>MDTG01183043.1_pt1 | contig 19013 bp, 22 predicted proteins | sample 811421 | NCBI WGS metagenome assembly MDTG01 (sample SAMN05326645, study PRJNA326480) | marine metagenome | isolation source: seawater | place: Pacific Ocean: South East | collected 2011
ATAGGGCGCGGCGAATTTTACGCAAGCGTTTTTTAAAGAAAACTTGAAATAAAGTGCTGTTCGTTCAATTTACGCGCTAAACAGCTCAAAAGTGCTAGTTTAGTATACAGCACAGATCCTAGCTGGCCATTTTATAGGCTCTACTGCTACACTATTTACCTCTTACTATTGAACTTATTCTTAATTTATTAGGTGTTTTATGGCAATCCGTTCTTATAAAGGAATTACTCCTCGTTTTAACCAGTCTGTTTATATAGATGAGTCGGCTGTTTTAGTTGGTGATATCACATTAGGTGAAGATAGTAGTGTATGGCCATTAGTAGCAGCACGAGGGGACGTTAACTATATACGCATTGGTGAACGTACTAACGTGCAAGACGGCAGCGTGTTACATCTAACGCGTGCCAGTAAAAGTAACCCAGATGGTTATCCATTAATTATTGGTGATGATGTTACCGTTGGTCACAAGGTTATGTTGCACGGCTGTTGTTTGGGGAATCGTATTTTAGTCGGCATGGGCGCGATTGTAATGGATAATGCCATTGTTGAAGATGATGTGATAATTGGTGGCGGTTCATTAGTCCCACCAAACAAGCGCTTGGAATCGGGCTTTCTCTATGTGGGTAGTCCAGTAAAGCAGGCGCGCCCTTTAACCGAGCAAGAGCTGAGTTTTTTAAAAATATCAGCAACTAATTATGTTGAGCTTAAAGATGAGTATCTAGCTGAGGATTAACTCAGCACTGAAACAATGATTTGTCCTGCCGAGTTATATTCTTCATTCTCGATTAGTTGCTCGGCTATATCTTCATAGTCAAAACGCGCCTGTTCAAAATGTAACTTTGCAGCTTGTTGGTCTGCCAATGCTAGCGTGTGTGTGTCAATGACACATTCAACCATTAAGCCACTTACTTGAGCAAAAAACGTTAACAGCTGGGATTGTACGTTAAATTCAAATCGGTCGATAAATTGGATTGCTTGATTCATGCAAGCTCTCCGGTTTTTAATGCCCGAACAACAGGGAGTATTTCAGGCATATTATTGCGCCACACAAAATAGGCTTGTGCAGCTTGCCCTACTAGCATGCCACTTCCATCAAGTACGTTAATATTAGCCTTATAGCCCTGAGCCCATTGCATAAACAGCGTATTTTGCTGTGAATAAAACATATCATAAACATGTTCACAGCCATCAAGGTGTTTTTTATCAAGCGCAGGCAATTCACCAAGCATACTGCTAGATGTAGAGTTTACAATTAGCGAGTAATCACTTACTGGCAAATCATCAAAACCATAGCCAGTTACATTACCGTATTGGGCAAATAATTCAGCTAGTTCCTTAGCTTTTGCTGCCGTACGATTGACTATAATGATTTCACTCGGCTGTTGTGCCAATAACGGTAAAACCACGCCACGTGCAGCGCCTCCGGCACCTATAAGTAAGACCCGTTTATCTTTAATGGTAACCTGATTCGCAAGCAGATCGTTCACAAAACCAATGCCATCGGTGTTGTCACCTAGCAAGCGCCCATCATCTAATAACTTAATAGTATTTACTGCTCCGACAATGGTTGCCAATTCAGTTCGCTCATCAACTAGCGCAAATGCTTGCTCTTTAAATGGCACTGTAACATTAGCTCCTTTACCGCCTGTGGCAAAAAAATCGGCCACGGCTTTTTTAAAACCATCAATCGGTGCTAATATTGCGCTGTATTCGATTTGTTCGCCCAATGAGGTTGCAAATTGCTGATGTATCGCAGGGGATTTTGAGTGTTTAATAGGATTTCCAAAAACTGCATATTTGTCCATATTTGAGCAACCTCTTTGTGCAGTAACATTACCTCGTAACTTACTGCTAATTAATGATGATAAAACTATGATTAAACGATTCTTTTCAAAATCGAAACCACCAGAACAACAGCAAGCACCAACGCCAGAAAAAACACCTTATCAACTGATGGGTGGAGAAGCTGGTGCTTTAGCACTTGCGAATCGATTCTACGACATTATGGCCAGCGATGAATACGCTAAACCGTTATATGATATGCATCCTCAACCATTGGACCGTATTCGCCAAGTGTTTTTTGAGTTTTTATCAGGGTGGTTAGGCGGCCCAGACTTGTTTGTTGAAAAACATGGTCACCCTATGCTGCGTAAACGCCATATGCCTTTTCCAATTGATCAAGATTTACGAGATCAATGGATGTATTGCATGAATAAAGCGTTAGACGCGGAAATTGATAATCCCTTATTACGAGAAGGGTTACGTAAATCTTTGGCACAACTTGCCAGTCATATGATTAATCAGCACTAGCACTTCTCTTTAACTGCACGTTATTTGCGCTAAGTCAAAACGGCCTTTTTTTAAATATAGATAATACGTGATCAAATATTTAGAAAAAGCGTCGTGCGTGTGAAATCAATCCAACATAAAATTTATGCCCTATTGGCCCTAACAGGCATTATTGTGTTAATTGCCAGTATTCTTAGTAGCTCAAGCCAACAACGAACGCTTGCGCAAGACACTGTTGCAGAAAATATTAAGCTTCTTGCTGATAACTACTTTGACTCTATCAATACTTTGATGATCACAGGCACCATGGCAAATAGAGAGCTATTAAGCCAAAAACTACGCAAGCACCCAAATATTGAAGATGCGCATATTATTCGCTCCCCAATTGTTAATAAACTTTATGGGCCGGGCAATAAAAATCAAGCGCCGAGCAACGATATCGAACGCGAGGCTTTAAAAGGCAAGGAAACATTGCTAATTGATCAGCAAAATAATAGCCGCAGTATAACTTTTCTGCGCCCTATGTTTGCCAGTAGCGATTATAAAGGCACTAATTGCCTTGGCTGTCATCAAGCACAAGAAGGTGATGTACTCGGCGTAGTTAAAATTAGTTACTCATTAGCTGATATTGATAATGCGGTGACTTACAACACCCTAGTAAATACCGCATTACTCTCTATTATTTTTATTATTGCCTTTGTATTACTGGGCATTATGTTTAGACAAATTTTTATTGTACGCCTTAAAAAGCTAGGTCATGCTATGCATTTAGCTACAACCAACAAAGATTTAAGCCTGCGAATTGACGATAGCGCTGAAGATGAACTGGGTTGGCTCGCCACCAGCTTTAATAAGATGATCGCTACCTTTAAAGATAATATTGCTCAAGTATCTCATTCATCAAAAGTATTGATCCACTCAGCAGAAAAAATTTATACCTCAGCGGATACTACTGAGCGCGCTATTTTAGAGCAAAAGAAAAATACAGACTCCGTGGCAGCTGCTATAAACGAACTAGAGAGCTCCTCTAATGAAGTAAAAAACACCACTCACTTTGCCTCTGAAAAATCAGAAAACAGTAATGAACTTGCACAACAAAGTATGCATGTTGCTGAACAAACAGAACTCAGTATTAATCAATTAGCAGACGATGTTCGCCAAGCTGCAGCGCAAGTAAGTCAACTACAAGTACAAACACTTGAGGTAGGAAAAGTACTCGAAGTGATTAGCAGTATTGCTGAACAGACCAATTTGTTAGCTCTTAATGCTGCGATTGAAGCCGCACGTGCAGGTGAAGCTGGGCGGGGCTTTGCTGTGGTGGCTGATGAAGTACGTACATTGGCAACTCGTACTCATGCATCCACCGATGAAATTCGTCGCACAATCGACAAACTACAATCCGAAGCGGCGCAAACGGTTAAAACCATGGGTGAATCGTGTGAGGAGGCTGATGCTAGAGCGCAACAAGTAAAAAATGTTGCTCAAGCTTTAAAAGATATTTCTATGCAGATGAATGAAATAAATCAACTTAATATTCAAATAGCCGACGCGACAGAACAACAAAACTTAGCCGCAGAGGAAATAAATAGGAGTGTTATTGGTATTAGTGATAACGCTGAGCGGTCATTAGTGGATGCTAACGATAACCAAAAAGTAAGTGAGGAGCTGTTAAATCTAGCGCGTTCACTGGATGAGCAAGTAAGAAGCTTTAAATTGATGTAATACTTAAAGTTGCCAGTCAATAAACCAGATATTGACTGGCAGCCTGCTTACTATGCTAGCCCTAACCAGTCTCTTGGTTTTAAAAAGTCAGCGTATAGCTTATTTTCAGCACTGCCTTCTTCGGGTGTATAGTTATATTCCCAACGCGCTAGCGGCGGCATCGACATTAATATTGATTCTGTACGTCCGCCACTTTGCAAGCCAAATAAAGTGCCACGATCCCACACTAAGTTAAACTCAACATAACGGCCACGACGATAAAGTTGGAAGTCTCGTTGCTGCTCAGTAAATGGGGTTGCTTTTCTACGTTCAATAATAGGTAAATAAGCCCCTAAAAAGCCATTGCCTACTGCTTGCATAAAGGCAAAGCTTTGCTCAAACCCGGCTTCATTCAAATCATCAAAGAATAAACCGCCGACACCGCGCGTTTCATCGCGATGTTTTAGGTAAAAATACTCGTCACACCATTTTTTATATTTAGGGTAAACCTCATCTCCAAACGGCGCACATAAATCATGCGCGACTTGATGCCAATGTTGAACATCTTCAAGCTCAGGATAAAATGGCGTTAAGTCAAAACCACCACCAAACCACCAAATAGGCTCCTCACCTTGCTTTTCTGCAATGAAAAAGCGTACGTTAGCGTGGCTCGTTGGAATATGTGGATTGTTTGGGTGGATCACTAGCGAGACACCACAGGCATGGAAGCTACGACCAGCAAGTTCTGGACGATGCGCAGTTGCCGATGCCGGCATCGAAGCACCAAACACATGCGAGTAGTTCACCCCACCTTGCTCGATCACATTGCCACCACGAATAACACGAGTTCGGCCACCACCGCCTTCTTCGCGCTGCCAACTGTCTTCTACAAACTTGGCTTGGCCATCAGCTTGCTCTAAACCTTGGCAAATTGTGTCTTGCAAGGCCATCAGGTAGGTTTTTACTTGTTCGAGTAAATTGCTGTGCATGGTTATCCTCTAAATACTTTGCCGGTCATTACATCTTTAATAGTGCTAGGCTGCGTGTTACCACCAAGTGGTTCATCTACATAAAATGCCACCAGCTCGCCAAACTCACTTTTAGCCATTGCAATACTAGTGACCGTATCATGTCCTGATAAGTTAGCACTAGTAGACACAAGAGGTTTGCCTAATTCTTGGCATAAGCGCTTTACTGTTGGGTGATTAGTTACACGCACAGCAATACTATCAAATTGTCCTGTTAACCATTTAGGCGTACCTTTAGCCGCTGGCATAACCCAAGTAATTGCGCCGGGCCAGCTGGAAAAAATATCAGCGCGTTTATCCATCGGAATTTTTGCATCATCAACATACTTTAATAATTGCCCATAATTATCGGCAATTAAAATTAAGCCTTTTTCAAATGGCCGCTGCTTTATTGCAAGTAAGCGCTCCACAGCTTGCTGATTATCGGGGTCACAGCCTAAGCCATAAACAGCTTCGGTTGGGTAAACAATAACCCCGCCTTGCGACACAGCAGCAAGGGCAGTTAAAGGAACTGAGGTAGTATCAGTCACTGAAAATCTCCAAATACAATAAAATTAAAGCCGGTAATTATTCGCTCACCGTGAATTTATGCGAGCAACTTTTCTGAGGGCATTGTAGCACAACACTATTGGTCATTTGCTTTTGCATCATTACTGGCCATTGGCACGCGGGGCAGATATGGCTAACTGGTTTGTGATTGAGTGTGTATTTACAACTTGGATAGCTATTACATGAATAAAATGTTTTACCAAATTTATTACTACGCGCCACTAACTGGCCTTTTTTACACTTAGGGCAAGCAGGTAAAACTTCTTCATTTGGCTCAGGCTCATCATGAGCAATATAGTGACACTCAGGATAACCCGTACAGCCAATAAACATACCATAGCGGCCATTCTTCACTACTAGCGGATTACCACACTCTGGACAAGGGCTATCATCAAGTACTTTGATTTGTTGAGTATCATGTTGAGCAAGCGAGCGAATAAAATCACATTCGGGATAACTCGCACAGCCAAGGAAAGGACCTGATTTACTGTTGCGGATCACAAGCTCTGAACCGCATTTAGGGCACACTTCGTATTCTTTTTCTAAGGCATGTTGATTTGCAGAAAAAAGCGATTGGTCGATTTTACTCATGTGTTCCCTAAGCAGCTGACTAATTTTCGCCTAATATACCCAAACTAATTAAAGATACAAGCGCAGCACTTGCTTAATGTAGTACCTCTGCCGGCTCATCAAAAATAAGTTCTTCCATTTGTGCATAAGCTTGCTCTGAGCCTGGCACATTAAACAACACCATAAGTACCACCCATTTTAAATCATCAAGTGATATATAAGATTTATCTAATGCGAACAAACGATCCATAACCATTTCACGCGTTGCGCTGTTGATCACTCCGACTTGTTCTACAAACATTAAAAAGCCCCGACACTCTACGCTCAGCATGTGGCATTCACTATCGGTGAAAATACGTATCGCATGTTGTGGGAGGCGGTTTAAATAAGGGAATTCATCACTGTGCTGCAAGTCAGCAAGCTGCTCAAGCCAATCAAGTGCTTTGTATATTTCGGGCTTATTAAAGCCGGCACGTAATAATTCGTCAGTGAGTTCATTATGCTCAACAAAGACTTCGGCTTCGCTGTGAATGTAGTTTTCAAACAGATACATGAGGATATCGAACATGTTACTTTCCTCCACACTAAGCTTATCGAACTCTAATATAGCCATCTAATACACGCTCTACTCTATCTTCCAATTCAAGATCAAGTAAACGTGCTTGCACTTTATCTATTGGCCACTGGCTACGCTGAGCAATTAAATCAACAGCTGTTACTTCAAAACCAACACTGTTTAGTATTTCGCAGGCAGGTTCATCAACCGTTGCTTCTTCTATAGTATATAGACTGTTTTCGCAGAAAAAGCTCACTTCGTCTAGAATATCACTGACATTTTCCACCAGCTTTGCACCTTGTTTAATTAAAAAGTGACTGGCTTCAGAGAGTGGATTTTTAATTGAACCAGGCACTGCAAAAACTTCTTTGTTTTGCTCCAGCGCATACCGCACGGTGATAAGCGAACCGCTTTTTATTTCAGCCTCGACAATCAATACACCTAATGACAAACCAGATATTATACGATTACGTCTTGGGAAGTTATTAGCATTAGCGGCTGTACCGGGTAAAAACTCGCTCACCAACATCCCCCGTTCGGATACTTGATCGGTGAGTAACTTATGCCGTTTAGGATAATAAACATCCACTCCAGTACCAAGCACTGCAATGGTTTTACCATTGCCCGCCAGCGCTCCTTTGTGGGCAGCACCATCAATACCAAGCGCCATTCCGGAAGTTACCGTTAATCCTGCCAAAGTGAGTTGATGAGCAAATTCAGCGGCGATCTCTAAACCGATTGGCGTGGCATTGCGGCTTCCAACAATAGCGATTTGCGGACTGGTCAATAACTCTAAATTGCCTCGGCAAAATAGCAATAAAGGCGCGCTAGCAATTTCTTTTAATAATGGTGGATAGTGAGGATCGAAGTAATCAATTGCGGTTATCTGTGAGTTAACAATTATCTGTTGATAATAGTCAACTTGCTGCCAATCGGTTGCCAGTAAATTAGTGGCGACCTGCGGGCTTAAACCATGACCGGTAAGCTGCTCATGAGTCAGCTCAAACAAATCATCTAATGGCAGTTTTTGTGCCAATGCCAATAAGGTTTTAACACCTAAGCCTTTACATAAATAAAAGGCAAGCCAATGGGTTAGCTTGCCTGATGAATCTTTCATGCTCCCTCCTTAGAGCACTCAAACCTGAATTAATTTATAACTGCAAAATCACCGACTCGGATTGGGTGCTGGTTTTTTACGATTAAGGCATAACTAACGTTTTTATAAACTTTAAACACCATTAGCTGACCGACCTGTTCTTTTGGCATATGCCACACAGTCGTGTCGGCATCTGCCTCTACGCCAAAAAATTCGTTGGCGTTTGTTACTAACTTTTCAAGGCTATTTGAATCTTCTTTGTAGCGTGGGCCATTACGACCATCAAAAACAGTCGGTGATTGACGCTCAATATCTAAAATGTGGCCTTCTTTAATTTGCTGCTCTGACCCTAAGTTTAGCACTACAATATCCATTGTGCTGAATTCTCGTAATCCACTCACTGATGCGATGATTTCACCTTGCACTGGCTGCTCAGGACGATGAATATTAAAATACGCAGGTAATAGCTGACCTTCTATCGCAGGCATTAAAAAATCACCCGCTTTGATCTCTCTCTTTACCTGTTCAATTTTAACTGAAGCAGGTACACCATTGGCAATATCACCTTTTCTAAATACACGACCCACCGCCACTAATTGTGCTTTATTAGCCAACACTTCGTTTGTTTGCGGATCAACATATGCTTCGCCCTTGCGGTAAATAGCGTATGACTCGTGTAATTTCAGCTCACCTTTAACATAAACTATATGGCCTTCGGTATTCATTTTAGTGTTGACATTGGCTCCTAAAATATAAGGTTTATCGGCAATGTCATCAGCATTTAGTGCTTGCTCATAGATTAGGTAAGGACGCAGCAGCTCAAGAGGTAAAGTAGGGATCGCATTTTTACCTTTTTGTACAATTCGACCATGTGGAGAAAGCTTTTTATAACCCTGATTAATCACCAAACGTGGATTACCGTGCTCATCATAGATTAAAGACAGTGCATCCCCTGGGTAAATTAGGTGTGGATTATTAATTTGTGGATTCATTTGCCAAAGTTCCGGCCACTGCCAAGGCTCTTGCAAATAAACCCCTGAAATATCCCAAAGTGTATCGCCCTTTTTCACAACGTATTGTTTAGGCGCATCTTTTTTTATAGTTAATACATCTGCTAACGATGGGAAAGTAGCACTTAATGCCAACATTGCCGCGAGTAATGGGTATTTCATTGAGCTTCCTTGTGGTGTTTTTTCATTATTATCAACCAAAACCTGTTAAAGGTGAACGCGAATGGCTAAAATAAGAGCATACAATACCCTAAATTAAGCACAAGTGAAAAAGGTTACTATGGCTAGGTTAGAAGTTTTAAGATTTCCAGATGAGCGTTTACGTACAATAGCAAAAGAAGTGGTGCAAGTTGACGACCAAATTCGCCAAATTGTAAAAGACATGCTGGAAACTATGTATGATGAAAACGGCATTGGATTAGCTGCGACTCAAGTCGATATTCATCAACGTATTGTGGTCATTGACGTATCAGAAGAACGTGATAAACCGTTAGTATTGATCAACCCGACAATCACTAAACAAGATGGCACCACGGTAAGTGAAGAAGGCTGTTTATCTGTGCCACACTCTTATGCAAAAGTTGACCGCGCAGAAACTGTAACAGTGACCGCATTAAACGAAAATGGCGAAGAGTTTAGTTTAGATGCTGATGAGCTATTAGCAATTTGCATCCAGCATGAGCTTGACCATTTACAGGGTAAACTATTTATCGATTACTTATCACCGTTAAAGCGCCAACGTATTCGTAAAAAACTTGAAAAAGAAGCTAAGTTAGCAGCGCAATAATACCTTAGTAATAATTAGGAAGTTCAGTGACACAACCATTACGCATTATTTTTGCCGGTACGCCAGACTTTGCTGCGCGCCATTTACAAGCTCTTATCGACTCAGAGCATCAAATTGTTGGCGTGTATAGCCAACCCGACCGTCCAGCAGGGCGCGGTAAAAAACTCAAAGCCAGTGAAGTGAAAGAACTCGCACTGGCCAATGAGTTAGCAGTGTTTCAACCTGCCTCATTAAAAAGTGACGACGCTCTGGCTGAACTAAGCAGCTTAAATGCTGACCTTATGATCGTGGTCGCTTATGGATTACTGTTACCAAAAGCAATTTTAGAGGCGCCACGGCTTGGTTGTTTAAATGTACACGGCTCAATTTTACCGCGCTGGCGTGGTGCCGCGCCGATTCAACGCGCTATCTGGGCGGGCGATGAAGAGACTGGCGTCACCATAATGCAAATGGATGAAGGCCTAGATACCGGCGACATGCTGCATATTAGCCGCTGCCCTATTACCGCCACTGAAACAAGTGCAAGTTTATACGCTAAGCTTGCCGATTTAGGCCCAAGCGCACTAATAGACACCATTACTAAGTTAGCTAATGGCGAAATTACCCCGCAAGTACAAAATGACGAGCTTGCCAATTACGCTAAAAAGCTATCTAAAGACGAAGCAAATATTGATTGGTCGATGGACGCAGCGCAAATAGAGCGTAATATCCGCTCATTCAATCCATGGCCGGTCTGTTTTACCCAAATGGGTGAACACACTGTAAAAGTTTATCAAGCTAATGTTGTTGACCAGCAAGGCACGGCAGGCACGGTATTACAAAGCGATAAACACGGCATTGTGATTGCCTGTGGTACTAACGCACTTAATATCACTCAAGTACAACCACAAGGTAAAAAGCCAATGGCCATTACTGACTTTTTAAATGGTCGAGCAGACTGGGTAACTCCTGGCACACGAATAGGCGAACACAATGAGTAATGTCAGGGCGCTTGCCGCCGAAACTTTATATAACGTGGTTGATAAAGGCGCCTCATTAAATCAAGAGCTGCCTTTTGCCAGCCAAGGTTTACCACCTAAAGATAAAGCGTTATTACAGCAAATTTGTTACGGCGTACTGCGTTATTTACCAAGTTTAGAAAATTATTGTCAACATTTAGTTGAGCAGCCACTTAAAGGTAAGCGCCGTATATTCCAGTTTTTACTGTATGTGGGCATTTACCAACTACAACATATGCGGGTTCCACCGCATGCAGCCATTAGCGAAACGGTTAATGCATTAGAACAACTGCGCGCATTGGGTTTAAAAGGCTTGATCAACGCTATTTTACGCAGCTTTCAGCGCCAGCAAGTAGAGCTGGAAGAAAAAGCCAAGCAAATACCAGTGTGTTTATACAACCACCCAAACTGGTTTATCAAACAAGTAACTGAAGCTTACCCTGACTCTTGGCAAGCTCTACTAGAAGCGAACCAGCAGCAAGCACCAATGTGGTTGCGTGTTAACCAAGCGCAATATAGCACCGCTGAATATAGCGAAATGCTCACTGCTAATGACATTGAACATACACTCAATCCTGATTTCCCTGATGGTATTAAGCTGGATAAACCGCGCGATGTGTTTTCGTTGCCTGAATTCGACACCGGCGCATGTTCAGTACAAGATGCAGCAGCACAGCTTGCGGCACGCTTGTTAGATCCAAAAGCTGACGAGCATATTTTAGATGCCTGCGCAGCACCCGGTGGTAAAACCTGTCACATTCTAGAACTCGCAGATGCTGATGTACTGGCACTTGATAGCGATGCCACCCGCCTTGAACGTGTAAAGCAAAACCTTGAAAGAATTGGCTTAGGCGCTGATTTACAATGTGCCGATGCTTCGCAGCCACACAAATGGTGGGATGAGCAACAGTTTGACCGTATTCTATTAGACGTTCCTTGCTCTGCAACGGGTGTAATTCGTCGTCACCCAGATATCAAATGGCTACGTCGTGCATCAGATATCAATGATCTGGCGACACTCCAAGGCGATATTCTCAATAGCATTTGGCCATTATTGAAACCTGGTGGCACGCTAATTTATGCAACCTGCTCAGTATTACCACAAGAGAACCAACAGCAAGTCGCTAAATTTTTAGCAAATAATAACGATGTTGAACATATCCCGCTACATGATAACGATACCCCAAGCAACCCTGGGCTGCAGTTACTGCCTGGTGAGAGTGACGGATTTTATTATGCCAAGCTTATAAAAACACACTCATAAGAAGCTTTTAGTAAACCATGAAAATAATCATACTCGGTGCAGGACAAGTAGGCGGTACACTCGCTGAAAACCTGGTAGGTGAACAAAACGAAATCACGGTTGTTGATATTGATGGCAACCGATTACGTGAGTTACAAGATAAATACGATCTACAGGGTGTTACAGGTCATAGTGCCCACCCTGATGTATTACGCCGCGCCGGTGCGGAAGACGCCGATATGATCATCGCAGTAACCAGTTCAGATGAAGTGAACATGGTCGCTTGCCAAGTCGCGTATAGTATTTTTAATACGCCGACTAAAATTGCTCGGATCCGTTCTGAGCAATACTTAAAGTACCGCGAAAAGCTCTTTCAAAACGATGATTTACCTGTTGACCACTATATTGCTCCAGAGCAACTAGTGACTAAGTATATTCGTCGCTTGATTGATTATCCTGGTGCGTTACAAGTTTTAGAGTTTGGCGATGGCATGCTCTCGCTGGTTGCGGTAAAGGCTTACTACGGCGGATTGTTAGTCGGTTATGCATTGTCAGCATTAAAAGAGCATATTCCTAATGTTGAAACTCGTGTTGCCGCGATTTACCGCCAAGGTAAAGCAATCAAACCACTGGGTACTACAGTAATTGAAGCGGATGATGAAGTGTTCTTCCTCGCTGCCACCAAACATATTCGTGCAGTAATGAATGAACTACAGAAATTAGAGCGTTCATACAAAAAAATTATGATTGCTGGTGGCGGTAATATTGGTGCTGGGCTTGCTCGCTCTCTGGAAAAGAATCATAGCGTAAAATTGCTTGAACGAAATAAAGAACGTGCTGAGCAGTTATCAGAAATGCTTGATAATACAGTGGTGTTTTGTGGTGATGCGTCAGATCAGGAGTTGTTATCAGAAGAACACATCGAACAAGTTGATGTATTCATCGCGGTAACCAATGATGATGAAGCTAATATTATGTCAGCCATGCTCGCTAAACGCATGGGTGCGCAAAAAACCATGGTGCTTATTCAGCGCGGCGCATATGTTGATTTAGTGCAAGGTGGCGAAATTGATATTGCCATTTCACCACAGCAAGCCACGATTTCCGCCCTGCTTACCCATGTTCGCCGCGGTGATATTGTTAATGTGTATTCATTACGTAAAGGCGCAGCAGAAGCCATTGAGGCGGTGGCCCATGGCGACGAACATACCTCTAAAGTTGTCGGCCGTGCAATTGCTGATATTAAGCTGCCTGCAGGTACCACGATTGGCGCGATTGTCCGTAATGATGATGTACTCATTGCCCACGACGACACGATAATTCACTCAGGCGATCACGTCATTATGTTCTTGATCGATAAAAAGCATATCAACGTAGTTGAAAAACTGTTCCAAGTTAGCGCTATCTTTCTCTAAATTACTCCTCACCTTTCGACACAAAGCAACTGTATCGAAAGGTGAATTTCCACCTCCAATACATGCAAATGAAAATCAATCTCAAAAGCATTTACTTACGTACCCAAATCCATTACTCTCACGCTGTTTGATAATCAAGCGTTTTCTCTTTCTGTGAGAAGTTAATTTCACATTTTTTAATATAAATGGATTTCTTCAAATGATACACCCAACTTTAAACACCCCTCTTTGTGTTACATATTGCAGTGTTATTGGTATTCTTGTGTGTGGACTCTCGGCTAATGCCAATGCCGAAGCTAAAAACGACATTGAAAAACTAACCATCGTGGGCCAGCAAGATAGCGGCTACAAAGTCAGTGCAATGAACTCAGCAACAGGGCTTGATCTCAGCCACTTGCAAACTCCGCAATCGGTTATCGCTATCACCAGTGAATTTATGGCCGATCAACAATTAAATAGCGCTATTGAAGCCATCACCAGCGTAACCGGCATCAACGCCAGAGAAGCCGACAACGGTAAATATTCAATTTCAGCCCGAGGGATTAGCGTTACCAGTATTTTATATGATGGTATAGCAACTACTTATGATACCCGATTTAATTACGGCGATAACTTAACAGATACTGCTATTTATGAGCGAATTGAAGTTGTCCGTGGTGCCACAGGGTTAATGCTGGGGGCAGGTAATCCATCAGCAGCAATTAACTTAATACGTAAGCGCCCTACTGTGCATAACCAAGTAAATATTTCTGCAACGGTTGGTTCTTGGCAAAACTATCGTGGTGTGGTTGATGCATCGGGTAGTTTAAATAGCAGTGAAACAGTGCGTGCGCGTGCCGTACTCGCCTATCAAGATCAGCAATCATATCAAGACAGGTTCAGCCAAGATAAAACCACGCTATACGGTATTGTTGAAGCTGATTTAACCGATAACACGCTATTAACGGTGGCTATTGATAACCAAAAAACAACGCCTAAAGGCACGATGTCTGGCGGTTTACCTATTTTTTATAGCGATGGCAGCCGTACTAACTATGACCGAGAAACTTCAACAGCGCCAAATTGGTCATCTTCAACAACTGATGCCCTCAATAGCTTTATGAGTATTGAGCATTACTTCAATGCTAATTGGCAGCTAAGCGCGAGCTACATATATAGTAATAATGACCTACATTACGATGTTTTTTGGGCGACAGGTAACCCTGACTCACAAACGAATATAGGCATGATGCCCGGTTCAGTAAATTATATTGATGCCAAGCGGATTCAGCGCACCTACGAGATAGAGCTTACCGGTAGATTTAACTGGTTAAATCAAAGCCACAAAGTCATGTTTGGTTACAATAGCCAAGAGCAAGACTTTACAACCCCCTACTTCCCGGGGCAAGAAGAGGCAGAAATCATCGGCGATTTTACAGCCCCAAACTATGACTACCCAAAACCAACTTGGCAAGCTACACCCGCCTTTGGCTCTTATGGCACAACAGAGCAAAATGCTTTGTACTTTGCTTCACAACTTAATCTAACAAATTCACTCTCATTGGTTTTAGGAAGCCGATTAAATCAATGGCAAACAAATCAAGATAACTTTGGCAGCCAACATGATTATAAATTAGATAACGAGCTGACCAATTATTTAGGTGCTACTTATAGCTTGGCAGATAATTGGGCACTTTATGCTAACTACACCGATATATTTACCCCGCAAAGCCGCGTCGATAAAAATGGTAATTACCTTGACCCAATTCAAGGTCAAAATTATGAGCTAGGTATCAAGGCCTCATTATTGGACGAGCGTTTAGACATTGCACTATCGGGTTTTGAAATTCAGCAAGACAATGTGGGCGAATACACTGGCGAAACAATTCCAGACACTCTTCAGGCAATTTATCAACCAATTGATGGTACGGTCACCCAAGGGCTTGAGTTTGAACTTAATGGTGCATTTACTGATAGTTGGAATGGCTATTTTGGCTACACTTATAGCGAAGGTGAAACGCCCGAAGGTGACATCCTCAATACCACAAACCCAAAAAATCAATTTAAGTTATTTACCACTTATAAATTAGATCAACTGTTAACAGGGTTGAAAGTCGGTGGCGGTTATCGCTGGCAAAGTCGCAGCTATGATGAAGTAAAAAACCCAGTTCACGGTCAAGTTGAAGTAGAGCAATCAAGTTATGGCATCGCAAGCCTTATGAGTAGTTATCAAATTAACTCACAAATGTCTGTTAGCGTAAATATTGATAACTTATTTGATAAAACTTATTACAACCAAATTGGTTTTTATAACCAATATCGCTACGGCAGCCCGCGAAAATTCTCCCTGCAGTTTGACTACAGCTTATAACCATTCAAGTTAACCAAAAAAGCAGCTTAATGAAGCTGCTTTTTTGGTACTGTGCTGTACGTTTTATTGTACTCTGGCAAACTCTTCTTTTGACAATTCACCGTTGCTATCAGTATCTAAATCAGAGAAAATTTCAACTAATTGTGCATTTACTGATGCTTCTTTTTGGCTGATCACGCCGTCTCCATCAGTATCAAATGTGTCAAAACTAACTGCTGCAAACGCAGTTGATGAAGCCGCTAAGGCAAAAATAGCAAGTGCTGTATTAATATGTTTCATAGTGTTATTCCTAATAATTTAAAAGAAAGAAATCCTTTTCAGAGATCCCTGTTTGTGGAAACTGAAATTACGCTTTTGAAAATTCTTCTTTTGATAACTCACCGTTTTGGTCAGTATCAAGCTCAGCAAACTTAGCTGAAATAGTCGCATCAGCAGATGCTTCTTGTTGGCTGATTACACCATTGCCATCAACATCAAGAGTATCGAAGTCAGTTGCTGCAAAAGCAGCTGATGATGATGCCAACGCGATAAGTGCTAAGGTTTTATTTAGTGTGTTCATAATTATCTTCCTTCCAAAATTTAGTGTGCTTGCTTAATCAAATGCGCAGGTCCTTTGCAAAGATCCTTGTATGAAAATAAGCGATTACGCTTCAGAAAACTCAGCTTTTGAAAGCTCACCATTACCATCAGTATCTAACTCAGCAAACTGGCTCATTAATTTTGCATCAACTGCCGCTTCGCTTTGGCTGATCGTGCCGCTACCATCAACATCTAAGGTGTCAAAGTCAGTACCTGCAAATGCTGCTGATGAAGAAGCTAATGCGATAAGTGCTAATGTTTTATTTAATGTGTTCATAATAAATATTCCTTCAAAGTTTATGGTTGTGAACTTAAGTGATAATCACCGTTTCGTTCAAGACAACTAGAGTATTACAACTTCGGTGCCAACAATTTATTACCATTAAAAATCATTGAGTTACATTGTATTTTGATGTTTTCGTGGAATTTAGAAGGACTATTCTGTTGCAGTTTAGCAACAAGATTTATGCGTAAACCTATAAAACCATATAAATCAAATGGTTAATAGTTATAAAAATGACACAACTCGATAAACTATGCTGATAATAGTGTTTTTTTCAAAGATGAGCACCCTAACCGCAACTGAACAGCAACTTTAACTGATAAAAATTAAATTTTTTTCATAAATTAACAATCTGAATTGTAAGGGGAAATTAAATTTATTTTGGTAAGTAAAAAATAAAAACGCAGTTAGTTTATGAAAATTCGTGTTTTGTTGCCATTGTGCGAAACAATAGCAACGATATTGCAGTTTTAACGCTCTGGGTATTCTTACAATTTAATTAAGCACCAACAATTTCAATCACAATATGTGTTTTCACCGAATTGGCGATAAAACATAACTCATGAGCCTGATGATGCATTTCTTCTAATTGCTCTGCACTAGGTTGCTCATTTTCGGCAAACTTCACACATGGTTTTAAAGTTACTTGAGTCATCGACATACGCCCATCACTAGCGCGCTGCATCAAACCAACGGCATCATCTTGATAGCTATCAACTATAAACTTATTTTTTGCCGCAATAGATAAGAAAAATAACATATGACAGCTCGACAATGACACAATAAATGCCTCTTCGGGGTCGACACTTTCTGCCACAGAATATGGCAGTGGCACGATATGCGGTGAGGAAGATGCAGCAATAGTTGCCCCACCATCAAATTGCCACTGGTGAGCTCGGCTATATTTATTATCAATAAACAACTCTTCTGCTTGGCGAGACCAGACAACACTTGCTACATATTCAGACATTGAAACTCCCATTAAAAATTATTTTACGGTTAAAGCACCAACGAAAATGCACTCAACCACAACAACTGCACACCATAAGCTAATCGTTGATAAGTGCCTACACTGCCTTTTTGCTTAAATGCTTGCGTCAACAAAACTAAAAAGTAACAGGTAATACACACACACAAAATTGAAAAAAGCCGAAATGAAATACCGGTATATGAACTTACAGCAACAAAAATTGGCGCAATCAGCAAAGACAGCAGCATTACCAAGCCAGCCCAAGAATGTATTTGGCAACTCAAAGTAGGGTTTTTAGTATTAGGATCCGCATCCATGGGGAAGTAACCGGCAATCCAGGTACCCACACCATGAATCATGACAAGCCAACCGACCAACATAATTAATATAGCGGTATTTTCCAGCTGTACGACATACCAACCAAATAAACAAAATAGTAACCCAAGAGGATAGTTATTAATAAGCGGGGATAGTTTTTCCGTGGGACTGCCAGCAGCACCGAGCTCGCTGCAAAATTGCTTTGCATGACTATAGTTTGGATAACACCTACCAGCGATATACACCCCAGCAACAATCCATATACTCGCGCTTAGTGCTGAATATAAACTGATAATCTCTAACATTAGCAACTTCCATGTATAAATTAATACCACGATAATAAGCTGATGTATTTATGTTGTAAATAATGCACTTAACCGCACAGGAAGTACACAGGCATAAAAAAAGCAGCCCGGGGGTATTGGCTGCTTTTGAACGTAATCAATGTAAAAGTCCTTTTAAAATTCCTTGTAGGCGGAAGCTATAATTAGGCCTTTGCGAACTCAGCTTTTGAGAGCTCACCGTTACCGTCTGTATCAAGCTCTGCAAATTTACTCATAAGCTCAGCATCAACCGATGCTTCACTTTGGCTGATTGCGCCGTTGCCATCAACATCTAGCGTATCAAAATCGGTAGCAGCAAACGCCGCTGATGAAGATGCCAGTGCAATAAGTGCTAATGTTTTATTTAATGTGTTCATAATTAATATTCCTTCAATGTACTATCAAAAAATTTGTCTCAATACTGGTTTTCAATGCGAGTAAAGTCTTCCTTGTTATCCTTTATCATGGGTTCCCTGCCCACTTAGGTTGTCTTTGGCAACTCAGGATAAACTCAGTATTAAATTATTAAGCTTTTGAAAACTCTTCTTTTGATAACTCACCGTTTTGGTCAGTATCACGCTCTGCAAATCTATTTAAAAGCTCAGCATCTTCTGCGGCTTCAACTTGACTGATCACACCATTTTCATCAACATCAAGGGTATCGAAGTCTAACGCCTCAAAAGCAAATGCTGCTGATGAAGAGGTTAATGCAATAAGTGCTATCGCTTTATTTAGTATGTTCATTGGTTATCTCCTTTCACCTGAGATGATGAATAGTGTGTTACGAAGTCCTTTTCATTTTTCCCTGTCAAAAAGCGACATTAAGCTTTTGAAAACTCTGCTTTTGAAAGTTCGCCGTTACCGTCGGTATCAAGCTCTGCAAATTGGCTCATAAGCTCAGCATCAACTGAAGCTTCACTTTGGCTAATTGCGCCATTACCATCTACA
>MDTG01281092.1_pt1 | contig 19012 bp, 15 predicted proteins | sample 811421 | NCBI WGS metagenome assembly MDTG01 (sample SAMN05326645, study PRJNA326480) | marine metagenome | isolation source: seawater | place: Pacific Ocean: South East | collected 2011
GCGTATAAAAGCAACGCTTTTACATATCTATAAATAAAGTGCCAGCGAGCAAGACGCCTACAGTAAATCAACACCGTACATTGCTAAGTGATGTTGTCACCACCGAGAAGTGAAGCAGAATACAAGGAGTAGTAATTTAAGGGCAGGTAAATAATTTGGATTTAAATATATTTTTCTCTGTGTAGCGCGCAGCGCCTCGGTGTTCTCGATGGTTATATTTTATTTATAAATAACAAGAAGCTACGCTTCTAACGTGAGCAAGCTCAACGTCTACAAAACCAACTTATACTTAAGCATATACCCTGTAGGCGTGAAGCTTGCTCACGCAAAATTGTTAAACACTACTTTCCATAATTAAAGCGCCAGCAAGCAAGGCGCCTACAGTAAAATCAACACCCTGTATTACTAAGTGATTTTGTCACCACCGAGCAGTGAAGGAGAATACAAGGAAAAGTAATTTAAGGGCAGGTAAATAATTTGGGTTTAACTACGTTTATCTCTGTGCAGCGCCCAGCGCCTTAGTGTTCTCGGTGGTTATATTTTATTTATAAGTAACAAGAAGCTTCGCTTCTAACGTGAGCAAGCTCTACGTCTACAAAGCAAAGTCAATTTTACACCGTAGACGCGCAGCTTGCTGGCGTTTAAAAGCAACGCTTTTACATATCTATAAATAAAGTGCCAGCAAGCAAGACGCCTACAGTAAATCTATACCGTACATTGCTAAGTGATTTAGTCACCACCGAGAAGTAAAGGAAAATACTATCAGAAGCAACTACCAAATTACTTGTGTTTCCTCTGTGTAGCGCGCAGCGCCTCGGTGTGCTCGGTGGTAGTATTATATTTGTACCCTGTGCTTTAAAGAAATGACGAATAAAGTTATTAAACAGCTTGGCTAGTGTATTCTCATTTACTCCTCATTCGCTTCTCTTTGTGCAAATGATCTTTTAAAGAGAAGCTACGCTTCAACGTGAGCAAGCTCAACGTCTACAAAACTAACTTAAACTTTACACCGTAGACGCGCAGCTTGCTGGCGTATAAAAGCAACGCTTTTACATATCTATAAATAAAGCGCCAGCAAGCAAGGCGCCTACAGTAAATCTATACCGTACATTGCTAAGTGATTTAGTCACCACCGAGAAGTGAAGGAGAAGACAAGGAGAAGTGACTACCAAATTACTTGTGTTTTCTCTGTGTAGCGCGCAGCGCCTCGGTGTACTCGGTGGTTATATTTTATTTATAAATAACAAGAAGCTGCGCTTCTAACGTGAGCAAGCTCTACGTCTACAAAATAAAGTCAAACTTTACACCGTAGACGCGCAGCTTGCTAGCGTATAAAAGCAACGCTTTTACATATCTATAAATAAAGTGCCAGCGAGCAAGACGCCTACAGTAAATCAATACCGTACATTGCTAAGTGATGTTGTCACCACCGAGAAGTGAAGGAGAACACAAGGAAAAGTGACTACCAAATTACTTGTGTTTTCTCTGTGTAGCGCGCAGCGCCTCAGTGTTCTCGGTGGTAGTATTATATTTGTACCCTGTGCTTTAAAGAAATGACGAATAAAGTTATTAAACAGCTTGGCTAGTGTCTTCTCATTTTTTTTTGTGCAAATGATCTTTTAAAAAGAAGCTGCGCTTCTAAAGTGAGCAAGCAAAACGTCTACAAATAAATACAAGCAATTTCGCTCTAATCTCGTGGGTATGGTTTTAGATCTAATAACTGTAATCTGTAATCTGACATCTTTCCCTAAAAACCTATTTACACTGTTTTTTAAACATCCAACTGGTTCTGACTGGCTCAAAATGAGCGCCAAATTTAAGCGACAAACATAAAATAGGTAAAGCATCTACCTGCTTAGCTATGTCAAAAGCGCGTGAAAACTTATGGCCGTGCTTAGCTGCTAACTTAAGCTCGTTAACATATAACGCTTTATATTTTGGAGGGAGTTGTTGCCAGTTCATTAGTGCTATTTCTATCACACCTAAATGAACATCTATTTTATACGGGCCCACGCGTTTAGCCTGCTCAATATATTCAAACACACGATCGGTTGGCCCTTCTTGGTAACTTACTACCTTAGCCAACGCAATCCAGGTTTCGGCCCAAGTTTGCCTATACTTAACCGACTCAAGCAGCCTAGCTTCTGCTTGTTTTAACACACGTAAATTATGCGCTATTGCCTCATCTGTATTTGCCGGGCTTAATTGCAGCAACTTAACATGCGCAAAAACCTCATGGTAATGAGGGTGTGTAGGGTCAAGTTCACTCGCAAGGCTAATAGCGCTTTGCGCAAGCTCAATATTTACCGTGTTATCAGCTTGGCTATTTAGCCCCTGCAGCGTATTTTTAGCATTAAAAAACCACGCATTAGCGCGCATACTATTAATACTGCTTACACATACACCCACAGTAATTAGTGCAAGTAAAATTACCTGCACTATTTTAATCGCTTTATTTGGCTTGGCCACGCTATTACTCATTAACCGCACCATTAACCGCACCGTTAAATAAACTTTGGGTTAAACGCAGTGGGTTAGTGTAAAACAACGCCTCTGCTTGCTCGGCCCCTATTAAATCGCTAACAATACTTTTTGCCTTACTTAAAATAGGGGGCCTACGTTTAACCGAATGCGCATCACTTGCAACGTAAGTCACTAACCCATTTTTAAGCATATCGAGGCTAATAGTTTGCGCGTGTTCGCCCCACTCGCCTTCAATGCTTGAAGCCGTTAACTGAAATTCGCAGCCCAATTGCTTTAAGCGCTCTATGTAAAAAGGCTTAGCTTGTATATCGCGGTTACGCTCTGGGTGCGGAATAATGGTTTTAATATTTTGCTTAGCCAGCCAACTAATAAACTTGTCAAACCCTTGTGGCACATGCGAATGCGGTAACTCAAGCAACAAGTAATTAGCTCCATTTGCATTGCCAATAAACGGCAGCTTTTTGCTCATAACTAAAGTCATTAGCTCTACATCTAGCCTAACCTCTGCGGCTACTGCTAGCTGTACATTAATATTTGCATCACTGGCGGCGTGTTTTAATTTAGCTAGGTCGTCGTAAATGTGCGAAGCCGCATTATTAAAGCGGCCTAAGTGAATATGCGGGGTAGCTACCATATGGGTTATACCATCGGCTTGCGCCATGTTTAAAAGCGCTAAAGACTCATTCAAGTCTTTAGCGCCATCGTCAAGCCCAGGTAATATGTGGGAATGTATATCTATCATAATAACCGTTAATTACGACTTTTCAGATTGCTGAGTGTAATCGTAATAGTCGTAGTAGCCATAATTATGTTCTTCTTTCGACTTAGTTATATCTACTTGGTTAACAACAACCCCGGCAATATGCGCCTTAGATTCAAACAAACGTTCAATGCCCGCTTTAATAGGTTTAATGCGTGTTAAATCGGCTTTAACAACATAAATAACCGAATCGGTGTTTTGCGCTATTACTAATGCGTCACTCACCGCTTGTGTAGGAGGAGTATCAATAATTATATGATCATAGGTTTGCTTTAAGCTTACCAACAACTCATTAAACTGATTGCTCGAAAGTAGCTCTAGCGGGTTACCCGGTATTTGCCCACTTGGCATAATAGTCACGCCCGACTGCTCGTCTATATGTATACATTCGCTTAATTGTTCAGTACCCACAATTAGGTTACTTAAACCAGGGTGAAATACCGGTATATCAAAACGTTTTGCAATACTGGGTTTACGTAAATCGCCATCAATTAATAATACTTTACCCATTTGCGCAAGCGACATCGCTAAATTGGTAGAGGTAGTTGTTTTACCTTCACCCGGCGAGCTAGACGTAACCGCAATTATTTTGTGCTCGCGGTCAAGCTGGGTTAACAACAAACTGGTACGAAACGTACGTACCGACTCGGCAAAACGCCTATAATGCTCGTCAAAATAAGCATGTATACCAAATGCACTATTTTTAGGCACTTTAACAAACGGTAAAATACCTAACATACGTTGCGCTAGTTTATTTTCAACATCGTTTTTGTTTTTAATCGTGTCGTTTAAAGCATCAAACACAAAGCTCATTACTACAGCAAAACCAAAGCTTGCTACAAACGCTAAAACCACAATCAGTTTTTTATTTGGTTTACTTGGATCTTTTGGTGCGTATGCGCGGTCGGTAAAGCGGGCCGCAGCCGAGCTAAAATCGCTTGTTACTTCGGTTTCGCGTGAGCGCGATAAAAACGTATTAAATATATTACGGTTAGTTTCAACTTCGCGTTTAAGCTGGTTGTAGGCGGTTTCTTTACGCGTTATTTCTTGATATTCGGCACGTATTTTAACTAAATCGGCCTCAAGTGCACTAACGGTGCGCGTAATACGGTTTAGCTCTTTTTCTATGCCAGTAATCAGGCCTTTAATTTGCTTATTTAGGTTACTTTTAACGGTAGCCAGTTCAGCCTTTGCCGATATTATTTTAGGGTGCTTAGGGCCGTAAACTTCGCTAAGTTCACTTACTTTACGCTCTACTAAAATAACCTCGCGTTTTACATCTTGCACCACTTTGTGCGATGTAATTTCAGGCATACTGCCCAGTAAATCTAAATTGTTATTACCGTATTCACTTATTACACGGTTAATACTTTGTAGGTTATTTTTTTCGGTGCGGGCAGTTACTAACTGCTCAGACGTTTGCTCAAGCTCTTGGGTTACTAAACCCGCAATACCTTCAATATCTACCAGTTTTTGCGCTTCGCGGTAGGCTTGCAGTTTTTCTTCAGAGTCGTCAAGTTGCACACGTAACTGAAACAAACGCGTATTTAACCAGCTAGACGCTTGCTGAGTAATGCCCATTTTAGCGCGCATTTGGCTTTCTATGTACACTTCGCCCACGGTATTAGCCACTAAAGCAGAAAGCTTTGGGTCGCTCGACTCAAAACTTACTTTAACTAATTGGGTTTTACGTACAGGCGAAACGGTTAACCTTTCTTTAAATGCCTCAAGCAAGCCAAGCATTTGTAAGTCTTGTATTTCTTGATCAGTAAGCTGTTGTTGCTCTGCTTTATTTAAAAAAGGAAATAACCCTTTTATAAAACCAGTGGCTTCACCAATAAAAGAAGGTTTTGGGATAAAATCGCTATGGGCTTTTAAATCAAGCTTAGTAATTACCTCACGGGCAATACTGTCCGACTTAATAACCTCAAACTGGGTAAGGTAATATTCTTTTTTAGATGAGTCGAGCCCGTAAACTTCGTCAAAGCTTACTGCTTTGCTTTGTTCGGCCTCAATTAATAATGTAGCGGTTGCGGTATAACGTGGTATTAGCGTTAAGGTTACCATAATAGTTAACAAAGTAACTACTAGCGCAAAGCTTAAAATACGCCATTTGTTGCGCTTTATAACAGTTAAGTAAGCGCTTAAATCAATTACTTCTTCGCTTTGTGGGTTTTCGTTTATTTGGTTCATTTATTACTGCCCTAACAATTGCTTAAAACAAGCGCTGTTCTATTTTTATTGTATCGCCCGCTGCAATTTGGCTATTTAAATTACCTTTTTGTTGCTGCTGCTTAGTTTGCTCTTTAAATATGTATATTTTATCAAGCGATGCGCGCTCGGTTAAACCACCGGCTAGTGCTACGGCTTGGTTTACTGTCATCGCGGGTTGGTATGGATATGCGCCAGGACTTTTAACCTCACCATGTATATAAAATGGGCGGTACTCAGTAACTTGTACATATACGTTTGGGTTTACAAGATAGTCGGGCTTTAAACCTTGGGTAATTAAGTTTTCAACTTGCGTTGTACTTAAACCGGCCAATTTAATTTTACCTAAAAATGGGTAACTTACTTCTCCGCTGTTACCCAATAACGCGGTTACTTCTAGGTCGGGCTGGCCAAATACTTTTATTTCTACCTTGTCGCCCGCGCCTAAAACGTAATCTTGCGCAGCATGCGCAAGATTACCCATTACTAAATTTATAAATAAACCAGTAATAAAAATACCAAATTTCATTAATTAGCCTTCAGTGCAAATGTAAAGTTAATGCCTACAACCATGCGGTCAAACTTTAGTGCGTCTTGCGTAGAGTCTTTATCAATAAAGTCAACATAAGTCGAAACCATACCAAAGCTGTTTGTGGTATAGCTTACTGCAAAGTTAGCATTGCTAGTTTTGTCTTTACGGCCAATTTCACCTACGTATTTTTCGTCGGTGTACGACAGGCCAGCACTGGTGCTTAGCTGGTCGTTCCAATCGTGTGTCCAGGTTGCACGGTATACACTTTCACGAATGTAATCGCCTTCAACTAGTGGGTCTTTTGCGGCGCGGCTAGTGGTAAAGTCAACAAACGAGTAACTAAGTGGCTGCCAAGTAACGCCAGCTTCCCAGCTAATACCGCTAAAGTTTTCACGCTGCTCTGCAGCAAAATCCTTTTTTTGGTAACCTAATTTTACCGAGCCCGATGTAAGTGCCGTTGCATCCCACTCCATACCAAATAACACTTTTACGTCGTCTGAGTCACGGCTTATACCATTAGCGTCAATTACGTCGTAACGGTAGTCTTCTTGTTTTAGCTCTAAAAAGGTACGTGTAGCGGCTTGTGTATTGTAGTAACCAACAATACCTAGGGTAGTTCTGTCGTAATCACGAAACTGCGAAATAGCCCTAAAGTTTTGGTATTTTTTATTAAAAACCCCACCCATTAATGCCACTTGCGCTTTTGAACTTTCGGCGCCAAATTCGTAGCGGCCATTTAAGCTTTGTTGTTGATATTCAACCAGTTCGTCTACCGCATCGCCTAGGCCTTCGGTTAAACCGCTACCACGTGGCTCAAACAACCAATCGGCTGTGGCGTTAAAGTCAAGCCTGTGCTTACTGGTAAATTCATTATGGGTTGCAGCACTTAAATTAACTTGGGTAAAATTATCGGCGCTGTCTTTATTGTGTATGCTAGTGCTGGTTGCAACGTTAAAGTTATAGTAGTTAACACCGTCTTCTATTAGTGCATCAACATTTGGCGCTATAGTCCAAATTAAACGCGACTCTTCGTCGGTTGGGGTACTAAAAAAGTTATCGTTACTGCTAATACCCGTGGTTAACGTAGGCGTAATTTGTGCGCCATCTTTGGTCATAACACTGCCCGGGTTTAGCTCAGCCATGGCAGGTGTTGCTATACCCATACCTGCAACTAATAGTAAACCTTTAACGGGGTTAGTAAGCGTTTGCATTTTTAAATCCCTTAAATATTGTTAAAAAAATAATTTTTATATCAAACCATAACGACCAATGCTTAATATAATGTAAATCGTACTCTACACGCTTGGTCATTTTGTTTAAGGTGTCGGTTTCGCCCCGCCACCCATTAATTTGTGCCCAGCCCGTAATTCCCGGCTTTGCTTTATGCCTAAACATATAAAAGTCGACCTTTTTACGGTATTCCTCGTTATGGGCTACTGCATGCGGGCGTGGCCCAACAATCGACATATCGCCTTTTAGTACATTTATAAACTGGGGTAACTCGTCTAAACTGGTGCGGCGTAAAAAACCACCTAAAGGTGTTACACGTGCGTCGTTTTTAGTAGCTTGTGTAACAATATGGCTATTTTCGGTCACGCTCATAGAGCGGAATTTCCATACCTTAATTTTTTTACCATCAAGCCCATAGCGGTCCTGTTTAAATATAACAGGCCCTTTTGACGTTATTTTTACAGCAGCAGCAATAATCACTAAAATTGGCGAAATAAGTAATAAAATAAGGCTGGCTACTATTATGTCTTCGGTGCGTTTAATAAATTCGTGCGCGCCTATAAATGGCGACTCAAATACACTTAGTGTGTCTACCTCGCCTACATGCTCTATACGCGCATGTATTAAGTTCGACAGTAAAAAATCGGGTATTATGTGTACATCTACCGTGGTATCGCCCAATTGCTTTAAAATATCGGCAATGCGCTTTTCGGCTTTTAACGGCAATGCAATATAAAGTATGTCTATCTCGCCTGCTTTAGCGGCATCAACAGCCGTTTGTATGCTGCCTTCAACACTATCAATAGCCAGTTTATCGCTTAAGCGTTCTGGTTTTCGGTCGTCATAAAAACCTTTAAATTTAAAGCCTAGCTCGTCGTTATTATCAATTTCGGTAAATAAATACGCGCCACTTTCGGTGGCCCCAACAATGGCAACATTACGTAAGTTCATACCTAGCTTACGACGATTACGTTTGTATAAAAACACGGTTAAGCGCCAAGTATATAAAAACAGAGCACTGCATAAAAACCAAATACCTAAACCAATGCGCGAGTAGGTTTCGGTAAATTTAAACATAAACGAAATTACAAACAGGCATAAAAACGCAATGGTTAACGAACCCCATGCACACAGCACCATGCTTCTAAACTTACCTGCTCGCCAGGAGCGATAAGCCGAAAACATTTCGGCGCAATACATGTAAGCTACAGCAACAAAAAGCACCGCAACCAAGTAGGCAGTATTAAAGGTAAATGAATAAATAAGGGAAGAGAGCTGAAACGCTAAAAACAAGCATAGCAAATCGAACAAACGATAAAAGTTTGCATCAGAAGAGCCCGAAGGCTTAAACGTCCTTGAAGTAACCACACTAAAGTCCCTCTAGTTTTGTATTTTATGTAACTATTAAGCTAGTGTTAATATAAAGCATTAAGCAGCTATATTCAATAAATATAAGCCTTAACACCTAGTTAATTAGCATTAAAAAACGTAGGTGCTTTTAACTTATTAAATTTATTAACAAAAGCAAAAAATTAACGCTGTTATTAATATAGGATACACGGGATCTACCTATGGACTTTTAGGTATCATGAAATATTATTAAATTTAACATTGCTTCGTAAAGGTTACTTTCCTGCTTCGAAGTCCAAAGTAAAGCTAATTATAAATTTAGAAAATACAGCTTATCAATATACTGGGTGAAATCTTGAACGAAACAGACCCGATGCCTTTTCAATTCACTTAATTATATATATTAAAAAATAATTTATTGTAAAAAATTTTCACTATACTTACCAAACAGTAAATTTCTGTATACAGTTATATTTATTGTATGACCTGTTTTATTTAAAAGTATAGTGATAAATCAATACTGTAATTGAAGCTAGCCCCTTAATGAATCTAAACCAACATGCGTTTCATGACTTAGCGCAACTAAACTTAAAATTATTAAACATCATAAAAATAATAGAGAAGCAAATACTTCCTTCTATGGACCATAAAGGCATGGTTCCCTGACACAGTATAACCATTCCTGTCAAAGCTAATAAAGATGTTTTTGTCACTTTATTTCTGCTTCCTTTGTTAATGAAATAGTAAAAATATGGTCTAAAAAAGATCATATTTATAACTATAAAACCAATAAGACCTAATTCATAAATAATTGATACAAATTGATTGTGAGCATACTTTTCAGCCCAGATAATGTATGCACTTGAACCTGAGCCTATGATTTTTTGCATAGGACTAGACTGTAAATATTCCTGATAGAATTGAGCCCAAAAATACAATCTCCCTGAAAAAATTTGAATTGTACTTCTATCATAAAAAGCAGGATCTAATAAATAGGCATCGAACACATCAAATATTAATACTATGTCAGCAAATCTCTCTGAACTTAAAATTTTATAAATAATAATCGCTACTAAAAATGTAGATACTATTTTTAAAATGAGTTTATATTTATGACTTAGCCTTTCGGTAGAAGTTAAATAACATATAAAAAATATCACAGGCAGGCTTGCTAAGATCGTAGTCCTATAATTAGCAAAATATATAGAGATCAGCAGAATAGAAACGCAAAGCAACCACTTTTTTTCCCTAGAAAGTACATATAAAAAGCAAGACAAGTATATTCCAATTAAACAGACAAAAGAAAACACAGCTTCATGGGAATAGCTGCCTATATAACTGATTGAACCATCAGCCTCTGTATCTTTAGCGTAACCAAAAACAATAGATAAAACCTGCAAAAATATAACTGGTAATATTAAAGTTATCAAGGCTTTCATTAATCGCTCAGAAGAGTAAATATTTACAAAATGCGCTAATGCCATCATAAACAAGAGTAAATATATAAACTTTAAAATATCAGGCAAAGCAATGGAAAATATTCCATTATAAAAAGCACTTAAAAACATCAAAATTATATAAATATAAAATAAACCAATATATTTATGTTTGAAGTATGTTTTCGGCACTATTATCATCATCAAAATTAATGATAAAAGTGTATGTAATGAAATTAGAGATAACCCTCCAATCATCGGCAAAAAAGAAATCTCATATGTCGAAGAAAATAAAAAACGCAGTCCGACTATGAAGATAATCGTAAAAATAAAGCTGATGCTCAAACAAAGTGTTTTCTTCATGTAATAAAAAGATAGTGCATAAAAAGCGGCGAATACTGAAATTGTAAGTAAAATTGGCATGTTAAAAACTTTTAAAACTTAATGCAGATAAAATATTTATTCTAAAAACTCTATATACAAAAAAGGCACAAAGGATATTTTGAATCGCAAAGCTCGTTGAATATGCAATAGCAGCACCTAGAGCACCGTATGTGGGTATCATAATAATACATATTACAACATTTATTATTAAAGAAATTAATATTGATAAACGTACTTTGTTTTGATTGTTACTCATTTGAAGCAATTGTCCTACGCTTCCAGTAAAAACATTAAACAATTGAGAACAGCATATTAATAAAAAGGAAATTTTAAATTCAATATACTCGCTTCCAAACAGCATAAGTATTTCATCTAAAAAAGTTACTATTAAGATCATTAAAGGTATTGCTAAAAAACATACAAACCGAATTGAATAGAATAAAGTTTTCTCAATACCTTGATAATTCCCTTTTGAATAAAGGTAGGAAAACTTTGATGCTGTTATTGAGTTAGCAGCTAAAATTAGGAAACCAATTAACATAGCAGTTCTCTGGCTAACAGCAAATCCAGAAACTTCATCAGGGCCAGATAAAAGTGCTAATAACAATTGAGACATCCAAGTAACAAATAAATTCATTATTACGATTGGATACATACTATAAGACTCTGATATAAGTGTTTTTTTATCTTTTATTAAATTTTCCCTTCTCGTGAACTTAGCACCGTTAAAAAACAAGACTATATATGCGAAAATTAAAGCACTATAAGCTGAAGCAATAAATGTTTTTAGGATAAAGTAATCGGTGTTTATACCAAAAAAATAAACATATATGATTAGAAAAAAAGGGAACGTGCCAGACAATAAAAAATTAGAAGGTAGCATGTGCCTTTTAGCTTGAAAAAAGAAAGATATTAGCTGTACTAGCGAAATAGGCAAAAAAGATAATAGTACTGCAAAATAATATTGTTGATAAATAAAGTACTGAGGGTAAAACTCTAAAAAAAGTAAATAACCTAATGAAAATAAAATTATAGTGATAAACGCTGTTAAAACAATTCTTCGAGTAAAGAAAAATAGTACTTGGTTAGCCAGCGATATTTTCTTTTCAGTAAAGTAGATAGCTAACCGCTTTAATAATATAACCTCAGTGCCTAGCCTTACCAGGCTGGCCATAATTATTACAAGAGTAACGGATAAAAAAAACAAACCACTTACATCTAAGCTCATTGATCTTGCTACAAATATAGTCATTGCGTAAGAAAAGAAAGCAGCTAATAGCTTCGAAAATAAAGCTATCGAACCACCTTTATATATGTCATTTTTAAAAATTTTCACAAATCGCCTAACTTATAAGTTTCTCTCAAAATCTTTTCTTTTTCTCTATGGTTTAAACCTTTCAAATTCACGAAATTATTTTTATTTTTAGAGTAGTATTTATCCACACTAGATAATACCTTAGCAGGAACACCTGCAACTACTGAGTTAGAAGGTATATCTTTTGTCACTATGGACCCTGTGCCAATAACACAATTATCACCAATATTTATATTCGGAAGGATTGTTACATTCATGCCTATAAAAACATTATTTCCGATTACAATTCTACCAAAATGATCAATTTTTTCGTTAGATTTATCTAAATTCCTATGCACCCAAACACCACCATCATGAGTTATAAACCTTACCCCCTCACTTATAGAAACGAAATTGCCAAGTTTAATTAGATAAGGTTCACTTCCAAATGTTTGACGCTTTACAGCAATAAACCTACACCCGTCACCAAAATGAACTCCTAACTTAGTTACAAGTTTTTTATTATTGTAAACAGATAAGAACAGAAAATATAAGTTTTTTAATCTCATGAGATATTAATTTCTTTTATCAAGTTATAAAAATTTAAAGACGTTTTTTCCCAACTATAGTTATTTTTAGCTATTGTTTTTAGCTTTTTGCCAAGACTTAGACAGAAATCATCATTAGTAGCTATCGCTATCAGTTTTTCTTTTAGAAGATCTTTGCTGTCGGCCTCAAAAACAGCATCGTCAACTTCAAGTAAATCTAAATTTTCTGGAACATTTGCTGCTATCACTGGTTTGCCATTAATCATTGCAGAGAGGATGCTATTAGACATTCCTTCTAAAATAGACGGTAAAACAAATGCTTTGCAGTTAATCATATAACTATCAACAACTGTCGGGCTTACATGCCCTAAAAAAAACACATTATTGCAAGCGAATGATTTCAAATAATTTTCGTAATTTTTATCTTTGCAATTCCCCCCAGCAATAACTAATGGAATTGAACAATTTTCAGGTAATTCAGAATGAGCCTCAAGGAGCAAATGAAGTCTTTTAACTGGATCTAACCTTGCCGCGAAAAAAAAGAATTGATTTTTTTTCAACGGTAGTTGACTACTCAAATCAAAAGTATTTTTTTCATTATTAATAATTTCAGAACCATTAGGAATGAAGTGTGCTTTTCTCCACGCGGAGTAATATTTTTGCATAGCGAGGCTGTTTACTGTGAATTCATTAGAGAATTTCCATGCAAAGAACTCTCCAAGCTCCAAAACTTTTTCATTAAAAAAACTCCACTTACCTCTCTTACTATCTATTGCTCTCAAGCTTGAAATGACTTTGATACCAAACATTCGCAAAAAAGGCACAAATATGCATGGCCCTGATGCAAAAACTACAACTACCTTAGGCCTCGAAATAAACACAATATGCAAAACGCACCATAATATCATTCCATGTTGGCCCATTAAGTTATAGATGAATAATGGGGCATCTATGCTCACTAAACCATCCAAACAATTGTGCTTTTGACTATGGCTTTGCTTTACTCCATAAACTAAGGGTGTGATATCATCATAATTAATTAAATTTGTAGCTATCGCTCTTGTAGCATTTTCTACTCCGCCATAATTAGAGGTGATACCACGCCCCCCTAAAAAGGCAACTTTTATCTTTGAATTCATTTTATGCCCTGTGACTCAAAACTGTTTTATATTTTTTGTAAAAAGAATCTTCTGTATACAAGCTTGCCCTTTCACGGCTTTTTAAAGCGAGTAATTCATTAAGCGCATTATCAGTAATTAATTTTTGCATTGCATTAGCTAATGCACTTACATCTCCTGTATTGATCATCAAGCCATATTTAGCTTCAACAAATTCACCTGGTAAGATATCAAAGTGGTAATCCATTATTTCATTAGGGCCATCTTTACAATTAGTAACAATAACAGGCTTAGACAAAGACATAGATTCAATGAGGGTGTTAGGAAAACCTTCGGTGTAAGAAGACAAAACATAAAATTTTGAGTTTTTTATTATTGGGTATGGGTTACTTAAGAATCCCGTAAATATGACTTTTTCAGATATATCTAACTGTTTACATAACGCTTCTAATGCTTCTCTATCTGGTCCATCACCTACTATCTTTAAAAACAAATTAGTTTTCAGTTTAGAGTAAGCGCAAATTAAATCATGAAAACCTTTAGTTTTGACTATTCGTCCAATGGCTAAAATATACTCCTCTGAGGCAGCAACGCTTTCCATAGCAAGATTTTCAAGGTTATTTATATTATACGGATTATTGATTACAACTAACTTTTTTCTTGGTATGTTAAAAAAACTATTTAAACAATCAGCAACACCTTGAGAGCAACAGATGATACCGTGTGAGTTTTCATAGAACATCTTGAGAGTTTTGCTTTTAATTTTTTCAAAACGCCCCCGCAATCTATTTTTCGTATTACTTCTCTCACTAATAAATGATTTGTACCCAAATATTTTTGAATAGAAAATATTAATAAAGTTTGCTCTCATTAAAAAGCTTACAACTTGATTTGGCTTTTCTTTCAGAATTATATGAAAAACCTTAAAAGCACCTAAAAGCTTATATTTACTTACTTTGTAGACCTTAATATTAGGAGGAAGTGAATAAACTTCAGTTTTTTTATCTAATAAAATAACACTAAGGTCATACCCTCGACCCAGATCTGCATTAACTAACTCTAATAGCTTGGCAAAAACTTTTTCCGCACCACCGCCTTCGAGTGAGTTAATAATAAAAACGGTTTTACTAGAGTTGTGTTTCATTTTGGCTCCATTTCTTCCCGAAAGCGAGATCACAATCATAATCATTGAATCTACCGAAGCCTGTTTCATGGGCAAAGGTTAACTCTCCAAAAAATATATCTCCGTTCAAATTATACAAGTCGACTCTGACATAGCTAAAATCACTCGAAATATTTTTTGCGAGGTCAAACATCAAATCTAAATTCTCTATCTTTTTAACACTTCCACTTTTATTTATAGGATACTTATTTTGTAACGCTAGTAACCTACCACTTTCGTCATAAAAACTTCTTGTATGATTTGTAAACCGATCATAATCAACTTGAAGTATTACCTCAGTTAAATCATTTTTTTTGTTGTTAAATACATGAAATTTGTAATCATCTGGAACTGCACCATCAGAATTTTTTAGCATTTTTTCAACAAGAATTCTCGGCTTTATTTCGCTATACCAAGGCTCATCGTTATATTTTCCGAAATCAAAGTTTAAGGATCTATTAATACTTCTAAGTAAAGTGCTGATTTTTATATTGTCACCACTTTTTAAAAGAAATACAGTACCTGAATCATGGGTAGTTTTTATAACACAATCACATGAAATATTTCTTATATCAGCTTCGGTGATCTTTTCCCCAACATATAAAAGTGGTATCAAGTATTTTTCACCTATTCTTTCAGCGACAAAATTTCTTACTAAATACTTATCAGAACAAACGGTCATCAATGGTTCTAAAGCTTTATATTTTCGATAGTTAATTTTTTCATTAAAAGTTCTAGGTGAACTTAAATCAAGTTTGTAACCGAGCTTAATTAAACCTATTAGCTTTATTCTTAAACTAAATGGTAACAAGTTTAAGGATGTCTTTATTGCATTTTTAATTTTTCGCATAATTATTGTACCAATATACAAAACTATTAATCCCGGCTTGCAAATCGGTCTTTGGTTTAAAGCTGATCTCGCTTTCTAAACCACTAACATCTGCAAACGTTTTAACTACGTCACCATCCTGCATAGGTAGATACTGTTTAACCGCCTTTTTATTGAGTGCATTTTCAATGAAATTAATAAATTTCTCCAACTCAACAGGTTGGTTATTACCAATATTGTAGATTTTGTAGTTTGCAGAGCCTTCGGCAACCTCAGTATTTTCTTTACAGGGAATAACATTTTGTATACGCAGTATTCCTTCAACAATATCGTCAATATAAGTAAAATCACGCTGCATTTTACCGTTGTTGAACACTTTAATTGGCCTATCGTTAGCAATAGCATCTGTAAATAAGTATGGTGCCATATCTGGTCTACCCCACGGTCCATAAACAGTAAAAAAACGCAGCCCTGTGGTTGGCAACGAATATAAATGACTGTAAGTATGTGCCATTAATTCATTTGATTTTTTTGTTGCTGCATAAAGCGATACAGGGTGATCAACCCTATCTTCTTCTTCAAATGGAATTTTAGTATTTGCACCGTAAACAGAGCTAGATGATGCATACACTAGGTGCTTAACTTTGTTATGACGGCAACCCTCTAAAATAGTTGCCATACCAACCATATTAGAATCAATATAGGCCATTGGATTTTCGATAGAATACCTAACACCAGCTTGTGCAGCTAAATGAATTACACGATCAAACTGCTCGTTTTTAAATAAAGTAGCAATGCCCTCACGATCAGCTAAATCCATTTTTATAAAACGGAAAGTGGTTAAATGCTTAATACGCTCAAGCCTTGCATGTTTTAATGCTGGATCGTAATAGTCGTTTAAGTTGTCAAGCCCAACAACTTCATGCCCATCGTTACATAAGCGTTCAGCCACAAAGTTACCTATAAAACCGGCTGCACCAGTTACTAAATATTTCATTATGAATTCCTTGGCACAAATTATAAGTAGTTGTGCCTAAATAAAGTTTTTTTAATTTTAAGCTATTAGCTCTTTAACTTGCTTTGTAAACTCTTCACCCATATGGCTTGATTGCATGGCATATTCTACATTTGCCATCATATAGCCAAGTTTTGAACCACAGTCATGCGATTTACCTGTTAGGTGGAAAGCTTCAAGGGTTTCTAGGTGGCGTAGTTGTAGCAATGCATCGGTAAGTTGTATCTCGCCGCCAGCGCCAGGTGGTGTGTATTCAAGCAAATCCCAAATTGTTGGTGATACAACATAACGCCCTGTTATGGCGAGGTTGCTTGGTGCTTCATCGGTATTTGGTTTTTCGACCATGTTTTTAATGGTGGCGTTTTCGCCTGCATTTATGTTTTTACCTGCTAAGTCTACCACGCCGTATTGGTGTACTTGCGCTTGCGGTACGGGCTCTACCATTACTTGGTTGTGGCCTGTTTGGTCAAACCGGTTAATCATTTGGCTTAAGTTATCGGTTTTTGGGTTTGATTTGTATTTGTCGATTATTACGTCGGGTAGCATTACGGCAAATGGGTTGTTGCCTACTATTGGTTTAGCCGCAAGTACTGCATGGCCTAAACCTAACGGAGCCGATTGGCGAACCGAAATTACCGTTACATCTTTAGGTACTATTGAGCGAACCTCGTCTAGTAGGCTGCGCTTTACGCGTGCCTCTAGTGTGGCTTCTAGCTCAAAGCTGGTGTCAAAATGGTTTTCGATAGAATTTTTAGAGGCGTGAGTAACCAGTACTATTTCTTTTATGCCTGCGGCTACTGCTTCGTTAACTACGTATTGAATTAATGGTTTGTCTACCAGGGGTAGCATTTCTTTTGGAATAGCTTTTGTGGCTGGCAACATACGTGTGCCTAAACCTGCAACGGGGAGTACTGCTTTTAAAACTTTCACTTTAATTCCTTTTTTATTTTTTGATTATTTATAAAAACACAAAAAAGGACAAGCAAAGTTAGGCTTAAGTCCTTTTAACGTACCTCACATACCGTGTGAAGCTATTATTATACACATCACAATAATGTACTCAACTATAAACGCATCCTTTTAGATTGTTTTTTTGTTAAATTTATGTTGCACCAAAATAACTACCAAACGCCCTATTTTAGTGCTGTGTAGCACTTTTTACTTATCTACCTTTTTTGTTGTAATAATACTATACTTGGCTTTGCTGTTTATTAGGGATTATTAACTAAAGGAACGTATGTGCGCTTAAGTGTTTGCATTTTAATTGTTATGTCGTTTTTTGTGTACGCGCAAGATGCACTTATGCATTTGCGTAACAGCGATATACTAAACCGTGCACAACAACATTATGGCGACGAGGGCTACACCCGTATTAAAAATTGGCTTAGTTTTATAGATAGCAGCCAAGGTAAAAGCGAGTGGCAACAAATACACCTAGTTAACGACTTTTTTAATAAACACATACAATACCAAACCGACGACGACCTGTGGCAAAAAAAAGATTACTGGGCCACCCCGCTTGAAAGCTTAGGCGTTGGTATGGGCGACTGTGAAGACTACGTAATAGCCAAATACTTTACGCTAATTGCACTAGGCATACCGGAAGATAAAATACGGTTAATGTATGTAAGGCAAAAAACAGTAAACCAGCCGCATATGGTATTAATTTATTTTGAAGAGCCTAACCAAATACCGCTTGTGTTAGGTAATTTTAATACTAAACTTTTACCCGCTAATAAACGGTCCGATTTAAAACCTATATACAGCTTTAACGGCCAAGGTTTATGGCTAGCTAAAGCAAAAGGGTTAGGTAATAAAGTAAAAAATAGCCGTGGTGTGTCGGCCTGGAACACCATGCTACAACGAATAGAACACGGTGAGCTTGCACCCACCAACAGTAACATTAAAGGAACTAGTAGTTATGTATCGACTTTTTAAAAATGGACTTAGTTTAAAAACCCAAGTGTACGGGTTAATTATTTTAATTTCGGTTATTTCTTTTTTTGTACGTGTAGTTACCGACGTACAAACCACCCGCCACTATTTGCAAACCCAAATGGGCAGCCACGCGCAAGACACCGCCACAAGTTTGGGGCTTTCTATTTCGCCCTACCTTGACGACGAAAGCTTAATGATTGCCCAAACCATGGCCACGGCTATTTTTGATAGTGGCTATTATAAGCAAATTAAATTTACCGACATGCAAAGTAATGTGGTATTTGAGCTTACTAACCCTAAACGGGTTGAGTCGGTACCTGGCTGGTTTATTAATGCGGTAGAGCTTAACGCCCCCACTATGAGCAGCGAGCTTAATAATGGCTGGGTTATGGCGGGTGTGCTTGAAGTAACTAGCCATGCTGGGCAGTCGTACTTAACGCTTTGGGAGCACACAAAACGTAGCTTTTACGGATCGTTTTTATTACTTGCGGGGTCGCTTGCGGTTGCATTTTTAATTTTAGGCACGGTGTTTAGGCCGCTAAAAACCGTAGAACACCAAGCGCAATTGGTTACGCGTAAACGCTTTACATTAAACGATCAAATACCGGTTGCACGCGAGCTACGTACAGTAACTAAAGCCATAAACAATATGGTTATTAATTTACAAAGCACGTTTGACTCGTTAACTAAGCAAACCCAAACCCTCACCGAAGAAGTATAC
>MDTG01387854.1_pt1 | contig 19011 bp, 16 predicted proteins | sample 811421 | NCBI WGS metagenome assembly MDTG01 (sample SAMN05326645, study PRJNA326480) | marine metagenome | isolation source: seawater | place: Pacific Ocean: South East | collected 2011
AATCTAACGATGTTTGAAAGTGGCGGACCGAGGAGGATTCGAACCCCCGACCCCCTGATTCGTAGTCAGGTACTCTATCCAGCTGAGCTATCGGTCCGTCTTGCAGGGATGTATCGTTGCGAATGTATGATTGCAAGGGACAAAATTGGATTGTTGCCCCTACTTAAAATTTTACCTAGCCGCATTTTTCAAACTGTTCACGTTGAAGGCAGCGGCAATCAAACTTTTGGCATATTTGGTTTCGGGTGCATTGAAGATTTGTTCGCCTGTGCCTGCCTCGACGATGTCGCCTTGGCGCATTACTAGCACGTTGTGGCTGAGCGCGCGAACGACTTTTAGGTCATGGCTTATAAATAAGAATGCGAGGCCGTATTTAATTTGTAGATCACGCAGCAGGTTCACTATTTGCACCTGTACGGTCATATCAAGTGCAGAGGTAGGTTCATCTAGAACAACTAGGCGCGGCTTTTGAATCATGGCGCGTGCGATAGCAATGCGTTGGCGTTGACCGCCTGAAAACTCATGGGGGTAGCGGTCGATCGTGTCAGGGTTAAGCCCAACTTCGGTAAGTATATCTTTAACGGTTTGACGAGTTTTTAAGCTGGTTATTTCAGCGTGCACGTTGAGTCCTTCGGAAACGATTTGTTCGATGGTCATGCGTGGTGAAAGGGAGCCATATGGGTCCTGGAACACCATTTGCATGTTGTGTCGTAAGGGTTGTAGTTCTTTGTTCTTGAGGCCTTGCACGTCATTGCCAAGGAATACCACAGGTCCTTCAGATGAAATTAGTCGCATTATGCTAAGAGCAAGTGTGGTTTTGCCTGAACCGCTTTCCCCAACAATGCCCAAGGTTTCGCCCGCACGGATGGAAAAACTGGCACTGTTCACAGCTTTTACATAGCCCACAGTATTTCGCATGATGCCGCGCTTTATTGGAAACCAGACACGCAAATTCTTGGTTGATAGAATTTTCTCAGCATTTTTTTCGATGGGATTTGGGACGCCTGTAGGTTCGGCCGCCAGTAGTGTTTTTGTGTAAGGGTGTTGTGGACTGCTGAAAATGTCGACGGTGAGACCTTTTTCTACAATTTTGCCATTTTGCATTACGCAAACACGATCCGCAATTTTGCGTACGATGTTAAGGTCGTGGGTGATAAAGAGCATCCCCATGCCCTCAGATCTTTGCACCTCTTCTAACAGGTCGAGAATCTGGGCCTGGATCGTTACATCAAGTGCAGTGGTAGGTTCGTCTGCAATCAGAAGACTTGGTCCATTTGCCAGCGCCATAGCGATCATTACGCGTTGGCGTTGCCCACCAGAGAGCTGGTGAGGGTAGTCATTGAGCCGGTTAGAAGCATTGTGGATGCCAACTTTTTCCAGTAGATCAATGCAGGTTTTTTTATAGGGGTTTTCCGCCAGCCAACTGGTGAACAATGCTCTGAGTCCAAATTGGAAGGGCAGTAGGAATAACCCTAACCCACTAACGATGACACCGAAGGCTAAAATGAACCAAAGTACGGACCAAATGAGGCTGAGCAGGCCCGTCACGGCATAGAGCAGGACTGGGATGAAGTCTTGCGGCGTTTCGAGCCATACAAGTGAGCCTTGCTCGCGGAGCTGTGTGATACTTAAGGAGATAACGGCGTATGCAATTAACACGCTGATAAAGGTTAGCGAGGATTTCAGTGACAGGACGCGCATGATGTGTTTGGAAATAAACCACTGCACTGCTCGTTGAGCAAAAGATTGGTCTACCGCAGTTTGGTGCAACGCTAACCCTTCAGTAAGTTGTTTTTCAATAGTGTGCAGCGGATTGAGTGAAGTCATTGGTTCTTGAAAGATAAAGCTAATATCGTTGCCGCGAACAGCACGCAGCGTGTTTTCGTCGGCACCAACCATTTCGCAGCCGTCGTAGGTGATTGAGCCAGAAATGTCTGCACTGTCGGATAAGAGTTTCACGGTAGAGAGTGCGGTTATAGATTTTCCTGATCCACTCTCGCCCACCAGTGCTACGGTTTCACCTGCATTGACTGTAAAGGTTACACCGTCCACGGCAGGTGGAGCATCACCGAACTTGATGGAGAGGTCTCTGATCTTTAAAACTTCGTTCACTTGAACGTCTTCCTCGGATCAAATGCGTCACGTATGCCTTCAAAGATAAATACAAGAAGTGATAACATGATTGAGATGCTAAAGAAGGCTGCGAATGCGAGCCATGGAGCTTCTAGATTATTGCGAGCTTGGAGTGCGAGTTCTCCGAGGGATGGGTAGGAGGGCGGAAGGCCAAAGCCAAGGAAATCAAGCCCCGTGAGTGCTCCAATTGCCCCTGTGATTTGAAATGGTAAAAAAGTGATCGTAGCGACCATCGCATTTGGAAGAAGGTGGCGGATGATGATTATCAAATCTGGTACACCTAGCGCCCTAGCGGCGCGGACGTATTCAAAGTTCCGCGCGCGAAGAAATTCTGCTCGCACCAGACCTACAAGTCCCATCCAGCTAAATAGAATAATGAGCACGCTGAGGAGAACGAAATTCATGGTAAAAATCGCCGACATGATTATTATAATATAAAGCATAGGGGTCGAGGACCAAATCTCCAAAATACGTTGAAAAAAGAGGTCCACCCAGCCACCAAAATAGCCCATGACAGCCCCTGCTGCGATGCCAATTAAGGATGAAAATACAACCACTATTAGGGCAAACACAGTTGAAATACGAAAGCCGTGAATGACTCTTGCAAGGACGTCGCGAGTTTGGTCGTCCGTGCCAAACCAGTGTTTTGCGTCAGGTTGAGAGGGGGCGGTTTCAACATCGTAGTTGATAGTGTTGTAGCTGTAGGGGACGGGTGCCAAGAGTAGCCAGCCCCTATGATATCCGTTGTCAGATGTGTCAAACGTACCTGTATTGAGCGCAGCAATCACCTCTTCTGGGGTGTCTAAACAAACCTCCAAGCCGCCTGTTTTTATGAGACATTTGACCACAGGATCAGAGTATTCTGGCTCAGTTTCAAAATCGCCACCAAAAGCCGTTTCAGGATAAAATTTGAAAGCGGGCACGTGTAGTTTGCCTTTAAAAGATACCAGTAAAGGTTTGTCGTTCGCGACGAATTCTGCAAAAAGGCAAGTTACGAAAACAATACTAAAGATCCATAGAGACCAGACCGCTCGGCGGTTAGCGGAAAAGTTTGTAAAGCGACGGCGGGCAATAGATGATCTGAAAATCATGTTTCCCGACTTTCAAAGTCGATACGGGGATCAACGAGTACATACATCAGATCAGATACTAAGCTGACGACAAGACCGATAAGGCCAAAGATGAACAACGTGCCAAAGAAGACAGAATAGTCACGATCAAGTGCTGCTTCAAAGCCCAGTAGGCCGAGCCCATCAAGCGTAAAAACAATTTCGATGATTAGTGATGATTGGAAGAATACACCGATAAATGCGGCAGGGAAGCCTGCGATAATGATTAGCATAGCATTACGAAAAACATGACCATAAAAGACGGTGTTTTCCTTGAGGCCTTTTGCACGAGCTGTGACGACGTATTGTTTTCTTATTTCGTCTAAAAAGGAGTTTTTTGTAAGGAGGGTCAACGTTGCAAAGGCTCCAATGGTTGATGCGGTAACTGGAAGGACAATGTGCCAGAGGTAGTCTTTGATTTTGCCAAAGGTGCTGAGCATTTCAAAATTGTCCGAGTAGAGGCCACGGTTTGGGAACCATTGGAAAAAGGAGCCGCCGGCGAACACTACGACTAATAGGATCGCGAAGAGGAAGCCTGGTATGGCATAGGCGGCGATTATGATTCCTGATGACCATGTGTCAAAACTGGTGCCGTCTTTCACTGCTTTGCGAATGCCGAGTGGGATAGAAATTAGATAGGCGAGGAAGGTGGACCAGACGCCAAGGGTGATCGATACGGGGAGCTTTTCTTTGATTAGATCGAGGACGCTGATAGAGCGGAAGTAACTTTCACCAAAATTGAAGCGAAAATAATCTCCCATCATCAAAAGGAACCTTTGATATGCGGGTTTGTCGAGGTTGAATTGTTTTTCGAGGTCCGCGATAAGGTCAGGTGGAAGGCCGCGAGCACCCTCATACAGCGAGCTTTCTCCACCAGATTGCACCTCAGATCCCGCACCTGTTATGCGATCGGTTGAAGAGGAGCCATCCTCGAGTTGGGAGATGATGCGTTCAATTGGACCGCCTGGCACGAATTGAATGAGTGTAAAGTTGATCAGCATTATGCCAATCAGTGTTGGGATCATCAACCACAACCGTCTGAAAATATAGGCGCCCATTTAGCGTAGCGCACCCTTTGCCTTGAGAGCTTCCAGTTTCTCTTTTTTGAGCCACCATGTACCGATCACACCACGCGAAAAAAGTGGTTTGGTTTCTGGCCGCCCAAATACATCCCAATAGGCTATATTGTGGCTGCCCTTGTACCAGTTCGGAACCCAGATGTGCATGGAACGCAAAACGCGGTCAAGAGCACGTACAGCTACTTTCATATCTTTACGGGACACCGCTTGCGCAATCTTGATGATCAACGCATCGACAACAGGGTCGGACAGCCCTGAAAAGTTACTGCTGCCCGGCGTTTTGGCCCCTTGTGAGCCAAGCATGGTGGCCAATTCTTCGCCTGGTGATAGGGACATGATTAATCGGCCTGGCATTAGGTCATAGTCAAAATTCTCTTGGCGTTGCTGCATCTGTGCTGAATCGATTAATTCAAATTTCGCCTCAACACCGAGACGTTTGAGATTCTCCACGTATGGATTTATCACTCGTTCAAACGAAGCGCTGTCGTCAACGACTGTTAGTGCGAGGATTTCGCCCTTATTATTGGCTCGCTTGCCATTCATGACAGTCCAGCCTGCTTCGTCAAGTAATTTACCTGCTGCACGGATTGCGTTGCGGTCTGCTTGTCGTGCACGGGATTTGTTGGGTGTAAATGCGGGTTCATCAAAGATTGTTGCAGGCAGTTGATCGCGATACTCTTCTAACAGAGCCAATTCAGCACCTTGCGGAATACCTTTGGCTTGCATATCAGAATTTTCCCAGAAACTGTCAGTACGTTCGTATAAATCGAAGAACAGCGTTTTGTTGGACCACTCAAAATTGAACATCATTCCTATGGCTTGGCGGACACGTGGGTCTAAGAATTTCTCTTTGCGCATGTTGATCCAGAAACCCTGTGTTCCCGAGGGGCGGGAGTCTGGAATGCTCTCTTTGATAACGTAACCTTTGTCTATAGCAGGAAACTTATAGCTGTTTGCCCAGTTCTTTGATGAGAACTCTTCATGGAACAGAAATTCGCCTGCTTTAAATGCTTCGAGCGCAACCGTTCTGTCCGTGAAATACTCGTAAAGATAGCAATTAAAATTGCCTGAACCCCGATTGTGGGGTAAATTTTTGGCCCAATAGTTTGCAATCTTGCAATACTTGATCGAACGACCCGGTTTTATGTCTACCGCGGTGTAGCCACCTGATGAGACAGGCACATCAATCGTGCTTTCACCGAAATCACGGTCTTTATAGTAGTGTTTTGCAAGGATCGGTATACCACCTGCAGAAGCAGGCAAGTCTCGTGTATTAACGCCGTCCTGAAAAGTAAATTTCACGCGGTGTGTTTCGAGCGCCTCAACGTTTTCGATATCTTTATAAATGATTTTGTAAACTGGGTGGCCCTTTTTCATAAGGATTTCATAGGAAAAAACCACGTCTTCTGCGGTAATCGGATGGCCGTCTGAAAAGGTTGCCTCAGGCCGCATATTGAAAATGACCCACTGACGATTTTCTGGGTATTCCAGAGTTTCAGCAATGTAGCCATAGGCGCTGTCTGGTTCGTCGCTCGATCCTGTCAAAAGACTTGAATACATTAGGCCGAGGCCTTGGGCCGGCTCACCCTTGAGAATGAACGGGTTCAAACTGTCATATGTGCCAGATGCACCGGTGCCCAAGAAAGAAATTGTGCCCCCCTGCGGAGCATTAGGATTAACATACTCCCAGTGCTTGAAATCTGGGGGATATTTAAGTTCACCAAAGGTGGAAATGCCGTGGGATTTTGTGACTTTGCCCTGCGCATTGACTAACGTAGCGCCGACGGCAACCGCGAACAGAATAATGCTACTGATGAAAAAACCGTGAAGATTTACTTTCCAAGCGGCGGTGGCCTTTACTTTTGGTTGCCCCATGCATCACTCTCCTCATTCTGTACTCGCGTGTAACTAGGGTAATAAAAAGGTAAATCTAGCCATTCGTAAACAGAAAGAAGCAATCCCACGTTGATTGTTTAAAAAACTACAGCTAGATACGCGAAAAGCAGCCACAGCTAACAACTTTTCTGAAGAGCTTACTGTAATGTTTCGAGGTATTTGATCACGTTGGCACGGTCAGTTCCTTTTTTAAGGCCCGCAAAGCTCATCTTTGTACCCTTAATGTAAGAAGCCGGTTTTATCAGAAAGGCATTTAAACTCTCTGCATCCCATACACCGCCGAAAGAGGCCATCGCGCCTGAGTATTCGAATGCATTGATACTGCCGATGTCACGTCCAACGACTTGGTACATGCTTGGGCCTGTACCATGCTCACCGCTGCCCACTTTGTGACAGGCTTTGCATTTCGAAAAGGTCTTTTCGCCCTTCTCTGGATTGGCGACTGCCATCATCTCTTGAAGCGTCATCTCAGGCTCATCACTTTCTACTTCTACCAATTCGGCGACTTCGATGGGGTAGCCCGAGACATGGTCATCGCCGTGACCGTGCCCTTTGCCTCCAACATGGTAAATTTCTTCTGCAGCCCAGCCGCCTAACAAGAAGACTAGGAGAGCAGCACAGATGCTACCAAGAATTTTTGTTGATTCCATTGTATCCATGGTTTTGCCTTATTTGAGCTGCGCGGCGCGGGGATCCCGAGCTTTCTTTTCCGCGGTTCTTTTAGCGCCTTCCCCTAACTACTTGCAAGGTGTACATACCGCGACGAAACGCCCTTTTTGGCGTAATCTGCATCTTTTTAAAGGTTGTGATAAAAATGACTAAGAAAGCGAGAAAAATATCATTCCAAGGAGAGCTTGGAGCGTATTCTCATCAGGCCTGTGCAGCTGTGTTTCCTAAGGCTGAGGTTTTGGCCTGTAAAACATTTGAAAGTGCAATTGCTGCGGTGAAACGGGGAGATGCTGATTTGGCAATGCTGCCGGTGGAAAATTCTACGTATGGCAGGGTCGCTGATATTCATTACCTTTTACCAGAAAGTGGATTGCACATCATTGGCGAACATTTTGAACGAGTGCATATTAACCTGATGGGGGTGCCAGGTGCCAAAATTCAGGATATCACCTCGGCAAAAAGTCATACAGTTTTGCTAGGCCAGTGTCGTAAATTCTTAAACAAATATAATATGTTACCAGTGACGGGCGTGGATACTGCTGGTTCTGCAAAGGAAGTTGCCGTTGCTGAGGATGTATCGCAAGGTGCATTGGCGGGTGAATTAGCCGCTAAGATTTACGGACTGACAGTGCTGGCGCGCCATATTGAAGACAACCCGAATAACACCACGCGGTTTTTGGTGATGTCGCCCAACCCAGCGTTGGAACCACAATCCGATCAGGAATTGATTACCACCTTTGTCTTTCGTGTTCGAAACATTCCTGCGGCGCTATACAAAGCGATGGGCGGTTTTGCAACTAATGGTGTAAACATGGTGAAGCTCGAAAGTTATATGATTGGTGGATCCTTCACTGCAACGCAGTTTTATGCAGATATCGTAGGGCATCCTAATGATGAGCCGGTTCAGCGTGCATTAGAAGAGCTGGCATATTTCACCACGCACCTAGAAGTGTTGGGTGTTTACAAGGCGGATCAATCACGTGGTTAGTGCGATTTTTGATAGTTGCTTTCGAATAAAATCGCTAAGTCCTCTATAATTTTCGGATTTGCGACTTATTAGAAAGTCAAGTTGACTGAGAAGTTGGTGCCTGAAGAAACCAAAAATTGATTATTTCGAGTCATATTACGCTCGAATTTTGAGCAATGGCGCTTCACCCTAATGTGTCAGATAGCCAGTTATGAATTAAAAAATGCGCGATAGAGCCTTTACGTGCGGGTTTGAGGGTGGAGTTTTTGTCGTATGTTGCAGCAAAGACTTCTTCCCTTGTGAACCATTGGGCATCTTCAATCTCTTTAGGATCAATACTAATTTTAGTGTTTTCTGCTTCACCTATACAGCCAATCATTAGGCTTGCTGGGAAGGGCCAAGGTTGCGACGATAAATAGTGGACTGAGCCAAGGCGGATTCCGCTCTCCTCGAACACTTCTCGCCGAGCGGCGGCTTCCATTGTTTCGCCAGGCTCCATAAAACCTGCGAGCAAGGAATACATACCGTCTGGCCAGCCATGTGAGCGCCCCATAAGAACAGAATTTCCTTTTATTACCAGTACGATAACAACGGGATCAGTGCGGGGAAAATGGTGCGCGCCGCATGAGCTACAGTCCCTCTGCCAACCTCCCATAGAGGGTTCAGATTTGCTGCCACATTTGGCGCAAAAGCTGTGGCTGCGATGCCATTCAAAGATGCCGCGTCCTGTGGCAGCAAGTTCTGCATCGCGTGGTGTCAGTTTGGCCATAATACCGCGTAATTCGGTAAAAACTTGCGTTTCAGCGAAGCCAGGATAGTGATTTTGGCTTGGGTCAAAGAAGTTTTCTAGCGCCACACGATCGAGCATTGGGTCTTCCCAAGGAGAAATGTCATGAGCAAAAATAGCTGTACCATCTTCTTCAATTCCTATGAAGATTGGTTCAGCTTGAGCTTCAGATAAAATGTAATGATCTGGGTCTAAACGCATTAAGGTTCTGGTTTCATAATCAAAAAGTGGTTTGCCACGCCAAATTGCGATTGCCTTTCCTGCTGTGCGCATTTCAGCAAGTTTTTTTGGGTCTTCACGATATTGTGCTGCACGCTCCAGGCATGAGCCGCCGAAGGTCACATCTTCTGCGTTAAACATTTTTATTCCAATTCTTGCGTTTCGTGAGTTGTGGCATGCGGTTGATTGGGTTGCAATCCTGACCTTGGCAAGCAAGATTTTTGATATTATATGAAGGTTGAGAGGTTGGCGCGGGTAAACGCCTCGCCAACCCGGCCAGGTCCGGAAGGAAGCAACCGTAACGAGTCCCGTTTGGGTCGTCGTCCAGCCTCTCAACCTTCATATAATATCAAAATTGAATAGTAGAACGTGGGAGTGGGGTCACGCTTTGAATGCTTTGAGCAGAGCCGATTCAGAATAATGTGGCGCTCGCTACATCCAAAGCGTCTTTATAGATAATAGTTTTGGAGTGACCACCGTTGTTGTTGCTCTTTCCTTTGATACAAAAAGTTCTGAGATTATTTGCCATGCAGTTTTACTGAGAGCCATGTGTCGGCAATCTTATGAAGATCGGGCGCATTGGCTGGTACCGTGTCAAAACGCCTTAAGGCGTTGCACGGTGTGTTAGATTTGAGATGCCCAGTGATATTGCGCATCAGTTTCTACAGCCATTGGGCGAATATTGCGGATTTTTTTGAGTGCGATTTTGGGTTGGATCCCGCGCTCGACCATTAGGCGCAAGATGGCCATGCCTGATCGGCCTTGGCCACTCATGCAATGAGCAAGGATTTTACCACCTCGATCAAGGATCTCATGAGCAAGGTTTGCGGCCTCTGGCCATAATTCGGATGTTTTGCCGTGGGGCGTGCCAAAGTCTTCGATAGGTAGGTGGAGCCAGTCTATGCCAAGTTTGGATAAATGGATGGAGAGGTCTGTAGCGTTTTTATCTGCCAGTTCTGACATCGTGGTCATTGTTAGGACAAGGTTGGGTGACCATTTGCGGAGTATGTTGAAATCTGCGCTGAATTGGCCATTGCGCCCTGGCATAGGTGAAATCGCGAGTGCGCCGCGGGAAAGAGGAACGGTGTATATGGCGAAGTTGGTCATGATCGTTTAAGGTTTCAGCACGGTTTACGATTCTAGGTTTCAGGACAAATAATGGTTGAAGAAGCGAACACAGGCTATCAGGTTTTGGCGCGTAAGTATCGTCCAGCTACATTTGATGATTTGATTGGTCAAGATGTCATGGTGCGTACGCTGAAAAACGCCTTTGCAGCGGATCGAATCGCACATGCATTCGTGTTAACAGGTATCCGTGGCACAGGGAAAACCACGACGGCGCGTATTGTTGCGAAAGGTATGAATTGTATTGGTCCTGATGGCACTAGTGGGCCAACGACACAGCCTTGTGGTGTTTGTGATATGTGTACATCCATTGCCAAAGGGCGGCATGTCGATGTGATAGAGATGGATGCAGCCTCGAACACTGGTGTTGCAAACATTCGCGAGATTATTGAAAGCGTGCATTATCGTGCCGCCTCTGCGCGGTTTAAGATTTATATTATTGATGAGGTGCACATGCTTTCTACTGGCGCGTTTAACGCGCTGCTCAAGACATTGGAAGAACCCCCCGAGCATGTAAAATTTATCTTTGCAACCACAGAAATTCGTAAGATCCCCGTCACGGTGTTGAGCCGTTGTCAGAGGTTTGATTTGCGGCGGATCGAGCCTGAGGTGATGATTGAGCACCTGGCGAGGATTGCTAGCTTGGAAGGCGCAGAGGTGGCAGGAGATGCATTGGCACTGATTGCGCGAGGCGCGGAAGGGTCTGTTCGAGATGCGATTTCTTTATTGGATCAGGCAATCGCGCATGGTGTTGGTGAAACCACTGTGGATCAAGTACGAGCGATGTTGGGTTTGGCGGATCGGGGGCGGGTTTTAGACCTGTTTGATCTGGTTATGATGGGCGACGCAGCACGCGCATTGGAGGAACTCTCTGGTCAATATGCCGAGGGAGCTGATCCAATTGCTGTCTTGCGAGACTTGGCGGAAGTGACCCATTGGGTTTCAGTTATTAAAATCTCTCCTCAAGCTGCTGATGATCCGACTATTGGTCCAGATGAGCGCAAGCGTGGTGTACTGGCGGCGCAGAAATTGCCGATGCGGGCAATGACGCGGATGTGGCAGATGCTGTTGAAAGCGCTGGAAGAGGTGTCTATCGCGCCAAATGCGATGATGGCTGCAGAAATGGTGATTATTCGACTGACCCATGTTGCGGAATTGCCTACACCTGAGGAACTAGTGCGCAAACTGCAATCCCAACCCAAAGATCCACCCGGTGGTGGAGGTGATGGCGGAATGCCATCTATTGAAGTGCGTGATGGAAATATTGAACATGATGGCACCATGGGTGGAGCACCTGATGGTGGGCCTGTTGCAATGATTGCGGGCGGTGGGCAGTTTCAAGTGGGCAAGCCGAATGAGGTGCAGGCGCTAGCACAGTTTGTGCGGTTTGATCAGGTGATTGAATTGATCCGATCTCAGCGAGACATGAAACTGCTACTGGAGGTGGAAAGCAATGTACGCTTGTCAAAGTTTTCGCCTGGTCGCATTGAATTCCAACCTACAAATAATGCCCCAACAGACTTAGCAACGCGTTTGGCACAGCGACTGCAAACCTGGACTGGTGTGCGTTGGGTTGTATCCGTTGTATCTGATGGCGGTGGCGACACTGTCGTTGAACAAAGGGCTGCGCGACGCAATGATCTGGTTGGTCGTGCTATGCAACATCCATTGGTGACGGCTGCCTTGTTGCGGTTTCCGGGATCTGAGATCCATAACATTAAATCTCTAGAAGAGATTGTCGCAGATCCAGAGGAAGAGCTGGCGGCAGTAATGATAGATGATGATTGGGATCCGTTTGAGGATGACTAACCTCGCTTTGGCCTAGCGATTTCAATTAAAGCTGCACTTATAATGAGGCAAGAGCCTAAGAGTTCTGGCCAGCTGAAAGGTTCGTTCAAAAACGCAGCGCTAGTGGCGACTCCTGATATGATCTCTCCTGTCAAAAGGAATGAGATAGTGGTGGGGTTAAGCCGACGAGCAGACCACAAGGTCGCGATCAGGATGGGTGTTATGTAGAATGTACCTGAGAGTGTTAGCAGGCCGGTTGTTTGTAAGAGGTTTTCTGTGCTAGGCGATCCTGCGCCGGTGAACAGGAGCATCAAGAGCCCGATCAGCAATGCGCTAATTCCGCCATAGAGCGCAATTGTGCGTGCGCCTACCTCTTTGCCTGAGAAGACTAAAGTGGAGCCAACGGCCCAGCTTATGCCAGAGGCTAGGGCCATTGCGTCGCCCATGTTCCAATTGACCAGACTGATGTTGCCTCGAAAGATGAGAATAATGCCAAGAGCTGCGAGGGTCAGGTTGGTTACATTTCCTAAGTGAAACTTTCGGCCTAAAAAAAGGCATTCAAGGGCAATGGCCCATGCAGGTGCGAGGTAGAACAGCAAGATTGCACGAACCACTGTAGTTTCAGTAACTGCAAAAGAATAAAGCATCATAGCAGCGCCGACCATAGTACCAGATAGAACCACGCGCGGGTCAAAATTTATGCGGTGTTTACTTAACAAAAATAGGACTATTAGGGGAGGGATGGCCCCGGCAAACATAGCGGTGCCGGCCCAGGCACCGGTGAGGCCGGTGTTTTCCAATACACGTACTGGAATCCACCAAATGCCCCACAATAGTGCGGATCCAAATGCCAGCCAGAGTGGAAGGTTTGTGCTGCGTGACACTTTTACGAACCTTATTGTGCAATACCTCTTCTGATTGATGAGTAAACCAGAAGCAAGGCAAATGAGATTTGTCTTTGTGGAATTAATCTTGCGCTTGCTGACGGATATTGGTCGGGCATTAAGTCTCAAAAGAAACGAATTGTGTCCAAAAATCTAATTTAGACGCTCGGAAAATTTTTTTTTGGTTCGTGTGATCAGATCGTGTTGTTTGCGGGCAATGCTATTTGGCTGACGGGGCAGACGGGGAAAATTTAACTTAAAAAACTTTGCTCCTGTCACACAACTGTTACAAAACGGTGCAATAAGCGTCATAATTCCTGACTAGATCGTCGTTATCCGAGATAACTCGGACACATGTAATAGGATCAATACCATGTTTCAAAAATCGACTTGTATAACGACATTGGTCATACTGATGGTTGTTGCAGCACCTGCTTTTGCACGTGATCAAATCAAAATTGTTGGATCTTCCACAGTATTCCCGTTCTCAACAACTGTTGCGGAGCGTTTTGGTAAGTCTACAGAATTCAAAACGCCAGTTGTCGAATCCACGGGTTCCGGTGGAGGGTTGAAATTGTTTTGCTCTGGCGTTGGTACAGAACACCCAGATATTACAAACTCATCGCGCCGCATCAAAGAGAGCGAAGTTGCGAAGTGCGCAGAAAATGGCGTGACCGACATTGTTGAAGCGAAGATCGGTTATGATGGTATCGTTCTGGCAAACTCCAAGCAAGCAGACCAGATTTCTTTCACTTTGACCGATGTCTTCTTAGGTTTGGCAAAAAATGTTCCAACAGGTGTGGATGGTGAAACACAGCCGAACCCTTATAAAATGTGGAATGAGGTTAACCCTGAGTTGCCTGCAATTAAAATTGAAGTGCTTGGCCCTCCACCGACCTCCGGGACGCGCGACGCATTCGTTGAACTGGCGATGGAAGGCGGTTGCAAAACCGTTGATTGGATCAAAGCACTTAAAAACAGCGACAAAACCGCCTTTAAAATGTTATGCCATAATATCCGAGAGGACGGCGCGTATGTGGAAGCGGGCGAAAACGACAACTTGATCGTGCAAAAGCTGGGCGCGAACCCAGATGCCTTTGGTATCTTTGGCTTTTCCTTCCTTGAACAAAACTCTGACAGTGTGCAAGGCTCTTTAATAAATAGTGTTGAGCCAGAGTTTGAGTTGATCGCTGACGGTGATTATCCAGTGTCACGTTCTTTGTATTTTTATGTTAAAAAAGCGCACGTTGGTGTGGTCCCAGGCATCCAAGAGTTTTTATTAGAGTTCACTTCTGAAGATACGTGGGGTGAAGAGGGCTACTTGGCTGACAAAGGCCTGATCCCAATGGCAGACGATGAGCGTCAAGAAGGAGCAAACTCCATTAATTCTTTGAAGAACCTGTCTATGTAATCAAACGTCCACGGAAGGGGCCCACATCTTTATGGGCCCTTTTTATTGCCAAAGTGAAAGATCATAAAGATGGCCATCATCGACCCAGAAATAAACTTTGCAGAAATGCCCGTCGATTTTGTAAACTCGAATCGTTCAAAAACCATTGAAAAGCTGATCATTATCGTCATGATAATGTGTTCGTTAATAGCCGTTTTAGTCACGATTGGTATTGTTGCGTCGTTGATTTTTGAGGCGATCAACTTCTTTCAACGCATTCCTTTTTTAGATTTTGTTACAGGCGTCAAATGGAGTCCTCAAACCGCTTTACGGGTCGACCAAGTTGCCGCAGAGGGTGCATTTGGGGTTGTTCCGTTGTTTACGGGTACGTTGTTGATCTCTGCAATCGCTATGCTTGTGGCTACGCCTTTGGGCCTTGCTTCGGCGGTGTATCTTGCTGAGTATGCTGAACGTCGCACGCGGGATTGGATCAAACCAATGCTTGAAATTCTGGCAGGTATACCAACTGTTGTTTATGGATTTTTCGCAGCATTGACCGTAGCGCCGTTCATCCGTTGGACGGGTGGTTCTATGGGGCTCGAAGTGGCTTCTGAAAGTGCACTGGCGGCGGGACTGGTCATGGGGGTTATGATCATCCCACTTATTTCGTCTCTTTCTGATGATGTGATTAACGCTGTCCCACAGGCTTTGCGGGACGCATCGCTTGGACTCGGAGCTACGCAGGCTGAAACGATCCGTAAGGTGATTTTGCCCGCTGCCATCCCCGGTGTTGCCGGCAGTCTTTTACTCGCGGCTTCACGGGCCATAGGAGAAACCATGATTGTTGTTATGGCCGCGGGATTAGCCGCCAACCTGACAGCAAATCCTTTGGAATCAGTCACGACTATTACAGCGCAAATTGTTGCTTTACTCACGGGCGACCAAGAATTTGACAGTGCCAAAACGCTGTCGGCATTCGCACTGGGCCTACTGCTGTTCGCTGCAACATTGTGCCTGAACTACGCATCCCTGCGGATCGTAAAGAAATATCGAGAGCAATATGACTGATACATCTTACACTACGCAAAACAGCTTGGATGATTTGACCAAGGGCCAGAAACATCTAAAACGCCGTCATTCATCAGAGGCACGGTTTAAGTGGACAGGCCGAATCGCAATTTTCTTTTCGCTCGGTTTTCTAGCCTTAATGATTGGATCAATTTTCCTTGATGGCAAAGGGGCAATCAGTGCGACGAAAGTCGCAATTAAGGTTAATTTGGGCTCTGATTTTGTTGATCCTTTTGATATTGCGGGTGCATCTTTTGGTAAAATTGTCAAAGATGGCATGAAAGACATGTTCCCGGACGTGAAAAAACGCAAAGAGCGTAAAGCACTTTATGGCCTGCTTAGCTCAGATGCACAGTACCAAGTTGAGAACGCAGTGAGGAAAGATCCCAGTCTTCTTGGAGGTCTAGCAACTATCTGGGTTAGTGCATCTGACGATGTGGATTTGTTGATGAAGGGTATCATTAATAGAGAACTTCCCGAAAATGAGCGCCGCATGAGTGATCAGCAGATCGCTTGGGTGGACAGCTTTATTAGAGAAGGTAAATTGGACCGTGTGTTCAACACAGCTTTTTTTACTAACGGCGCGAGTCAGGAACCTGAACTAGCCGGCATTCTGAGTGCTTTGATGGGCTCTTTATTTTCTCTCGTTATTTGCTTTGTTCTATCTTTCCCAATTGGAATTATGGCAGCAATTTACCTCGAAGAGTTCGCACCAAAGAACAAGTTCTCTGATTTTATAGAGATTAACATCAACAACTTGGCTGCTGTACCATCCATTGTTTTTGGCTTGCTTGGGCTCTCGATATTCTTGAATACTTTTGGTCTGCCACGCTCTGCGCCTTTAGTAGGTGGGATGGTGCTGTCATTGATGACATTGCCAACGATTATCATCGCCTCGCGTGCGAGTTTGCGCGCAGTCCCACCAAGCATTCGTGAAGCAGCACTTGGCATGGGAGCAAGCTCGGTTCAATCGACCTTCCACCATGTCGCGCCTCTAGCCTTACCAGGGATGTTTACAGGTGCGATTGTAGGCATGGCGCGTGCGCTTGGGGATACGGCACCGTTGCTCATGATTGGTATGGTTGCTTTTGTGGTCGATGTTCCAAAAGGGTTTCTTGACACGGCCACTGCACTGCCTGTGCAAATTTTCCTTTGGGCAGACAGCCCGGAACGTGCATTTTTGGAAAAAACTTCAGCGGCAATTATTGTGCTGCTAATTTTCCTTATTATCATGAATATTGCGGCAATCATTTTGCGCAAAAAATTTGAACTGAGGTTCTAAAGCTATGGCGAATACCCCGATTATTACGGCCCGAGACGTTGATGTGCATTATGGTGATAAACAAGCGCTGAACAAAATTGTGCTGGACATCCCAAAGAACAAGGTGACTTCTCTGATCGGCCCGTCTGGGTGTGGTAAAACCACATTTTTGCGCTGCATCAATCGGATGAACGACTTGGTGCCCATTGCACGCGTGAATGGTGAAATTAAAATTGTTGGCCAAGACATTTATGCACCTGAAGTGGATGTGGTCGCTTTACGGGCACAGGTTGGAATGGTTTTTCAAAAACCAAATCCATTCCCGAAATCAATCTTTGATAATGTCGCTTACGGTCCACGCATTCATGGGCTGACTAAGAATAAAGCTGAAATGCAAGAGTTGGTCGAGTGGTCTTTGAATAAAGCTGGTCTGTGGAACGAGGTAAAGGACCGTTTGGAGCAGCCTGGCACTGGGCTCTCTGGTGGACAGCAGCAACGTTTGTGTATTGCGCGCACTATTGCGGTTAAGCCAAAAGTTGTTTTGATGGATGAACCATGTTCCGCACTTGATCCGATTGCTACTGCCATTATTGAAGAATTGATTGATGAGTTACGTCAAAATTTCACAATTGTCATCGTGACGCATTCCATGCAGCAGGCTGCACGGGTATCGCAACGCACAGCATTTTTTCATCTTGGCACTTTGGTAGAAACGGGGCCGACAAAAAAGATTTTTACGTCCCCTGAAGACGAGCGGACGCAGAATTATATCACTGGTCGGATTGGTTAGGAGTCATTGATTATGGAAAGCACACACATCGTCACGAAATTTGACAGTGAATTGAATAAGATTGAACAAATGCTGTTGGATATGTCCAAACAAGTGGGCGAACAGATCTTGAGTGCCGGTAGAGCGCTTCTGGAAAACGATGAGTCTTTGGCCAAATCAGTGGCTAAGGGTGATGCCAAAATTAATAAATTGGAAAACAAGATCGACGACCGTGCTATCCGTCTAATTGCTCTACGCCAGCCCATGGCCGAGGATTTGCGTAGCGCAATAACTACGCTGAAGGTATCTGCTTCTCTAGAACGGATGGGTGATTATGCCAAGACCCTCTCTTACCGCGTTCGGATTGTTGACGACTTTTCAGCGATGAAATCCGCTCTGCGCCGCTTGGTTGAAACCTCTGAGAAGGTTTCAATCATGTTGGAAATGGTCATGGAGGCTTACGTTGGTCGCGATTTGGCGAAGGCTCAAGCGGCTAACGCTTTGGATGATGAAATCAATGACCGCACAGATGCGCTTTTTCGTGAGTTACTAACATATATGATGGAAAACCCTAGGAATATTGAACCTTGTACTCATCTACTTTTCATTTCTAAAAATATGGAGCGCTCGGGTGACCAAGTGAAGAACATTGCTGAACAAGTTCATTATCTAGTAACTGGGGAATTGTTAGAAGAATGAGGGCTGGCGGTTCGAAAATTCTTGTTGTCGAAGATGAAGCTTCGCAACTAGAATTGCTCGCTTACAATCTGAGTGTTGAAGGCTATGAGGTGTTCACGGCTGAGACTGGTGAAGATGGGTTATTAATCCTTCAAGAGAGAGAAATTGATTTGATTTTGCTCGACTGGATGCTGCCTCATTCGTCGGGCCTGGAGGTGTGTCGCCAAGTGAAGCAGAACAAAGCCACAAAGAGAATTCCCGTCATTATGTTAACTGCGCGTGGCGAGGAGGACGATAAAATCCGTGGCTTGGACATTGGTGCAGATGATTATGTCGTGAAACCTTATTCTATAAAAGAACTGATGGCGCGGGTGCGTGTTAATTTGCGTTCTAACACTAATCAGGTGGGAAGTGATGTTTTAGTCTATAAAGAGTTAAGCATGGACTTGGGAAAACACAAAGTGACAGTGGCTGATCAGGTAATTACGCTTGGATCATTGGAGTTTAAGTTACTGCGTGTTTTCATGAAGGCACCTGAACGTGTGTGGTCGCGTGATCAATTGCTAGATCGTGTTTGGGGTGATAATCTGAACGTTGATACACGTACTGTAGATGTGCATATTGGACGGCTACGCAAAGCGTTAAATAAAGTTTCGGATGTGGCGTTTGTACGCACCGTTCGTGGCTTTGGCTATTCGCTTGATACCTCTGCTTGAGGTGGGCGGCATTTCGTCCTAGCCTCTAAGTATGGAATGGCGTGATGAAGGTGTCATACTGGCTACGCGCCGGCATGGTGAGACTTCGGTTATCATTGATGTATTGACTAAGGCCCATGGCCGGCACGCTGGCGTGGTGCGCGGTGGTGCATCGCGCAAACATTCACCTGTGCTGCAACCTGGTAACCAAGTTGAGCTGGAATGGCGTGCGCGGTTGGAAGAGCATCTGGGAGTATACCGTGTTGAGCTGATGAAATCGCGTAGTGGGATCATGTTGGATAGAGGGCGTTTGGCAGCGTTGAGTTCGATATGTTCACTGATGAGTTTTGCGATGCCAGAACGGATGGAACTAACTTTGATTTATGATCAAACGTTAGATCTGATCGAACGCTTAAATACGGACGTGCCATGGTCGGCTGGATATGCATTGTGGGAACTGATGATGCTCGAAGAGTTAGGTTATGGTTTGGACC
>MDTG01194010.1_pt1 | contig 19010 bp, 11 predicted proteins | sample 811421 | NCBI WGS metagenome assembly MDTG01 (sample SAMN05326645, study PRJNA326480) | marine metagenome | isolation source: seawater | place: Pacific Ocean: South East | collected 2011
GCCGCGGAGGACTCCTGCAGCTCGCCGCCGCGCCAGCCGATCACCCCGCAGTCGTAGGTCAGGATTCCGAAGCGGAGGTTGTCCGCCAGCCCCCGCACCGAGCGAATCGCCTCGGCCTTGGCGCGCTCCCAGCGGTTGCCCCGCGCGGGCTGCCCGTTCGGGTCGACGTAGGCCGCCTCGGTCGTGTAGCTCTGCATGCTGCCCGAGCGATCGAGGACGAAGAAGATCGTGTCCTGCTCGGGCTCGATCTCCTCCCCGTAGAAGAGCGCCGGCGGAGCGTCGCGCGGATCGTGACCCTCGTCGTCCTCGGAGGGAGCGACCAGGGGCTCGGAGGGGGCAAAGGGCGAGCGAGGCGGCGGCACGGGGAGGTCGAGGGCGAAGAGCAGCGCGAGCAAAGGCAAGAGGAGCTTCACGGGGCCTCCAGCGCCCGGCTGCACGATTTAGGGCAGCAGGGGTCTAGTGGCTCGTAGCTACCTTAGCCAAGCTTCCCCAGTGGCTTGCGCGACTCCCCAGACGACGGCCGCGGAAGCTCGAGCGAGCGACGCGGGACACAGGCGCCAAAAATCCGGCACCCCAAGATCAACCTAACACCCTGCGCGCGATGGTTGAAGTCATCGAGTTCTGAAACTCGTTAAAGCGCTGCGCCCTCGTTAGATTCATGGCTAGGAGTAGGCGAGTGGCCAAGAAACGACTAGCGACCGTCAGCGACTGGTCGACGCAGACCGTCGCCCCGCGCTCGGTGTGCCTGGTGATCCCGCCGAGCGCCTTCCTCCTCGACGAGCGCGTGTTCGTCAGCCTGGGGATCCTCAAGGTCGCGAGCTCGCTCGAGGCGCGCGGCCACGAGGTCAACGTGCTCGACCTCTCGGGGATCGAGAACTACCTCGACCCGCTGCGCGAGTATCTGCAGACGAGCACGGACTTCGCGGTCGGCGTCACGACCACGACCCCTCAGCTACCGGCGGCGCTCGAGGTCGCGCAGGTGATCCGCGAGGTCCGCCCCGACCTGCGCCGGATCCTGGGCGGGCCCCACGTGACCCTCTGCACCTCCGCCCTCAAGCTGGAGCGCAAGCGCGGCGTCGAGGGCGGGCGCGCAGCGCGGGCCGTGGCCCAGCTCGAGGACGCCTTCGACGTGCTGGTCTCGGGCGACGGGGAGCTGGCCGTGTTCCAGGCGCTCGAGGACGACGCGCCGACGCACGTGGACGGCGACGACCCCAAGGGCGACTACTTCCTCAGCGACGAGCAGTTCACCCACAGCCCGCTCCCGGCGCGCCACCTCGTCGAGATGAGCAGCTACCACTACGAGATCGCTGGGCACGAGGCGACCAGCCTGATCGCCCAGCTCGGCTGCCCCTTCGGCTGCGGCTTCTGCGGGGGGCGCAACAGCAAGAGCCTGCGCAAGATCCGCACGCGCTCCGTGTCCTCGATCGTGAGCGAACTGGAGCACCTGCACCGCGAATACGGCTACACGGGCTTCATGTTCTACGACGACGAGCTGAACGTCTCCAAGACCATGGTTCAGCTCATGAACGAGATCAGCGACCTCCAGCAGCGGCTCGGGACCGAGTTCCGCCTGCGCGGCTTCGTCAAGTCGGAGCTCTTCACCCAGGAGCAGGCCGAGGCGATGTACCGGGCCGGCTTCCGCTGGCTCCTCTGCGGCTACGAGTCGGCCGACCCGCGCATGCTGATCAACATCGGCAAGCGCGCGACGCTCGAGGACAACACGCGCTGCGTGGGGCTCGCCAAGGACGCTGGCCTCAAGGTCAAGGCGCTGATGTCCTGCGGCCACCCCGGCGAGAACGAGGCCTCGATCCGCGCGATCGCCGAGTGGTTGATCAAGGTTCAGGTCGACGAGTTCGACTGCACGGTGATCACGACCTACCCCGGCACGCCCTACTACGACGTCGCGGTCCCGCACGAGACCCTCGAGGGCGTCTACACCTACACGCACCCCAAGACGGGCGACCGCCTGCACGCCTACGACGTCGACTACTCCTCCACGCCCGACTACTACAAGGGCGACCCCGAGGACGGCTACAAGAGCTACGTGTTCACGGACCACCTCAGCTCGGAGGAGATCGTGAGCCTGCGCAACTGGGTCGAGAAGACGGTCCGCGACGAGCTGAACATTCCCTTCAACCCGAGCCGGCCGGCCATGCGCTACGAGCACTCCATGGGCCAGGGCCTGCCGGGCACGATCCTGCGCGGCGCGGCGGCCCGACGCCGGAGCTAGCGACCCCCGACCTGGCAGAGCCAACGTCGGGCCCTGCTAAGCTCGCGCCGTGACCCGCTACCGTCTCTCCCACCTGCGCGAGCTCGAGGCCGAGGCGATCCACGTCTTTCGCGAGGTGGTCGCCGAGTTCGAGCTCCCCGTGATGCTCTACTCGGTGGGCAAGGACTCGACGGTCCTGGCGCGGATCGCCCAGAAGGCCTTCTACCCGGGCAAGATCCCCTTCCCAGCGCTCTTCGTCGACACGACCTTCAAGTTCCCCGAGATGTACTCGCACCGCGACTCCTTCCTGGCCGAGGTCGGGATCGAGGCGCTGCGCTACGAGAACCCCGCCGGCGCCGAGCTCGGCATGAACCCCTTCGACTTCTCCACCCAGCAGTGCTGCGCGGTGTGGAAGACGGGCGGCCTGCTCGAGGGGCTGAAGCACTTCGGCGTCGACGCGGCCTTCGGCGGGGCGCGACGCGCCGAGGAGAAGTCGCGCGCCAAGGAGCGGATCTACTCCTTCCGCGACGCCAACGGCCAGTGGGACCCCAAGAACCAGCGCCCCGAGCTGTGGAACCTCTACAACGCGCGCCGCAAGCCGGGCGAGACGATCCGGGTGTTCCCGCTCAGCAACTGGACCGAGGTCGACGTGTGGCAGTACATCCACCTCGAGCAGGTCCCCGTCGTCTCGCTCTACTTCGCCCAGGAGCGAGAGATGGTCTCCCGCAAGGGCCTGCTCTTGCCCAACCACCCCAGCGTCCGCCCCCAGCCCGAGGAGCTGGTCACGCTCAGCTGCCGCTTCCGCTCGATCGGCTGCATGTCCTGCACGGGCGCGGTCGAGAGCACGGCGGCCAGCGTGCCCGAGATCATCGAGGAGCTGATGCAGGTCGAGCGCTCCGAGCGAGCCACGCGCGCGATCGACCACGACGAGGAGGGCTCCATGGAGAACAAGAAGCGCGAGGGCTACTTCTGAGCGACCTGCTCCAGCGACACGAGGCCGCCAGCACCCTGCGCTTCACCACCTGCGGGAGCGTGGACGACGGCAAGTCGACCCTGATCGGGCGCCTGCTCCACGACTGCAAGGCGGCCTTCGTCGACCAGCTGGCCGCGGCCAAGCGGCTGACGACCAACGAGAGCGTCGCCGCCGCGGGCGAGGAGATCGACTTCTCCCTCCTGACCGACGGGCTGCGGGCCGAGCGCGAGCAGGGGATCACGATCGACGTGGCCTATCGCTACTTCTCGACCCCGCGGCGCAAGTTCATCATCGCCGACACGCCGGGCCACGAGCAGTACACGCGCAACATGGCGACGGGCGCCTCGACGGCGAACCTGGCGCTGATCCTGGTCGACGCGCGCAAGGGCGTCCTGACCCAGACCAAGCGCCACGCCTTCATTAGCTCGCTCCTGGGGATCCGCCACTGCGTGGTGTGCGTCAACAAGATGGACCTGATGGGCTACGAGGAGGAGGTGTTCCGCGCGATCGTGGAGGAGTTCAAGGACTTCGCCACGCGCCTCGCGATCCCCGACCTCGAGTTCGTGCCCGTCAGCGCGCTCAAGGGCGACAACGTGGTCACGCGCTCGCAGGCCATGCCCTGGTACCAGGGTCGCCCGCTGCTGGCGCTGCTGGAGGAGGTCCACACCGCGTCCGACCGCAACCTGATCGACCTCCGCTTCCCGGTCCAATACGTGATCCGGCCCGACCTCGACTTCCGCGGCTACGCCGGGCAGGTCGCCTCGGGGATCGTGCGCCGGGGCGACGAGGTCCTGGTCCTGCCCTCGCGCCAGCGCACGCGGGTCGAGACGATCGTGACCTTCGACGGCGAGCAGGAGGAGGCCTTCCCGCCCCAGTGCGTGACCCTCACGCTCAGCGACGAGGTCGACGTCAGCCGCGGCGACATGCTCGTCCACCCGCGCAACCAGCCCCACGTGACGCGTCACTTCGAGGCCATGCTGGTGTGGATGAGCTCGCAGAAGCTGCGGGTCGGCGGCAGCTACCACCTCAAGCACACCACCCAGAGCCTGCGCGCCAAGGTCGAGGCCCTGCGCTACGTGGTCGACGTGAACACGCTCAGCCGCGACAAGGAGGCCGACGGCCTCGGCCTGAACGGGATCGGGCGCGTGGTGCTCTCGACGACCCGCCCGCTCTACGTGGACGCCTACCTGGACAACCGCGCGACCGGCTCGCTGATCCTGATCGACGCCTTGAGCAACGAGACCGTCGCGGCGGGCATGCTGATCGAGCGCCAGCCGAGCGAGGAGCTGCCGAGCGCCGTTCAGGAGTGGCACGACCCCGAGGACTCGCTGGCCTCCGCGCAGGGGATCCTGACCGTCGGCGGCGACGAGCGAGCGGAGCGGCTCAACCAGCGGCCGGCCACGATCTGGCTCACGGGGCTGCCGGCCTCGGGCAAGCGCGAGGTCGCGCACGCCCTCGACCGGCTGCTGCTCAAGGGCGGCCACCTGGGCTCGGTCCTCGACGGGCGCGCCGTGCGCGGCGGCCTCAGCCACGACCTGGGCTTCAACCCCGGCGACCGGGCCGAGCACCTGCGCCGCGTCTCGGCCGTGGCGCGCACGCTGAACGAGGCCGGCCTGATCGTGATCGCGAGCTTCGTCTCGCCGACCCGGGCCACCCGCAGCCGCGCCCGCGACCTGATCGGCGCCGAGCGCTTCCTCGAGGTCCACGTCGCCTCGCCCCAGGCCTGGTGCGAGGAGCGCGACCCGCACCACACCTACAGCCGCGCCCGCGCCGGCGAGCTCCTGCACGTGCCCGGGGTCAACGCCCCCTACGAGGAGCCGCTGGAGCCGGCGCTCGTGCTGCGCCCCGACCAGGAGGGCTTCTCGGCCTGCGCCAAGCAGCTGCTCGCCCTCTTGCGCGAGCGGGGCTTCCTCGCGGAGCCAGACGCATGAGCCAAGGACCCCTGATCCCGCCCCCCGAGAGCGTCAGCCAGGCCGAGCGCGAGGCGCTCCTCGGCCAGCGCGGCCTGGTGGTGTGGCTGACGGGCCTCTCCGGCTCGGGCAAGTCGACCCTGGCCCGCGCGCTCGAGCGCGCCCTGATCGACCGCGGCCACCCCTGCTTCGTCCTCGACGGCGACGTGGTCCGCGGCGGGATCAACGCCGGCCTCGGCTTCTCGCCCGCGGACCGGACCGAGAACATTCGCCGCGTGGGCGAGGTGGCGCGCCTGCTGGCCGAGTCCGGCCTGATCGCGATCGTGTCCGCGATCTCGCCCTACGCCGCCGACCGCCAGCGCGCCCGCGCGCGGATCGGCGCCGAGCGCTTCTTGCTGATCCACGCGGCGGCCTCGGTCGAGGCCTGCCAGGCGCGCGACCCCAAGGGGCTCTACGCCCGCGCCCAGGCGGGGGAGCTCGAGAACTTCACCGGCGTCTCGGCCCCCTACGAGGTGCCCGCGGACCCGGCCCTGCGCCTGGACACGGGGGCGCGCTCGCTCGAGGAGTGCCTGCCCGAGCTGCTGAGCGTCGTGGAGAGCGCCGCGGCGCTCTGACGCGGAGCGCCGAGGGCTGAACGCTCGCCCTGACGCTTCCGCCAACCGGCCCCTGCCGATTGGACTTAGGGCCCGGGCTCTCGCTTGCTGATGTCCGGTCATGCACCCTCGCCCCCCTCTGGGATCCACCCTGCTCCGCGCGTCCCTCCGAGCTCCCTTGGTCGTGGGGCTCTTCGCGCTGCTCTATGGCTCCGGCGTCACCGGCCTGCTCGAGCCGATTCGCGACGAGGTCCGCCTCGTCGTGCCAGGGGCCCCTGGCTGGGGGCCCCTGCTGGTCTCCGTGCTCCTGCTCTCCGGGGTCCTCAGCCTGCTGGAGCTGACTCCGGTGCGCGGCACCTTCGGCCGCCGCTGGGCGTCCTGGTTCACCCTCAGCGGCGCCCTGACGGCGCTCGCGGTGGGCCTCGCCCACGTGCTGCAAGCCCTCACCGGCCAGGCCGGCTGGGAGGCAGGCGCCGCGACCTGGGCCAGCTACGTCGCCGGCGAGCTCTTGCCCTCCGTGGATATCGCCACCGTGGCGCTGCTCGCCGCGGGGCCCTTCGCCCTCGCTGGCTCCCTGGTTAGCGCGGACCGCGGGCGCTGGCGAGAGGAGCGCGAGGAAGCCGCCTGGGCCTTCGGTGGCCACGCCGTCCTGGTCGCTGGCTGGTTCCTGCTGCGGGCCGACTGGGGAGTCGCGACTCCGCTGATCGCCGCGGCCGCCGCTCTCGGCAGCATGGCCTGCTCGTGCGCCCTGGCCGGCGCCTATCTCGGGGTCGAGTCGCTGCTGGAGCCCGGTCCTCAGCGGCAGAAGCCTCGCTCCCGCTCCAGCCAGCGCCGGACCCCCGCAGGCAACCGGAGCTAGGCGCGCGCCCGCTCTCCCCCGAACTCTCGGTGGCCCGCGGCGCCAGCATGCGCGACCGCCCGACTTGCCGAACAAGCAGAGAGCCCTTCGACCAGGTTGCAGGCCGAAGGGCTCGTCCGTGTCGTAAGGATCGGGCGGACTGGATTCGAACCAGCGGCCTCATGCTCCCAAAGCACGTGCGCTACCAGACTGCGCTACCGCCCGTATGGGCGAAGGATACGCGGGGTGCCGAGGCATTGGAAGTCCTGTGGGGTCCTCGCTCAGGGACCCCGCTGGCGCGCGCCTTGCCCCGCCAAATCCCTTGGGTTCGCTGGGTTTGAGGCGGGGGTTCAGCCCCGCTCCTGGCGGGTCGATAGGTGGAAGTCGCGCGGGGTGGGGACCCTGCCAGACAGGGTGTTGCAGGAGGTGAGCGGTGACGACGTCCCGTCGTGAAGAGTCCAAGCGCTTTGGTTCGCGGGCCTGGGCCCGGGAGCTGATGGCCGAGCGGGGCCAGGCCGCGAGCTCCAGCGGTCGCTTCCAGCGCGCGATCGAGCGGCGCGAGGCGGCCGTGGTCGTCGCGCCCAAGGCCAGCGCCGGCAAGCGGCGGCTGCTGCCCTTCGAGATCCAGCTGATGCAGGCGGGGAAGACCGAGGCGCTGTTCCGCCCCGGGCCCTTCGACGAGCTGCGGGTGTTCCAGCGGCGCGTCGACGCTTCGCGCCACATGAGGGCTAAGCGCCACTCGCTCGAGTTCCTGACCTGGCTCTCGCCTCACGACCAGGGCAGCGAGGCCTATCGGGCCTACGGCGTGTTCCAGCTCGAGGAGGCCCAGCCGCTGGTGGACCTGCGCCGCCAGCAGTCCTTCTGGCTCCGCCTGCGCGCCGAGCACGGGCTGCGGACCCTCCCTCAGGCCCGCGTGCGCGGCCTGCGCAAGGCCGCCGACGGGCTCCCGCGCGAGGGCCGGCTCGAGATCGAGCCGCGCTTGGCCTCGGGGCCCTATCAGCGCAACGGGCAGCGAGACCTGAGCCAGGGCGACGTGTGCGGGCTGATGCGCGACCACGCGAGCGGCTTCGAGCGCGTGGCCTGGATGGAGGAGGCCTTCCGCAGCGAGGTCCCCCGCGGCATGGCGCTGCACCGCTACTACCTCGACGCCGACCTGAGCGTCTACCTGGTCCGCCAGATCGGCCTGGCCAAGACGGTGTGCGTGCTGAGCGCCAGCGAAGAGGCGCGCGCGCGCGGGCTCTTGATCTACCCCAAGCGCCGCCCGCTGACCTACGAGGACGCCGCCTAGCGACCGAGCCGGTCGGCCACGAAGGTCGCCTTGGTCCCCGTCTCCGCGGCGATCCAGGCCGCGCAGGCCTCGGGGAAGGCGGGGTCCGTGAAGCCGACCAGCGCCTCGCCCTGGCGCACGCCCTCGTCCTGCTTCAGCCGCGCCACGATCGCGTCCAGGCCGGCCGGCAGCGAGGCGTCGAGGTCGAGGCCGCCGCCCCACTCGTGCCCGTAGACGGCGTAGCCCTGGGGCACCTCCACGATTCGCCGGTTGTGCGGGCCCGCGGGCTCCCGCGGGCGGTCGACGCCGCCCTCGAGGTGATCCCAGGACTCGACCCGCTCGATCCTCGCGCTGATCGTCAGCGCCGCGACCTTCGTCCCCTCCGCGTCCTCGACGTGGATCGTGTGCAAGGTCCGGTTCAAGTGGCGCTCGAAGTCACCCATGGACGTCCTCCTGGTCGGCTGGCTCGGTTGTAGCCGAGGACGGGGCCGCTGGTGGGCTTGCTCGACCAGGGCCAGGGCCGCGCCCTCCGGGGCGGCGCAGAAGGCGAGGTCAGGCCGCGCGCGCAGCCAACGGCCCCGCGCGAGCAGCGCGCCGCCCTCGGCCAGGTAGGAGGCCCGCACCCAGATCAAGCGAGGCGCGGGGCTCGGGCTGAGGGCTGGGCGGCCCTCGCGCAGCCTCACCACGTCGAAGCTCAGGGCGAGGCCGCTGACCCCGTGGGGCTGGAGCGCCCGACGGGTGGCCTGCTCGAGGGCCGCGGACGTCTGCTGGACCAGGAGCCGGTGGGTGGCGCGCAGGCGGGCCTGGATCGCGGGTTGGCTGGGGAGCGCCAGCCGCGCGGGAGGCTCTGGGCGCGGGCGAGGGCGCATGTGGTCGTAGGAGGGCTGGATCAGCTCGCACTCCTCCTTGGTCAGGCCCGAGCCGCGGATCCAGGAGACGAGGGGCCCCGCCGACACGTCCTGCAGGCGGACGAAGTTGTTCGTGCGCCGAATCGTCGCGACCAGCTCAGCCTGCCCGTCGAGGTGGAGCAGCTCGCCGACCGCGCAGCGGACCCCGCGCGCGTCGACGAACACCGAGCGGGCGCCAGCGCGATAGGTGTTCTGGGGAAAGACGCCGGCGTCGGCGTAGGCCTTCAAGCGCTGGAGCATGAGCAGCCGCCGCGCGTAGAGCTCAGCGTAGAGCTCGGCCGCCCCAGAGCTCGGCGTGGCCGCCTTGCGGCGCCCCTCCTCGCGGGGGTCGCTAGCGAGAGCCGGCCCCGCCAGGGCCAGGGTCAAGAGCGCCCATAGGGCGGCGCTGCGCGTGGTGTGCATGGTCTTCCTCCGTCTTCTTCCACGCGGCAGCACAAGGCTGGCTCGGCGCGTGGGGACGGAGGAAGCGCGAGCAGGGGCTAAGTCCTGCTCGCGCGGGCGCTACTGGCGCATCTTCGGGTCGACCGCGTCGCGAATGCCCTCGCCGACGAGGTTGTACATCGTCACCGTGAGGAAGATCGCGAGGCCCGGGAAGAGCGTGATCCACCAGTGGATCCAGCTCTCGCGGGCGGTCGAGAGGACCGAACCCCAGGTCGGGGTCGGGACCTTCACGCCGAAGCCCAGGAAGCTGAGGCTGGACTCGACCAGGATCGCGCTCGCCACGCCGAAGGTCGCGGCGACGAGCACCGGCGCCAGGGCGTTGGGGAGGATGTGGCGGAAGATCACGCGGGCGTCGCTGTAGCCGAGCGCCTTGCCCGCGGTCACGAAGTCCTTGGCGCGCAGGCGGAGGAACTCGCCGCGGACCAAGCGGGCCACACCGGTCCAGCGGGTCACACCGATCACGAGCATGATGTTGAAGATGCTCGGGCCAATGAACGCGATCACGGTCAGGATCAGGAAGAAGACCGGGAAGCAGATCACGATCTCGATCACGCGGCTGACGACCATGTCGATGATCCCGCCGAAGTAGCCGGCCAGCGCGCCCACGATCACGCCAATGAACACGTAGATCCCGACGGCCACGAAGCCGATCGAGAGCGAGATCCGGCTGCCCCAGATCATGCGCGTCATGAGGTCGCGGCCGGTGCCGTCGGTCCCCATGTGGTGGCGGTTGAGGAAGTCGAGGAAGTTGCTGTAGGCACCCTGGTGCTTGGCCTTGAGCCCGGAGAGCTCCTCCAGGCGGCGATCCAGCGCGGCGAGCTTGGCGTCGAGGGCGGCGTCGCCCGTGCTCTTGACCTCGGCCCGCTCCTTGGCCTTGGCGGCGGCCTCGCGGTCCTCCAGGCTCTCGTCGAAGGGGCTCCACCAGGGCGCGAGGTGCTTGGCGTCCGGGTCGTTCTGGTTGACCCCGTAGCGGATCGGCGCCATCAGCCGCCAGGAGCAGGAGATGCTCCCGTCCTCCATGCCGCGCTGGTAGTCCGTGGTGTCGTTGAAGGCCGGCACCGCCGAGCTCCAGACGATCGCTGCCAGCGTGGGCACCAGCGCGATCAGGAGCGCCTTGCGAGTCAGCTGCTGCTGGGCCGAGATCCCGGGGACCAGGGGACCCCAGAGCGGGACGGTCACGAGCATCAGCGTGCCCAGCATGAAGAGCATGTCGAGCCAGGTCAGCTGACGCAGCGCCGGGAAGTGCGTGTGCTCCTCGAAGGCGACGCGCTTGGGGCTCAGCCGCTCGCGGACCTCGACGATCAGGGCGTCGAGGGTGCGCAGCTTGTCGAGCTCGGCCTTGTAGAGGTCGGTGGTGATCAGCTCGCGATAGCGCTTGGAGAAGCCGTCGATCGCGACGCGGTCCTCCTTGGACACCTCGCCGCGCATCTGGCGGAACTGCTGCAGCAGCGCCTTGCGGCGCCGCTCGATCCCGGCCTTGTAGGCCTGGTCCAGGTTCTTGCGCGCCGCCGCCAGCAGGGCGTCGAGGTCCTTGGTCACGTCCTGCGGCAGCTTCTGCTCGCGCAGCCACTGCATGTCGCGCGAGCCGCGCGCCCAGCGGTTGTCCTGCTCGAGGCCCTCGATCGAGTCCTCGAGGCGAACCCGGACCCGGTTGAGCAGCTCGTTCGCGCCGCCGAAGGAGATGTTCTGGACCTGCTTCCAGGTCGGGTTGCCCGCGTCCCAGGCCTTGACCTCGCGCTGGTACTTGTCGCGCAGGCCCTTGAGGACGACGCCCTCGTCGTAGAGCCCGGGGAGCACGACCTCTTCGCCCTCGCGCCCGACGCCCGCGAGGTCGGCGTGCGCGTAGACGAGCTGGTCGTAGGTCTCGACGTAGAGCCGATAGCGATAGCCGCGGAACACCAGCGGCTTGTCGTTGGCCAGGAAGGGGGCAAAGATCGCGATCAGGATCAGGCTGGCCACGATCAAGAGGCCGGTCACGGCCAGCTTGTTGGCCCTGAACTGCTGGACGACGATGTCGAAGTAGGTCCGCTCGACGGTGACCTCGGTGGTCTCGGTCGAGGCGCTCGCCGTGTTGGTTCCTCCGCCGCCGCCCATTACTTGCCCTCGAAGGAGATCTGGGGGTCGACGATGGCGTAGAGGATGTCGCTGATCAGGATCCCGATCAGCGTCAGGAAGGCGCTGAGCGTGAAGATCGCCATGATGATCGGGTAGTCGCGGGTCAGGATCGCCGTGAAGCTGAGCTTGCCGATCCCGTCCACGTTGAAGATCGACTCGATGATCACGCTGCCGCCGACGAGCGAGGGCAGGATCACGGCCACGATCGTGATGATCGGAATCAGGCTGTTGCGCAGCGCGTGCTTGAAGATCACCACCCGCTCCGGCAGGCCCTTGGCGCGGGCGGTGCGGATGAAGTCCTGGCGGATCACGTCCAGCATGCCGGCGCGCATTTGGCGCGAGATGTAGGCGAAGCTCGCGTAGGTCAGGCAGAACACCGGCAGCGCGAGGTGGCGCACGTGCTGCAGCAGGACGGTGAAGTCACCGCGGCTCTGGCCGGGCCCGAGCTCGGGCCACAGACCACGGACCGGGAACAAGCCGATCCCTCGCCCGCCCTCCGAGACGAGCAGCAGGAGCATGATCGCGACCCAGAAGCTGGGCAGCGAGTAGAGGATGAACAGGATCGTGGTGATCACCTGGTCCTGGATCGTGCCCTGGGTGACCGAGCTGTGGATCCCGAGCGGGATCGCGATCATGTAGGCGAAGAAGATCGAGAGCAGCGAGAGCTCGAGCGAGACGGGGATCTTCTCGGCGAGGACCTCGAGCACCTCGCGGTCGTCCTTGAAGCTCTGCCCGAAGTCGAGCGGATACCACCAGCCCGACTTGCTCCAGTTGAGCGAGAGCCCGCTGTAGCTGAACTCCCCCTCGAAGTCCTGCCCGTATTGCTGGATGTACTTGGCCCGGATCGCGTCGATCTCGGCCGTGTACTTGAAGCGCTCCTTCTCGGCCTGGGCCTTGGTCCAGTCGGCGAGCTGGTTCTCGGCCAGCTGGGCCAGGTCCTCAGGGGTGTCCTCGGGCTTGGCCTGCTCCTTGACCTTGGCGCGTAGCCGCGCGGCCTGGGCCTCGATGCTCTCGGCCGAGCTGGCCTTGTACTTGGAGATCAGGAGGTCCTGCACCTCCTGGCGCTCGGCCTTCTTGGCGCTCCACACCTCGACGTTCAGCCCGAAGAGCTTGCCCAGCCAGCGCACGAAGCGCATCGGCAGCGGCTTGTCGAGGTCGAACTGCTCGCGCGTCTTCTCGTAGATCTCCTTGCTGACCGACTTGTCCGCGCTCTGCTGCCCGCCCACGCCGGGCGAGACCCGCATCTCGGCGGGGTCACCCGGGGCGAGCTGGATGATCGTGAAGGTCACCAGGGCGATCCCGAACAGGGTCACCGGCACGAGCAGCAAGCGTTTGAGGACGTAGTTCAGCATGGGAGAGCGCGGACTCGCGGACTACTTGGCGTCGATGTCGTACCAGGTGCGGAGGTCGTAGCCCGGCCGGAAGGGAATGAAGCGCACGCCGTGGAACTGCGGCCGGTAGGCGCCCTGGCTGGGGCTGCAGTAGAGGAAGAGGTAGGGCTGCGCGTCGTAGATCCGCTGCTGCACGCCGTGCTGCAGGGTGCGGCGCTCGTCCTCGTCGAGGGTCTTGCGCACGTCGAGGATCAGCTTGTCGGTCTGCGGATCGACGTAGCCGACGTGGTTGCTGCCCTGGTTCTCCGACTGGCTGCTGTGCCAGATCTGGAAGGAGTCGCTCTCGAGGCCCTGGACCCAGCCCAGCATGCAGGCGTCGAAGGCCCGGCTCTTGATGTTGGTCAGGAACACGGCCCACTCGAGCTCGCGGGTGTCGAGCTTGATCCCGAGCCGCTTCAGGTTCTGGGTCATGATCGCGGCCATCTGCTTGCCGGTCGTGTTGCCCGAGGGCATCAGCAGCTCGAAGGCGAACTCCTGCCCGTCGGCGTTCTCGATCACGCCGTTGCCGTCGCGGTCGAACCAGCCCGCCTCGCGGAGCAGCTTGCGCGCCTTCTCGGGGTCGAAGGCCGGCGGCTCGAGCGAGTCGTTGTACATCGGGCCGAACACGTACTGCGGAGCCGCCACGCGGGTCGCGGCGCCGTGCAGGACGGTGTCGATGAACTTCTGCACGTCGAAGCAGGCGTGCGCCATGGCCCAGCGAACCTTGGGGTCGTTGAAGGGCGGCTTGCGCATGTTCCAGCCGATGTAGCTGAAGTTGCCGATGTACCACTGGGGCTTCACGAAGGTCGAGGTGAAGGCCTCGTCGACGGTCTCCTCGTAGTACTGCGCGGCGCGCAGGCGGGGCAGGAAGTCGATCTCACCCGCGCGCAGGGCGGCCAGCGCCGTCTGGGCCTCGGTGATGAACTTCCACACGATCTCGTCGAGGTAGCCGCCCTTCTCGGGGCTGTGGTAGCCCTCCTTGACGCGCTCGAGGGTCACCGCCTCGCCCTGCTGCCAGTCCTTGAACTTGTAGGGGCCGCTGCCGATCGGGGCGCGGTGGGCGGGGTGGTCGTTGAACTGCTCGCCGAACTTCTTGGGGTCGTTGAGGAGCAGATCCTCGGGGTCGAAGATGTGCTTGGGGTGGATGTAGATCCCGCCCGCGAACTCGAGGGCCTGGAAATACTGGGTCGCGTAGACGATCCGCACGGTGTGCTCGTCGAGCTTCTCGGCGGGGCGGACGTCGCGGTAGTAGACGCGGATCGAGGGCGCGTCGACGTACTCGCACTTGACGAAGCCGAGCGAGAACACGACGTCGTCGGCGGTGACGGGCTTGCCGTCGTGCCACTTGGCGTTCTTGCGCAGCTTGAAGGTGAACACCGTGCCGCGGTTGACGTGCTGGACCTTGTCCTTGGAGAAGGTCTTGGTGCTGCCGTCGCGGGCCGTGACGGTCCAGGTGTCGCCGCTGAGCTGGGCCTTGCCCATGTGCTCGCCGAGCTTGAGCACCTCGTGCTTGCCCTCGGCGGTCTCGCGGACCTCCCACTTCCACCAGACCTGCTGGTTCGGCTCACCCTCGTTCTTGACCCACTTCTGCATCGCGTCCGAGAACTTGACGCCCTCGACGGGGTCGGCCCCGAGGATCTCGAAGAGCATGTCCTCGGTGTCCCAGGACTCGGCCAGAAGCGGCTTCCACTTGAAGGTGACCGGGTCCTGCTCGATCAGGGTCTCGTTGATGTAGGCCATGATGTAGGAGGTCACGGCGCTGTTATCGAGGTAGGTGTTGAGCTTGTCGGGCTGGGCCGAGAGGGCCACCCGCACGCGGCCGCCCGTGTTGGGCTTCTCACCGGCCTGGGCGGGCCGGAGCTCGTTCCAGGCGTCGACGCCCTTCTTCTGGCCCTTGGGCGCCCTGCCGACCTTGACGGGGGTCTCGGGGTCGTCGGCCTCGACGCCGGGGTCGGTCGCCCCGTTGCCGCCGCTCTGAGTGGCGGGCGCCTTGCCCTGCTTGACGTCGACCGCGCCCTTGGTCTCGATCCCCTGACCGCTGATGTTCAGGTTGACGGTGACCGGCTTCAGGCCGCGCTCGAGGCGGTTGATCCGCTCCTCGAGGGCCTTGATCTCGCGCTTGTCGCCGCCGTCCTTGGCCTCGAGGCGGGCGCGGATCCCGTCGAGCTCGCCGCGCAGCTGCGCGATCTCAGCGATGGTCTGCGGATCCCGCGAGGGGCGAGGGTCGGGGCAGCCGGTGAGGACGAGGGCGCTGAGCGCCAGCGCGCTCAGCCCGAAGTTGAGGTGCTTCATGGGTGGGTCTCCCGTCACGAAGGGGCGAGATTCTACACGGGACGTTGATCCGCGAAAGCGCGCGTTTCACCTCGTGCGACCGAGGGCGGCGCGTGCGCTGCGGCGGCGATGGGCCGAGGGAGGGAGCGCGGGACGTGGGAGCCCGGCTCGGCCAGGGGGCGCGGGTGTCCCCCGCGAGAGCTAACTCTGCGTTTTCCTTTGCGTTGCGTCGCCTATCTTTGCTCTGATCGGCCCCCGACACCCAGAGAGAGAGAGGACGCGCATGCGCCACGCGCTCCCCTACGCTTCGATCCCCGCCGCGATGATGGGCCTGGTGTGCCTTGCCCTCCCCGCCCTGGCCCAGCCGGTGCCCGAGCGGGTCGAGATCGGCAACGGCAACATGACCGTGGGCTTCGAGCTGAAGACCACCACCCACGGCGATGGCCCCGAGGGGCGGACCAGCGCGCACTCCTTGCTCAAGGAGGTGATCATTCCCAAGCCTGGCTACAACTGGACCGGCGAGGCGGCGACCGAGGTCCAGCGCTGGGGCCAAATGACGCTCCAGGAGCGGACGGCCTTCTTCTTCAAGCACTACGCCGGCGGCTACAACTCGAGCAACTTCACCGTCGACTCGGCGCGCTTCCCCTTCCTGGACAAGACCATTAGCTGGTACGGGTCCATGAACATTCCTCACATCGAGGTGCGCAGCCTGCCCTTCGACAACCCGCGCGAGGCGCTCGCGCAGATGAAGAAGCTCAAGGCCTCGATCAAGGAGACCATCGCCTTCCACACCCACATGCGCTTCCCGGACACGGTCAACGGCCAGCAGGGCGAGAAGCTGACCGAGTGGCTCCGGCGCACCTCCTGGGCGATCGCGCTCAAGCGGGCGGACTACAGCTCCAAGACGGACTTCGTGCTCAAGTCCATGGACAACCAGCCGATCAACCCGACCGAGCTCGAGAAGGCCCGCAAGGCCTTCACGGCCGAGAACCCCAGCTCCCAGAAGGACATCATCGAGCGGCGCGGGATCCGCGTCTCGCGCCTGGGCAGCGGCACGGACCGCAAGATCGACATCGAGTTCCGCGGGCTGATGCGCGACCTGGGCCGCGTCGAGAGCTACCTGGGCGCGGTGGCCGAGACCTTCGGCAACGGCACGCAGAACCGCACCACGGCCTACGACGCCAAGCACCCGGTGGCCAACTCGAGCAGCCTCGACCAGATCCAGTTCCGCACCTTCGGCATGACCGGCAAGGGCTCCTGGAACGCGGCCGAGCTCGAGTGGCTCGCCAACGAGGTCGAGAAGAACAGCTCCCGCTTCGGGATCAACAGCTCGCTCAGCCAGGCCGAGCTGCGCGAGGCCGTCAAGCGCCTCGCGACCGCCGACACCGAGGCCGGCAAGAAGATGCTCCTGCCGAGCTCCTTCAACTGGCTCTTCCTGCCCCTCGAATACGACCCCGCGCTCCCTGAGCGGGTCCAGGAGAAGGTCGAGGCCCAGAAGGCCAAGCACATCGAGAAGCTGGTCCGCCTCGCCGAGCGCGTGCACGCGGGCGAGTTCGGCCAGCCGGGCAACAGCAACTACAAGGCCCTGGCCGTCGCCAGCCGCGCGCGCCGGATCCTCTACGACTTCATGAACGTGAAGTATCGGGACGGCAACCGGGTCGCCAAGCTCTTCGAGTGGTACGAGACCTCGGTCTTCAAGCCCAACGAGATCAAGGAGCGGACCGAGGCCTACCGGGCCGAGACCGGCAAGAACCGCGCCGCCGAGTGGGCCGCCAAGCTGGCCGAGGGCGGCCAGGGCGAGGGCTTCGGGCGCCGCCGCGCCGCGCCGAACACCTCCGAGGTCGACCGGATCATGCCCGGCCTGAGCTCGATCCTGAACGAGATGGTGCGGGGCGAGTTCGAGGCCGTCCGCCGCGGAATGGAGGGCCGCCTCGCTGAGCGGATCGCGAGCGAGACCAACCCCGCCGAGAAGGAGCGGCTCGAGCGCGGCCTGGAGCGCCTGCGCGGCGCCCGCTTCAGCTTCACGCCCAGCATGGATATCTACGCGGACGCGCGCGGGAACGAGGTCCGGATCAGCGCCGGCCTGGTCGCGCAGGTCCTCGAGCAGACCAAGAAGCTCCCCAGCGAGGCGCAGCGGACCGTGGTCCTGCAGGCCCTCGGCCTGATCGCGGGTCACGAGGCCGCCCACGTAGCCGGGGTCAAGACGGAGCGCTTCGCCGACGCCGAAGCCGTCCGCGCCTACGAGCGGGCGCGCGGCCCGATCGCCGACAACGCGGTCCGCGCGGCCGTGAGCGTGTTCACCCGCCCGGTCGGCTTCACCCGCTGGGACAACTTCCTCAACCGCCTCAAGAGCTTCGTCCGCTACGGGAGCGAGGCCGGCCGGATCCGCAACCTGCAGGCCGCCCGCCAGGGCGAGGACGCCCTGCGCGAGTATCGGCGCGCCGACGGCACCCTGGACTGGAAGCGCCTCTCGGCCAACCGCGCCCTGACCGAGGTCGGCGGTCTGGCTCACTTCGGCCTGGCCCTCTTCCTGCAGGAGTTCGCCCGCGTCATGGTCACCGGCGACCGGGCGCGGATCGAGGAGTTCTTCGACGGGCTCCTGACGACCGACTTCTACAAGCACTACGGCCTCTTCGTGGCCGGCGCCCGGGTCGGCGAGGTGGCCTACGTCCGCTACCTGCAGCGCTACGTCAAGCCGACCTTCCTCAACGCCACCCTCAAGACCAACATGGTCCTCGCGGCCGGCCTGGCGCTCCCGCAGATCGTGGAGGGCACCTTCGAGGGCAAGGCCTTCGCGATCTCGCTCGGTTCGCTCGGCCTCAGCTCGGCGGCGGTCAAGGCCGGCGTCCGCTCGCTGCAGTGGGTCTACGACCTCAAGAAGGTGCGCAACACCGGCCTCCTGACCCGGCTCGGCCTGGGCGGCCGCCGCTTCATGAAGATCGGCGGCTGGTTCTACACCGCGGCCGAGCTGGCGGTCGTGCTCTACCTGGCGGAGGAGATCACCGAGTTCGTCAACACCAAGCTGGACGACGCGGCCGCGCGCGACGCCCTGCGTGAGTCGAGCGAGGAGTTCTTCAAGGCGGTCGGCGACCCGAGCCTCAGCCAGGAGCAGTTCGAGGAGGCCCGGGACAAGTACCACGGCGCCTGGGCCGACTACCGCAACCACCTCTACAAGCCCATGTTCATCGAGGAGGCGCGCCTGGCCGAGCGCCTGCGCGGGGTCGCCCGCGAGGCCAAGCTGGCCGAGGACCGCCGGCAGGCGACCCTGAACCGCGTGCGCCAGCACCAGGCGCTGAGGGATCGGATCGAGCGCCAGCACGGCTCGCTCGAGAACTACGCCGACCACATGCTGCAGCGCGACGAGGCCGAGATCGACCGCAAGGTCAGCATGTTCAACGAGAGCTACAACAAGGCCCGCGACGGGCTGCTGGACGGGATCTACCAGGAGAACCGCCGCGAGGAGGCCTTCCTGGCGGACGTGCCTCACTCGGACTGGCTCCTGCAGGGCGGCCGCGAGGGCGCCGAGAACGACCCCTGGAGCAGCCGCGGCGACTGGTTCGCTCGCAAGGGCCGCGACAACGCCCGCGACGCCCTCGGCGACGCGATCGAGAACGTGTCGCGCAACCGGCTCCAGGCCTACGAGGACGAGCGCGACCTGCTGCTGGCGGCTGCCGCGGCGGCTGAGCGCGCGGGCCTCAAGGAGCGCGCCGCCTCGATCCGAGAGGTCGCCGCGCAGACCGAGGTCACGCGCGACGCTGACAAGCGCCTGATCGACGGCGACGGCATGATCGATACGACCTCCCAGGAGGGTATCGAGGACGCCCTGCGGCGCATGGGCCGCTAGAGCGGGTGACCCGCGCCCTCCCGCTGGTCCTGGTGCTCTGCGGGGCGACCCTGTGCTGGGGTCAGCCCGAGGTCGAGCGCGCGCTGGACAGCAAGGTGCGGGAGACCGTCTCCCTGGCCCGCTCGCGCGGGTTCACCTCCGCCGAAATGGCCGAGCTGAAGCGCGCGATCGAGTTCGCGCGCAAGGCCCACCAGGGCCAGGTCCGCGACGGCGGGAGGGCCTTCTTCGAGCACCCCCTGCGAGTGGCCCGCGCGGTCATGACGGGGACGCC
>MDTG01007402.1_pt1 | contig 19009 bp, 20 predicted proteins | sample 811421 | NCBI WGS metagenome assembly MDTG01 (sample SAMN05326645, study PRJNA326480) | marine metagenome | isolation source: seawater | place: Pacific Ocean: South East | collected 2011
TACAACTGAATATGTTATAGGTTTAACAAAACCACTTTTTTTATAAATTCTTTGATCTGGAGCAATAATTCCTAGATCTGATGATACATTTATGATTATTCCTTTTTTAAATTTAGCCATGTATGAGCCGAAAATTTTAGTGCAAAGATAGCTTCCTTTTAAACTTACTGAAATATCTTTGTCCCATAAATCATTTGAAAAACTTTCTAATTTGAAATTATTCTTTTTTGACTTTGATGGCGGATAATCAACTGCAGCATTATTTATTAAAACATCAATTTTGATTTTTTTTGATTTTATAAACTCCAATACCTTTATTAAATCTTTTTCATTAGTAACATCAGATACAAAATGTTTTGATGATGTTTTCTTTTTGGGTTTTTTTAAGTCAATTATATAAACATTAGCTTTTTCTTTAATTAAGGCTTTAACAATTTGACTACCTAAGAAACCATTGCCACCAGTAATTATAATATTTTTATTATTTAGATTAAATAAAGTTCTTTTCATTTTTGTTTTTAACTTTATAGTTTATTAAAAAATTAATTATAATAAAATATATTGTGAACAAACCTTACATGATTGCTGAAATAGGGATAAATCACAATGGTGATGTAAATATAGCTAAAAAACTAATCAAACACGCCAAAAATACTGGCTTTGACTCTGTAAAATTTCAAAAGAGAACTATAGATATTGTATATGATAGTGAAACTCTAGACGCACCTAGAGAAAGCCCTTGGGGGAAAACTACAAGAGAACAAAAAATGGGCCTGGAGTTTGAAAAACCAGAATATGATATAATTCACAAATATTGCAAAGAAATAGATATAGATTGGTTTGCATCAGCTTGGGATATAAAAAGTTTAGAATTTCTCGAGAATTATGATTTAAAATATCATAAAATTGCTTCTGCAATGATTGTTGATCATGAATTCTTAAACGAAGTTGCAAAAAAAAATCGTCATACTTTTATTTCTACAGGAATGTCAACCAAGGATGATATTGATAATGCTGTCAATATTTTTAAAAAACATAATTGTAGCTTTGAATTAATGCATTGTGTTTCAACTTATCCAATGAAAACTAAAGATGCAAATTTAGTTACAATTAACCAATTAAAAAAAGAATATAATTGTGATGTTGGTTATAGTGGTCACGAAAATGGTGTTGCAGTATCTTTAGGGGCCGTAATGCTAGGTATCACTTCTCTTGAAAGACACATAACTTTAGATAGAACAATGTATGGATCTGATCAGGCAGCATCCTTAGAGTTAAGTGGTATGACTAATCTCTCAAAATCCATAGAAAAGCTTTTACTTGCGTTGGGAAAACCATCTCTTGGAAAAATTATAGATGATGAAATACCAATAGCTAAAAAGTTAAGAGCTCATATCAAAGTTTGAAATTAAATTGACTGATGTTAAATATTGAAACTGACTTACAAGATCAATTAAAGCAAAATATTGCTGCCCATCAAAATATTATCAAAATGTCTAAAGACATAATTGGTGTAATTGAAACTATTCATAAAAAAATTAAAAAAGGTGGCAAAATACTATTTTGTGGAAATGGTGGATCAGCCGCAGATGCACAGCATTTAGCTGCTGAGTTTCTAATTAGACTGAGACCTCATGTAGATAGAAAACCTATACCAGCAATAAGTTTAGCCCAAGATACATCTACATTAACTGCATGTGGAAATGATTATAGTTTTAATGATATATTTTTAAGACCCTTTCAAGCGTTGGCAAAAAAAAATGATATTTTGATATGTATCTCAACCTCAGGCAATTCGAAGAATATTTTAAAAGTGTTAAAAGAAGCAAATAAAACAAAAGTTTATTCTATAAGTTTTTTAGGCAAGGGTGGTGGTAAAGCAAAAAAACTATCAAACAAATCTCTTATTGTTTCATCCAATAATACTGCAAGAATACAAGAATGCCATATATTTCTTGGTCATTTTATTTTAGAAAAGATTGAAAATAAAATTATAAATAAATAAAATTAAAAAATATCTGTAAAATGAATAATGGTGTTTTTATACCGATAGAAATTATGAGAAGAGAATACATTAGCAAACTATTGCTATCTGTAATACTCATACAAAAAGGAATTCCAGTTATTATTGGTCATAAAGAACCTGTAATTGATTTAGCATTAAAAACAAATGAGCCAGGAATTTTATTTTACAAAGCTATGATGTATGGAAAAAAGCAAGAAACTTTTAGGTTATTAAAAAAAAAAAAATTTGGTATTGTTGCTCAAGATGAGGAAGCTGGAATAATTTTTAATGATTTTGAAGATTTTTATAAAATAAGAAAATCATTAAAATTATTAGATCAGCTAAACCTTTTTTTTACTTGGGGTGATGATGATTATAATTTTTTAATTGAAAAGTTTAATAAAGATATTGTTAAAAATTATGGTGCTCTAAGATCTTGTTTTTGGGGAGATTTTGGTAGAAGATTCTATCAAAGAGACATAGAAAATTTTAAAAAAAATTACGGTAATTATATTTTAATTGTATCAAATTTTTCAACATACAATACTGATTTAGATAAAAAGAAAACTTTAAAAATCCATATAGAACAAAGGGGATTTGATTTAAATAGATATAAAAATAGATATCGAAATGAAAAAAAAATTTTTCATCAATATTTAGAATTAATTAAGTTAATTACCAAACAATCAGATAAAACAATTATTATAAGACTTCATCCAAGAGAAAGCTCAAAACTGTGGAAAGATGCTCTTAAAGGTATTAAAAATGTTTTTATCAAAAAAGAGGGTGAACTTTTACCCTGGATATTAGGATCAGAATTTATAATTCAAAATAATTGTACTTCAGCAATCGAAGCAGCTGCTTCAAAAGTACCAGTTATAACATTTGCAGACAAAAATGAAGATTTAACATGTTTAAGTTATGGAGAAGAAAACATTCCAAATCAAATATCTTTGAATATTTTTGGAAAAGAAAAGCTAATCAAAGCAATAAAAAACATAAATTTATTATGGGATAAAAATGAAAATAAAAAAACAAGAGAAGAAATTTTAAATAGAAAATTAAAAGACTATGGAACCTCAAAAGCTGCCGAAAATATTGCTCAAAAAATAATTGAATATGCGGGCATACCAAATCCTAAAGGCAATCAAGATCTTGGAAAAGATAGTATTCTTTATGATGCATATGAAATCTACCGTATCTTAAAATATAAATTTAAATTTAATGGTTCATCTATGGATATTAACAAAAGAGAAACTTTATCTTACAATAATATCCAAAGAGATATATCTAACCTCTTAGATGTGATGAAAATTAAACAGAAAGCCAAAGTTAAAAGAGTGGCACCAAATACATTTTATCTTTATCCGTTAGAAAGATAATCTAATAAAATGTAAATATTAAAAAAATTTTGTAAACTTAGCTCCAAAGATCAAAAGCAAGCTATTTATTATTTATATCGAGTTGATATAAAAAGATATTAAGTATATTATTTTCTAAATTAAATAGGAAAAATTTATGTTTGTATTTATAAATGACTTTATCTCATTTTATACATGTTAGAATTTATTAAAAACTTATCAAATTAATGAAAGCAGTAATCTTATGTGGTGGTCTAGGAACTCGACTTTCTGAAGAAACAGATAAAAAACCTAAGCCTATGATTGAAATAGGTGGAAAACCTATTCTTTGGCACATCATGAAGATTTATTCTTCTCACGGGATAAATGAATTTATTATTTGCTGCGGTTATAAAGGTTACTTAATTAAAGAATATTTTGCGAATTATTTTTTGCATCAATCAGATGTTACTTTTCAGATGAAAAATAATACCATGAAGGTAGATGAAAATAAAAATGAGCCATGGAAGGTTTCATTAGTCGATACTGGAGAAAATACGATGACTGGAGGTCGTTTAAAAAGAGTTAAAGACTATGTTAAAAATGAAGAGGCTTTTTGTTTTACTTATGGTGACGGTTTGACTGATTTAAATATTTCAGAATTAATCAATTTTCATAAAGAACATGGGAAGCTAGCCACTTTAACGGCTGCTCGTCCACCTGGGAGATTTGGGGTTTTAAAGTTTGGACCAAAAAATATTGTTAAAAGTTTTAAAGAAAAACCTGAAGGGGATGATAGTTGGATTAATGGTGGTTTTTTCGTATTAAGCCCTAGTGTTATTGATTTAATTAAAGATGACCAGACTCATTGGGAATTAGAGCCATTAAATACTCTTGCAAAAAATAATCAATTGTTTGCATTTAAACATAATGGCTTTTGGCAACCAATGGATACGTTAAGAGAAAAGATTAAACTTAATGAATTATGGAATAAAGGCCAAGCAGATTGGAAAATTTGGTAATTCTGTCTTATCATATCTTACTTTTTAAAACATTTAACTTAATTTAAGCTATGAAGAATAATATTATTGAGGAAGATTTAAATCAAATTCACGAAACGATTAAATCTAAAGGTGACTGGGTGGAAGCTACAATTATAATAACTGGTTGTGCTGGATTTTTAGGTTTTTATTTTTTAAACTATCTTGTTAACTATGGAGCTCAATTAGGAATTAAAAAAATAATAGGTTTAGATAATTTCCAGTTTGGAAAACCAAAGTGGTTGAATAATTTAGAAAATAATTTTTCATCATTATTAACAGTAAAGTCTTTTGATATTTCTAAAGACGATATATATCAACTAGAAGATATATCTCACACAAGATATATAATACATGGAGCATCAATTGCTTCGCCAAGTTTTTACAGGAAATATCCAATTGAAACAATAAACGCGAATGTATGGGGCTTGAGTAAGCTTCTTAATTTTTTTAAAGGAAAAAGTACTCTTAAAGGTTTTCTATTTTTTTCATCTAGCGAAATATATGGTGATCCAGATTTAAATAGCATACCAACTCATGAAGAATATAGAGGTAACGTTAGTTGTCACGGTCCACGTGCTTGTTATGATGAGTCTAAAAGATTTGGAGAAACATTATGTTGGGTATATTCAAAACAATTTGATATGCCAATAATTGTTGCAAGACCTTTTAATAATTATGGTCCAGGAATGAGATTAAATGATAAAAGATTACCAGCTGATTTTGCCAATCAAGTTATCAAAAAAAATGATCTAGAAATTTTATCTGATGGAACACCCACGAGAACATTCTGCTATATATCTGATGCTATTATAGGTTATTTTTTATGTTTAACCCACGGAACATATGATTACTTTAATATTGGAATGGACAAGCCAGAAATCACAGTAAAAAATTTTGCAGAGCTTTTTAGAAGTTCTGGAATTAATATATTTGACTATAAAGGAACTGTTAAATATAAAAAAAGTTTAGACACTGACTATATGACAGATAACCCAAATAGAAGATGTCCCTCGATAGATAAAGCTAGAAAAATCTTAGGTTTTAACCCGGTTATTGATGTTAAAGATGGTATTGATCGTTATTTAAGATTTCTAAAAAATATTTTGAATTCATGAATGTGACTAAATTAGAAATTAAATACTCATTGGATGGATTAGATTTTATTTTTATTTTAAAACGTTTTTCTAAAATTTATGTTTATATAGACACTAAATTTGCTGAAAAGTTAAAAAATGAAAAGTATTTGTACTTTTTTTACCAGATAAAAAAGAGGCGCATGAAACGGAAAGGGTAGTGATGAAAATTGCAATAATTGGCACAGGGTATGTTGGTCTTGTTTCGGGTGTTTGTTTTGCCTCTAAAGGACACATGGTAACTTGTTTTGACTTAAATAAAGATACTATTGATATACTCAAAAATGGTCAAACACCTATCTATGAAAATGGATTAGTAGAATTAATGCTTGAGAATAGAAAAAATATTTTCTATGAAGTTCTAGATACAAAAACTGAGGTAAATCTTTTAGAATTTGATGCAATTATTGTTGCTGTTGGGACACCAACTGTAAAAGGTAAAATAGATCTTAGTCAAATAAAATCTGTAGCAATTATGATTGCAAGATTGCTTAAAAATTCAGAAAAATATATTTCGATTATTTTAAGAAGCACAGTTCTTCCTGGCACAACTGACACATTCTTTAAGAATATTATTGAAAATCAATCTGGTAAAAAACTAGGACAGTTTGGTTTAGGCATGAATCCTGAGTTTTTGCGAGAAGGTAGTGCTATTGAAGATTTTCTTAAAGCAGATAGAATTGTGATGGGTTATGAGGATACAGCTACTTTAAATATTATGAGAGAAATGTATAGCTCTTGGAATTGTCAGAAACTGCAAGTAAACAGTCGTTCTGCAGAAATGTTAAAATATGTTAACAATACACTTCTTGCTACATTAATATCTAGTGTAAATGAGCATGCTAATATTGCCAGGCAAATAGGTGGAATAGATTTCAAAGAAGTGATGCACAGTGTTTATTTAGATAATAGATGGTCACCTTTGATGGCGGATGGAAATAAATTATTTCCAAAAATATTAGATTATTTAAAGCCAGGTTGCGGTTATGGAGGTAGTTGTTTCCCAAAAGATGTTAGAGCACTTTCGGCTATAGCTAAAGAAATGTCTGTACAACCAAAAATAATTGATGCGGTAATTGAAGTCAATAATAACCAGCCTAATCTTATAGTTGAGATTTTAAAAAATAAAGTAAAAAACATTTCTAACAAACGAGTATTGATATTGGGCCTTGCTTTTAAGCCAGAAACAGATGATGTCAGAGATTCAGTTTCATTAAAAATTATTAATCTTCTACATGATAAAGTTTTATCTTTGAGTGCTCATGATCCAGTAGCCATAGAAAATACAAAGAAGTTAATGAGTCCATTGGTTAATTTAAATTATGTTGATGATTGGAAGAATGCTATTTATAAAGCAGATATTATAATTATTGCCACGAACTGGAGTGTTTATAAATCAATTGAACAACTTGAAGGTATAATCTCTGATAAAATTATTTTTGATACAAGATCTTTGTTAGATACAAGTATTATAGATAATAAAAATTATCTTTCTTTTAATTAAATTAATATATAAAGGTTAAAGATGAGTGATATTAAGTTCTTAAAAGTGCCTTATGCACAATCTGTACATGGACAAGCAGAAATTGATGCTGTAGTTAAGGTATTAAAAACATCTACGCAAATGGGCAAAAATGTTACCAAAATGGAGCAGCATGTTGCCAAAATGTTTAGTAAAAAATATGGCCTTATGACTAATTCAGGCACATCAGCCTTGATGTTAGCAGCAGAAGCAGCAGATATGCCAGAAGGATCAGAGATTATAACAGCTGCCTTTACATTTGCTACAACTGTAACACCAATTTTGAAAAATGGGTTAGTCCCTGTTTTTATGGATGCAGAAAAAGACACTTTAAATATTGATGCTTCAAGAATTGAAGAATTTATAACCGATAAAACCTCTGCAATATGGATTCCGAATATGCTTGGTAATATTCCTGATTGGGATTTAATTAGGCAAGTAGCTGATCGACACGGTTTGCTTGTAATCGAGGACTCTGCGGATACTTTAGGCGCAACTTTAAGAGGGTCTCCTACCGGCGACCGTACAGATGTTAGTATCACTAGTTTTTATGGATCTCATATTATAAATTGTGGTGGAAATGGTGGCTGGATTGGTGTTAATGATCAAAAAATGGCTCGCAAAGCTCGTTTATTAAGATCTTGGGGACGAACATCTGCTGAATTTACCGATATAGCTGAGTCAGAAAGCCTAAAAAAAAGATTTGGTATTGAATTGAATGGCATTGAATATGATGCAAAATTTATTTTTGAGTACCCAGGTTATCAATTGGAACCATCAGAAATGGGAGCAGCGTTTGGTCTTGTTCAGTTATCTGATTTTAAAACTGTAAAAGCAAAAAGAATTGCTGCCTATAAACGGATGGAAAAAATCTTCAACAAATATACTGATTTTATCCGTACAGCTATTCCAAATCCAGATGGAGAGGTTGTTTGGATGCACTTTCCGATTATTATTAATGATATAGCACCTTTCTCCAGAAAGGATTTACAAACTTATTTTGAATTGAGAGGAATTCAAACAAGACCCCCATTTTCTGGAAATATCCTAAATCAGCCTATGATGAAAAATCAAAAATTTATTGCAAATGATAACTATGACAATGCAAATGATATGATGAAAAATGGTGTTCTGCTTGGTTGTCACCAAGGTTTATCCAAAGAGCAATTTGAGCATATTGAAAACGTAAGTTCTTCCTTCTTTTTGCAATTTGAATAGCACAATTCAAAAAACTGAATTAATGTATTAAATGATCTAATTGATAATTATGAAATTATTTGTAACAGGTGGAACAGGATTTATTGGTGGAAACTTTCTAAATGCATTGCCAGATGAAATTGAAATCTCAGCTATTATGCGTAATAAAAGTAAATCTAAGATTAAATTAAATAGAGAGGTTAATTGGATTATTAAAGATTTAGATTGCATAAACTCAAAAGATCTAAAAGGAATAGATGCTGTTGTCCACTTTGCATCAGTTGGTGTTAGTCCTCAAAAAGCAAGCTGGGAGCAGCTGTACTATTCAAACGTAAACTGTACTTTATTACTTCTTAGAGCTGCTGCAGAAGCTGGAGTAAAAAAGATAATAATTTCAGGTAGTTTTTTTGAATATGGTTTATCTGCTAACAAATATAAACTTATACCTTCATCAGCAGCTCTACTGCCAATAACTCCGTATGCCTCCTCGAAGGCAGCTGCTTTTGAGCTTGCATATTCATTTTGTTTAGATTCAAAAATTTCTTTATTTTATAACAGAATTTTTTCAGCATATGGTGAAGGGCAGTTTGAAAAAAATCTGTGGCCAAGTCTCAGAAAAGCAGCAATTTATGGTGAAGATTTTTATGTTAAAAATGGAGAATATATACGTGATTTTGTTTTAGTAAAAGATGTAGTTGATGAGTTTTTAAAAGATTTAAATTTAGATATTACTGGTAATATTACACCTAGGGTGAGAAATATATGCTCTGGAAAAGGGACATCTATTCAAGATTTTACAAGTTTTTGGTGGAAGAAATGGAATGCTAAAGGTAAACTATTGATTGACACTACAAAAAGTCTTAAAAACGAGCCATTATGTTTTGTTGGTGCACCTTAATAACAAAAGAATATTCACTCTATATTATATATGGCTAAGCGAAATTATTGTAAAAGTATTATAAAATATTTTAAATAATTTTTATCTAACAATTTTAATTTTAAATTTACATTTTTTTTATTTTGAAAATTATTTTAGTAAAAATTTTCCAATATTTAATCCAAAATTTAATTTTTATTATTGGGCCTGCAATCCATTCATGTTTTCTAAAAAATCTTTTCATCCCCATTAAAAATTCTTGATTAATATCAGTTATTTGTTCATCATTATGTTTGTTTTGAATTACTAGTTTTTCATTTAAAACGTTATATTTATAACCAAAATAAAGGGCCCTAATAAGAAAATCCTTATCGTTTGATGGAATAATATAATCATCAAATCCTCCTAGGCCAATGAAAAGGTCCTTGTTGACTACGAGGTTCGAAATTTGACAACCAGGATTTTTTAAAATTAAATCTTTCATCTTAAGATTGTTTTGCAATTGTTTGTGTGGAGATTTTTGACCATTTTTAATTTTTGACGTTCCTGCATAACTAATCTTGCTATTTTTTTCAGCTATTAAGATTAACATTTTTTCTAAATAATTTTTTTCCCACAAATCGTCGTCATTTAAAAAGGCAATAAATTCTCCATTAGATTTTGAGGCTCCTAAATTTGCAGAAATAGAGCCAGTTCCATTCATGTTATGTTCTAAATAATTAATAGGAATTGAAGATTTTTCAATTATTTTATTAACAACTTCTTGAGTGTGATTATTTGGAAAGTTGTTTACAATAATTATTTCTATTGGGGGGGAAGTTTGTTCTATTACAGAATAAACAGCATCTTTTAAAAAATTATCTCTTTTATGGGTTGTAATAACACATGAAATGTTTATTTGTTTCTCTTTCTCTTTTTTTGACATGTTAATTTTTCTATTTTTTAAATTGATTATAGACAAATATTATTTAATTAGAAAAAATAATTAAAGAAATAGCTATCTAAATTAAAATAATTGTAACTATTTATGATTTAATTCTATTTTTTTTATAAAATTATTACAATAATCAATTTTTTTTTTTTCATTATTTTTTAAATTATCAAAGTGGCTTGAATGTATTAATTTAATTTCAGCAGGTATTGATTTTAATTTTAAAATTCTTGAGATAAAAAATCTATGATTTCCACTATTGATTTTTACTAAATTTAAATTTTTATCTACCATTAATTGTATATTAAACAGTCGATTTTTTTTTATACCAAATTTTTTAATATTTTTAAATAACTCAATTTTTTGTTTAAAAAAATGAATTAAACCCTTTTCGTTCAATATATTTTTAAATTTTTTTTTCTTAATTAATATTTCTTTAAACACAAAATAATTTTTACATTTTTCTATTTTTTTATTCTCAATAAATAATTCACAACACGTTATGTAAGTATTGTGCGAATAGTTTTCTAAATTTTTATTTGTTTTATCCCAATCAAAATTCTGTATAAGTTTAGTACTTTTGTGGAATTTCATAGGTATTGCATTTATGTACTTAATCTTATTTGGATCAATGTATATAGTGTTTCTTACTGCTAAGTTTGGAATCCTTAAACAATTAAGATTATTGATTGTAAATATTTGAAAATAATTAATTACACTAATTATTATGTTAAAGCTATATTTTGTGGCATAGATTAAATGAATATGGTTTTTTTTTAATATTAAATTAATTTTTTTAAAAAAGTTTATCACCTTATAGATAGTGTTTTATGATTTATGCTAAATTATATTAATATTTAGTAAAAGAAAACTTTTAAATGACCATACAATATTAAGAGATTAATGATGAGTAAAAAAACCTTCTAATTAAAGAAAAGAGTTGTTAAAGGAGTAAAGTTAATTTAATAATTAAATTTATTAAATCAAACATATTACTGATAGTTAAAAAAATAATTAGTGATTAGATAATGTTTTTCTTTAAAGTAAATTTAAAAATTTTTCTTAAAAAAATTATATATTGTAGTTTCTTTACTAAATTTGTTGGTAGGCTCTTGACTCAGCGCTTATATAAATCTCTTGCATTAATAAATGATAATTCTAGACTAAAAGGTACTCTTTGGGTGGATAGTCATAAAAGTTTATTTGATACATGGGCTATAAAAAAAAATAAAAAACTTTATTTAGAGGCAAATAATTTTTTTTTAAAATTTTATAAGGAAAAGAAAAAAAAGATTTTGAATCTCCCTATTTCTGGTGGAAAAAATAATAGCAAATCAGGAGGAGGTGGAAATGAGATCCTTTTATATTTCCTGGTAAGATTAATAAATGCAAAAAATGTTTTAGAAACAGGTGTATCTGCTGGTTCCAGTTCCAGATGTATATTGGAAGGATTAGCTAAAAATGGACTTGGAACTTTATATAGCAGTGACTTGGCTACCGTATTAAAAAAAAAAGATGTAGGAATTTTGGTTTTAAATCAATTGAAAAAAAATTGGATTTTATATCATGATGGAGATAAAAAAAATTTACCTAAAATTTTTAAGAAAAAAAAATTATTTGATATAATCTATTATGATAGTGATAAATCATATTCTGCAAAGAAATGGTTTCATAATGAAATAATAAAAATAAATTCTCCAAAATTAATAATATATGATGACATTGATAGAGACTTATTTTTTTCAGAATATGTAAAATTATATAACTATAAATATAAAGTTTTTGGTAGTGTAGGTATTATTTCTTTTGATAAAAATTTTTTATAGGATCTGTTAGAAATAATTTAAAAGATAGAATATTAACTATTAATAAATGTTGGATATCTTCATGATATAAATTATAGTACCTGGGTATTTGATCAAACAAACTTACTTTATGAAAAACATTATAATAAAATGAACTATAAAAAAGGAATTATTGTTAAAGGTATAAAAATAGTAAATTTAAAGCCAGTAAAAAAAAAATTTTTAAATAAAAATAGTAAATTTTCAGCAAGAGGAAACACCAAAAATTCTAAAGTAAAGATTTATGAAGTATTTGATAAAAACCAGGGAAAGTTACGATATTTAATATCTAAAAATAAAAAAATATCTAAATATTTTCCAAGACTAATAACTTACAATAACAAATATATAGTTGAGGAGTGGGTTGAGGGTCTAACACTAAGAGAAAAAAATCTTAATAAAAAAGAATTTATTATATTTTCAAAAAAATTAAAAACGATAATTAAAATAATGTGGTCAATAAAATATAATAAAGTGGTTTTTGATTATATAAGTTATATTTACAAAAGGATTAAAAAAAAAGATAAGTTTGATTTAAAAAATGTTCCAATTAAAGTTAACCATAACGACTTATCTTTAGATAATATTATACTCACATCAAAAGGTTTAAAAATTATAGATAATGAATTTTTGGGTTGCAGCACAGGTTGGCTTCTTAATATAAAAAATAGTTTTTTAGTAGAAGATTATAAATATCAAAATTTTGTTTCTGATAAAATTTTAAATAATTTATGGGAGATAAGAAAGGAGTGGAGCAGAATTATTAATATAAAAAATTATAAAAAGAATAGCATCCTTAAAATTTTACTAAAAAAATTTAAATTAATATAATGTTTAAAAGACATTTATAAAGAAATACAAAAAAATAATTTTTTTAAACTAACTAAATATATTTAAAATGAAAATTTTTATTAAATTATGGTCTTTACTTACCCCTTATGAACGTAGACGAGGTATTCTATTATCGTTTATGATTATAATCATGGCATTATTAGATGCAATTGGTGTAGCGTCTATATTGCCATTTATGACAGTCTTATCTAGTCCTAATTTAATTGAGAGTAATTTATATTTAAACAAATTATACCAAGCTACAAATGTTTTGGGTGTTGAAAATTATCAACAATTCCTTTTCGTTTTAGGGTTGTTTGTATTTTTTTTTTTAATTACTTCATTAATTTTTAAAGCTCTTACAACTTATGCACAAATCCGCTTTTCACAATTACGTGAATTTAGTATTGGTAAACGTTTAATTGAGGGATATTTACACCAACCATATAGCTGGTTTTTAAATCGTCATAGCGCTGACTTTGAAAAAAATATTTTATCCGAAGTAAGTTTGGTTATTTCACATGGTTTAACCCCGTTACTAGATTTGATAGCTAGAAGTATGGTTGTGATAGCAATAATTACATTGTTAATTTTAGCTGATCCAGGGCTTACTATAATTATGGGTTTTTCTTTAGGTATTACTTATTTTTTTATATTTTATTTTATTAAAAACTATCTACATCGAATTGGAAAAAAGCGTCTAGAAAATAATCAATTACGATTTCTAACGGTTAATGAATCTTTTAGTGCAACTAAGGAAATTAAAGTTTTAGGATTAGAAGAAAATTATATTAAATCATTTGCTGAATATGCTAAAAACTGTGCATCAACACAAGCAACTTCACAAATTTTAGCAAGATTACCGAGATTTTTTTTAGAGGCCATTGCTTTTGGTGGGATAATGATTGCCATTCTTTATTTAACTTCTAAGTCAGGCACTTTTTTAAATTCTATTCCAATTATTAGTTTATATGTTTTTGCTGGTTATAGATTAATGCCAGCATTTCAAAATATTTATGCTTCAATAACAAAACTTACTTTTGTAGGTCATTCTCTGGACAATCTTTCTGAAGAATTAGATAGTTTAAAATTTTTTAGTAAGTTAAGTGAAAAAGATAATTTGTTATTTAACAATTTGATATCTTTAAAAAATATTAATTATAATTACCCAAATTCATCTCGTACTGCTTTAAAAAATATAAATTTTGATATACTTGCTAATTCTAAAGTTGGTTTTGTTGGTGCTACAGGAAGTGGCAAAACTACAATGGTAGATATCATTCTTGGATTGTTAGAAACTCAAAATGGGACATTAGAAGTTGATGGAAAAATTATTAATAAACAAAATATTAGATCTTGGCAGAAATTAATTGGTTACGTTCCACAAAATATATATCTTTCAGATACCTCGATTGCTGAAAATATTGCTTTTGGTATAAAAAGCAAAGATATAGATTTTACTTCAGTTGAAAAAGCATCAAAAATTGCGAATTTACATGATTTTGTGACAAGTGAATTGCCCGATAAGTATCAAACAACTATTGGCGAAAGAGGCATTAGGTTATCTGGAGGCCAGGCACAGCGTATAGGTATAGCAAGAGCTTTATATCATAACCCAAAAATTCTTATTCTTGATGAAGCAACTAGTTCATTAGATTTTAAAACAGAAAAAGTGGTAATGGACGCTATTAATAATCTAGGAAACGAAGTAACTATCATATTAATTGCTCATAGGTTAAGTACTGTTAAAAATTGTGATAAAATATTTTTATTCGACAAAGGAAGTATAACAAATCATGGGTCATATGAAGAGTTAATAAAAGATAGTGAAAGTTTTCGAGAGAATGTTAGAACTAATTAGAAATGTTTAAAAACTCCTCAATTTTAGTTACAGGTGGGACGGGGTCCTTTGGCCACTGTTTTGCTCAACGTACACTTAAAAAATATAACCCTGAACGTTTAGTAATTTTTTCAAGAGATGAGATGAAACAATGGGAAATGAAGAAATTTTTTAATGAGGATCCTAGAGTACGTTTTTTTATTGGTGATGTTCGTGATAAAGATAGACTTTATCGTGCCTTACATAAAATTGATTTTGTAGTGCATGCAGCAGCTTCAAAAATAGTTCCAACTGCAGAGTATAATCCATTTGAATGCATTAAAACCAATGTTAATGGTGCGATGAACTTAATTGATGCTTGTATAGATCAAAAAGTTAAAAAAGTAGTTGCCCTTTCAACTGATAAAGCAAGTAGTCCAATCAATCTTTATGGAGCAACAAAATTAGCCTCAGATAAATTATTTGTTGCAAGTAATTCATCTTATGCAAGAGGAGATATAACAACCTTTTCTGTAGTAAGATATGGTAACGTAATGGGTTCAAGGGGATCAATTATTCCATTTTTTTTATCTCTGAGAGAAAAAGGAGAATTGCCAATCACTGATTTAAGAATGACACGTTTCATGATTTCACTTGAACAAGGTGTTGAATTAGTCTGGGATGCTTTTGGTGATATGTTAGGAGGCGAAATATACGTTAAAAAAATTCCTTCAATGAAAGTGGTTGATATTGCTAGAGCAATTGAGCCAAAAGCAAAGTTTAAAATTATAGGTATTCGACCTGGTGAAAAATTACATGAACAAATGATTGGTAGTGATGATACCTACTCAACTTATGAATATTCAAAATATTATAAAATTTTACCACAAATAAATGAATGGGGAAAAGATAATTTGCGAATCAAAAAAGGTAAGAAAGTGCCAGAAAACTTTATTTATAGTAGCAATAACAACAAAAAATGGATGACAAAATCTGAATTAACCAAATGGATAAAAATTAATCAGAACCTAATAGGGAAGTACTAAATTATTAAATATTAAATAATCTTTAGTAAAATATTTTTTAAGGGTTCATTTTTTTTAATATTCATTGGAGATCTTTTATTTAAAATTTTGTTAAAATACTTTGGTGCCAAACCATGTCCTGGTCTCACAGTTCTAATATTATCTTTGGAAAATTTTTCTCCTTTTTTAATATCTTTAGTTGTGAATATAGATCTTCTAAAAACTTTAGATTTATTTTCAGTTTTATTTCTAAAAAAACTATTTTTACCTAAAAGTTTAAAACTTGTGTCAATATCATTTCTTAATTTCCTTATTTCTTTTCCTTTTATTGAAAAATTGATATCAAGACCTTTCTTTTGATTACCTAGCGCTATATGTTTTTCAATTACTTCGGCACCACATGCGATTGCTGCAATTGCAACTCTGTTATCTGTTGAGTGATCAGATAAACCTACTTTACAATTGAATTTTTCTTTTAATATCTTGATATTATTTAAATTAAAGTCATTAATTAGAGATGGATAATTACTGACACAATATAGAAGAGTAATATCTTTGGCTCCATGTTTTTTTGCTGTTTTAACTGTTGTTTCTATTTCATTTAAATTTGCCATTCCCGTGGAAATAATGATTGGCTTTTTGGTTTGTGAAATTTTTTTAACTAAATTTAAGTCAGTCATTTCAAATGATGCAATTTTATAAATCGGACAATTTAATGTTTCTAAAAAATCAACTGCTGAATTATCAAAAGGTGTGCTAAAGACTTTTATTCCTAAAGATTTTCCATATTCAAATAATTTTTTATGCCATTTTAGAGGAGTGTGCGCTTCAGTATATAAGTCCCAAAGAGTATAGCCTTTCCACAAACCTTCATTAATTTTAAAATATTTCTTATTAGATCTCAGTGTCATTGTATCAGCTGTATAAGTTTGAAGTTTTACTGCGTCTGCACCATTTTCGCATGCACATTTGATTAATTTTTTAGCTAGATTAAAATCTCCACAGTGGTTTGATGAAATCTCTGCAATAAAAAAAATTTTATTTTTCATTTTTAATTATTAAGTTTGTGTATTTTTTCTGCAAGTTTAGAAATCCTCCTATCATCTTTACATATTTCTTTAAGAATTCTTGAGGTTAAGTTGAAGTCAAGTCTTAAAGATAATCTCAATAAATCCATCCAATTTTTATTGTTTTTTGTTCTGATCTTTTGAATTTGATTCACAAGAATTAATCCTTCTTTAATTTTTTTATTTTTATTTTTATTTTTCATAATTTTTAAAGTAATTATTTATTTTAATTTAAATTGCGATTAATATTTATTTATATAACTATAATGTTTTTTTTGTTAATATAAAATATAGAAATTTTTTATCTTCATTAATTTTTTTAAATCCTAACTTTTTAAAAATTTTTAAACTTGATAAATTTTTATTTTTGATTGTAGCTTTCAATTTAGTTTTTGAGTTTTTTTGAAACAGAGATATTGATTTTGAAAGTAATTTTAAGGATAAATTTTTACCTCGCATTATAGGGTTTAAATTTATTGATACTTCTGTGAAAATTTTTCTTTTATCAAAATCAAACCTTGTAACCCCAATTTTTTTTCCATTAACAATACCAACATACATTTTTTTGTTTGGATCATTTAAAGTATTTTTAAACCAAGTTTTGTGACAATCTATTGATAATAACTTTCTATTAATAAACATACTTCTACTGAATGGATCATTTCTCCATTTATAGATATCAATTAAATCGTTGATATTTGCATTTCTAACTATCACTTTTATACAATTTAACTTTTGCTATTAATTTACTTTTCTTAATAGTGCAATTAGAGAATTCTAATTTATAACTTCCAAATTTTATGTAAGCTTTTTTATAACCTTCACCATCCACCATACGAATGTGGTCATATATCTCTTTTAGTGAATATTTATTTAAAATTTCGTTATCTATATTTCTCAAACGACAAAATTTTACAACTTTTCCTTTTTGTTTTAACGGTTTTGGATTTTTTTTACATATTTTAATAATTAACTTTTCAATTTTTTTCGCAATCCTTAAAAAAATTTCTGAAATTGTACCGGTAAGATTAATATTCATTGAGTCATAAATTGGACCGCCATCAATTACTTTTGTCATCTTGATTGCACAAACTGGAGATTTTTTAATCCCTCTTATAATAAGATTTTGAATTGGGCTTCCTCCTCTACCAAAAGGTAATGGAGAAGTATGAAAAACTATGCATTCAAAATTTTTATAAATTTCCTCTTGAACTTTTTCATTCCAATGAACAAAAAAAATATATTTAGGATTAATTTTTCTTAAATTTCTTATGTTTAATTTTTTTTTATTTGATATTTCGATAACTTTTAATTTTTTAAATTGATTAGATTTTTTATGTCTACTAAACCAATCTTTTGATGAAACTATAACATATTTATTCATCTCTGAATTTTTCTTAAAATTTCAAAAGCTTCAGCGTATTGAAGTCCTGCTTGATTACCCCTATATCTCGCCAAGTTCTCTAAACCTTCTAATGAACGAGAATGTGGTGAGTCTTTCATTTCCATTTTATATTTTTTTAATGCCTTAAGTTTTTTATCCCAAGTACTAGTTATATTTACATATAGATTTGGATAAAAAAACCCTGTGACTGACTTGTGTCCATAGTCACTTGAAGATGGAACTTCAAAAGTTCGTATCTCTACCCAAGACTCGTTATTTTGAGGACGAAAAGCAGTGAGTGTTGCTTCACAAACTTTTCTATGATCTATATTTAAATCACTAGCGCTATGAGTATATATTATTGAGGGATTTATTTTAGATTTAGCATTTTCGATGACTTTAATTATTTTTAATAAAGGAACACTATCTACTGCGTTATCTGTAAAATTTCCTCCCTTGATCCATTTTAATCCAATAATTTTACCAGCACTGATTGAGGCTTTCTTACGAGCTGTAATTTTTTCTTTTGTTTTGTTATTTCTTGCACTAACGCCATCTGTCATTGCAATTCCATAAACATTATCACCAATTAAGGAATGTCTGGCAATTGTGCCACCCAAACCTAATGTCTCATCATCTGTATGGGCTACTACTACAAGTATATTTCTACTTTTGGATTTTTTTAACATTTATTTATAATAATATCTTATTCAATTATATCATAATCAAATCATATTCAAATAATTCGAAATATTACTAATTTATGTTAATTTTTTTTCTGTACGATAATTTTGAAATTCACTATTGTGAAAAAAAAAATATGAAAAATAAAATTGGAATTTTTTTAGCAGCAAGATCTGGTTCCAAAAGACTACCAAACAAGCATTTTTTAAAGTTAAATTCTAATTTGAAGGTCATAGATTTTTGTATTCTAAGATTAAAAAAAGCAAAATTTGTCAAAAAGATTTATTTGTGCACCACAAAAAAAAAA
>MDTG01028166.1_pt1 | contig 19009 bp, 13 predicted proteins | sample 811421 | NCBI WGS metagenome assembly MDTG01 (sample SAMN05326645, study PRJNA326480) | marine metagenome | isolation source: seawater | place: Pacific Ocean: South East | collected 2011
CATACTTGTAGATAGTCCAATGTCCCACTTAGAACGATCGACTGATGTTTGATTTCCAGTCGCTAAATCATAGTATACATCTATAGTACCTGCTGATGTAATCACAGAATCAGCATTTTGAGCTTTTACATAACCAGAAAAAACAAATCCAATTAGTAAGATATTTGTTAATATATTTTTAATCATACAACAAAGGTGAATTGACAAATCATGAGTAAATAACCTGAAAAGGAATAAAAATACCCGAAAATAAAATTATTAAGTTTGCAGTAAATTATTTGTAATACATTGACTATATGATTTTTATAAATACAAATCATAATTTAAAGAAAATTATTATTTAATAAATAACCCAAAATGAACGATTTAGCTATACAACTTCAGATTCATAATGTCTCGAACAATCAAACAAGTTATCAATACCAAAAAGGCACTATAACTCTTTTCATAAATGACAATCAACAGATTTTTATGTCCATGGGTCAGCGAAATATTCCTCTACCAGCACATGGCATATACTTGATTTATGACCAAAATAGAAGCTTTAAAATGATGACGGAGTCAGATAAGAAAACATCCATTTGCATATTAACTCTTTCAATAGATACCTTACATAATATCCTCAGCCAAGGAACCGACGAACTTAATTTTTCCCAATCTGCTATTTCTGAAAAAGAGCAATATCATCATTTTGAGGTAGCAAGTTCTACAATTACTAGATGCGTTCACGAAGTGATTTCAAATCCAGATAACCAATTACTAAGAGAGGCTAAAAAATACGCTATTTTAGACAACTACTTTAACTCATCTCGAAGGCAAACTAAATATAAATGCCCTTTCTTAAACCAAAAGGATAATGTCAATAAGGTTCGGTCTGCTAAGGAGTTTTTATTAGAAGATTTAAATAACTCTCCTACGATTAAACAAATAGCCAAGCATGTAGCATTAAATGAACATAATTTAAAAACGGGTTTTAAAGAGATTTATGGAAAAACTATCCATTCCTTTTTAAAAGACTATAAAATGACTAAAGCAAGAGAACTTATTCTTCTCCGCGAATTTCAAATAGCTGAAATAGCAGACCAATTAGGATACACCAACGTAAGTCATTTTATTGATGCATTTAAGAAAAAATTTGGAATTACTCCCAAAAAGTTTGAATTGAGTATAGCTTGATAATTCATCATAACAACTTATACCCAAATTCAATTTTGTTATAAAATCAGTTGATTGTTTGTGCTTTATTTGTATGAGAATATTACCAATATTAAAACACATGGAAAAAGTAGAATGCCTTATAATTGGATCAGGCCCCGCTGGATATACTGCAGCCATATATGCTGCCAGAGCTGATATGAAACCTGTTCTTTATGAGGGACTTCAACCGGGAGGACAACTTACTATTACAACTGATGTAGAAAATTACCCTGGATATCCAGATGGTATCATGGGACCAGAAATGATGGAAAATTTTAAAAAACAAGCTGTACGTTTGGGTGCCGATGTACGATTTGGAATGATTACATCAGTAGTTTTTAACAAGAATGGATTTAATCACCTTGTAACGGTTGATGGAACAACTGAAATCGAATGCGAGACTGTCATTATTTCAACTGGCGCAAGCGCCAAATGGTTAAATATTCCAAGTGAGCAACGTCTCAACGGAAGTGGTGTTTCAGCTTGTGCAGTATGTGATGGGTTCTTCTATAGAGGAGAAGATGTTGCAATTGTAGGAGCTGGTGATACAGCAGCAGAAGAAGCTAGCTATCTGTCTAAAATTTGTAATAAAGTATACATGCTTGTAAGGAAAGACGAAATGCGAGCTTCTAAAGCCATGCAACATCGTGTAAATAACCTTGATAATATTAAAATATTATATAATACTGAAACTGACGAAGTTCTTGGGGACATTACTGTAGAGGGAGTTAGAGTAATTAATAATGTAACCAAAGAAAAATCTGAACTCCCAATTAAAGGATTTTTTGTAGCTATTGGTCATAAACCTAATACCGATATTTTCAAGGAATATCTTACGATGGATGATGCTGGATACATAATTACGCACAACGATAGTTCAAAAACTGATATTCCTGGTGTTTTTGCATGTGGTGATGCACAAGACAAAATATATCGACAAGCAGTGACAGCTGCTGGTAGTGGATGTATGGCTGCACTAGACGCTGAGCGATACCTCAGTATGCGTGAGTCAGGTTAGACAATTTTTACAGCATATTTTTGGAAAATTTTAGAATACAACTATTGTATTATGTATAATTTTTCAAACAATGAATTTAAATTGTTCTTAAAAGATATACCAACAATTACTATCTGAAACGTTATTTGTGGATTAGTTGATATTCATCTAATATGAAATATTCAAGTAAATTAATTGCAGTAATATCTCTTTTATTTGTCAGTGTGTTTGCTAGCAGCTTTCTTGATAAACAAAATTACATTGACTCTAATTCTTCTGAAAAAAAGGATACAATTGCCTTGCCATTAGTTTTAATAAAACCAAAGACAATTCTTGAAATAGCAGACTCTATTTGTAATGAAGCTGGCGTTCCATATGGACTAATCTTCGAGATTGGTAAAAACGAAAGTAATTGGACCTTCATCAAAAATAGTAACGGAGGGTCTGATTTCGGTGATCTTCAGGTAATAGACCAGACGTTTTGGTATTGGTATAAACATCTAAATTTAAAAGGCGGGAAAACCCGAAAAAATTACCTTAAAGTAGGCATATACTACCTTAAATACTTGCACAAAAAATATGGAACATGGAAAAAAGCAAGATTTGCATATGGAAGAGGACACTGGAGAGAGCCAAACACTTGGACGCGTTTAGAAAAAAAATTTATGAGAAAAATTGATTTCTCAAAATACGATATGCCTTAATCTTTAATTAAAAAATTTAATTGACAAAACTTAACCTTAGTAGATTAATTTTATAATAAATATTTTATTACATTTGTTAAACATCATTTTATTATGAGTAAAGATAATACAAAAACTACTGATCAAAATTCTACTAAAAAAAACTCTCTAACCCTTTTCATTATCTTATTTATTGCTTCTCTTGCACTTTCTGGATTTTTATTTTTTAAATATGCTAAAAATGCCTCAAAAATTGAAAACCAAAATAAAGAACTTTCCTTAGCATATGAAGCATTAAACTTACATGCAGATTCCCTTCAAAACGAGCTTGATAAAGCTATGCAAAAACTTCAAGATGAAATCAATAAAAATCTTGCTCAAGAGGATTTAAAAGAAGATTTAAGAGCTCAATTAATTAGTAAAAAGAGTGAATTAGCTTCTGCATACGTTCGAATTAAAAGACTGATTAATTCTGACGGTAATGTTCCAAACATTGATGTTGCAAGTAATATTAAAAATACTGGCAACCCTAAAAATCTATTAAGTGCAAAGGATAAAATATCTAAACTAGTAAAGTTAAACTATGAATATATTGATAGAATTGAAAAATTACAAAATCAATACATCTCAGAAAAAATTAAAAGCGACAGTACTGGTTACATTGCATCTAAACTTAAAAATAATAATGATAGTTTGAAGATAGACAATATGCTTATCAAGGATAAACTATCTAAAGTAAACAGCATTCGAATATCCAGGCTTAATGTCTATCCTATTCGAGAAAAAAATAGTGTTCAAGAAGTTGTAAATAAAGCTAAGAAAACACAAAGACTTAAAATAAGCTTCCAAGTTCAAGCAAATGAAATTATTGAACAAGAAGAAAAAGAATTAGTAATAAGAATTATTGCACCTAACGGATATGTATTGACACAATATATTGATGAACTTTCAGATACTGACGATCTATTCAGTATGGTGGAGAAAATGACTTATGATGGAACTGAAAAAAGCATAGTATATTACTATGATCAGGAAGCAAAATACTCAGCTGGTATCTATCAAATTGAGATTTACAATAACAACCAGCTTATATGTCAGAATGATTTCTATTTAAATTAGATTTATCTCGATTTGATTTTTTAATAAATCATCTAAGTTTTCTCGTTTTCTTATAAGATGAGCCTCACATTTGTGAACTAACACTTCTGCCGGACGGTATCTTGAGTTATAATTACTGCTCATACTAAACCCGTAGGCTCCGGCATTACTTATTGCTAAAACATCTCCTATCCTAACCTCACTTAACTTACGATCATATCCTAAGGTATCTGATTCACATATATAACCTACGATTGAATAAATACGTCCTTCACCATTTAGATTAGAAACATTTGTAATTTTATGATAGGCATCATACATCATGGGCCTTAATAAATGATTCTGACCAGAATTAACTCCAGCAAAAATGGTAGACGTTGTTTGTTTAACTACATTAACATCCACTAATAAATGTCCTGCATTACTTACGATATATTTTCCTGGCTCAAACCAAAGCTGTAGATCTTTACCATAATCTTTACAAAAAGCTTGAAAGCTATCAACTATTTTTCTACCAATATCCTCAACATCAGTAGTAATATCACCTTCTTTATATTTAACTTTAAAACCACTTCCAAAATCCATAAATTCAAGATCTTTAAATGACTTAGCTGCCTCATATAATAGCGAAGCTCCCCTTAGAAATACCTCTGCATCTAAAATATCACTACCAGTATGCATATGTAGTCCATTGACACGTATTCCGAGATTATCAACAATTCTTTTAATATGTGGAACTTGATATATACTTATACCAAACTTACTATCAATATGACCCACTGATATGTGTGTATTCCCCCCTGCCATAATATGAGGATTTAATCGAATACAACATGGTACTGTATCACCATATTCATTTCCAAATCGTTCTAAGGTATAAAGTTCATCAATATTTATTACAAGTCCAAGCTCAACAGCTTTCTTTATTTCATCAAATGAAACACAATTTGGAGTATATAAAATATCTTTAGGTTTAAAACCTGCTCGTAATCCAATTTCTGCCTCCTGTATACTGACTGTATCAAGTCCTGCACCTTCTTTTTGAAGGATTTTTAATACGCTAATGTTTGTTAGTGCTTTACATGCGTATTTCAAATGAACATCAATACCTTTAAAAGCATTTTTTAACGAATGATAATTATTTACAATTACTTCTGAATTATATACATATAAAGGAGTTCCATAATTCTTGGTTAGTTCCGAAACTAAAACTCCACCAAACTTATAACCTCTTTTAGTTAATTCCATTTTATTATATTATATAGTTAAACTGTTCTTTAAATCTAAATATATTGATTCTAAGATATTTATATTTCAAAATGCAAACACTTAGTCTTTAAATACAGAAATAATATTAAATTCTGATATATTTAGAATGGGAAACCAATTGCAAAGTTAACGGCAGAGTGATCAAAAACCCATCTGTCTCGTGAAAAATATCTGATAATCCATCTTTCATCATCAACCAATGATGGATCATGTAACGAAATTCCCCAATCCACTCTAAAAACTACATACGAAAAATCAAATCTTATGCCTATACCACTATTTAAAGCAAGCTCCTTGTAAAAACGATTAAACCTAAATTCACCATCAGGGAAGTTCATATCCTTACTATAATTCCAAATGTTACCAGCATCAACAAATACAGCTCCATCAATCAATTTATCGATAATATCAAAACGATATTCTAAACTTGCTTGCAGTAGAATCTCTCCTGTCTTTTCAATAGTAATTGCATTACTCGAATCTTGATAACCACCTGGGCCTAGCGTTCTTGGTCTCCATGCACGAAGACTATTTCCGCCACCTACAAAAAATCGGCGTTCGAAAGGCAAAAATTCTGTATTTCCATATGGCAAACCAATACCAGTGTTAAATCGATACGCTATTGAGTTATTTTCATCCCAAACGAATGTGTACGACAAATCAATATCAGATCTGGCATACTGAGAATATTTCACACCAAAAATTTCACGGTTTTTAGCAGTCTCATTAGTAAACAAATCAAAATATGAAGAAATCAGATTCCCAGATAATTCAATAGCATTAGACCTAATCTGCCAATATGATTTTCTATTATTGGTTTTATTGTTCCAATGAATCGTTGCCTTCGGACCAGCAATAATGTTATTTGTCAATAATTGACTTGTATAAAATTGTGCACTATTATCCAAAGTTTTTAAAAAGTCTGGGTTAATATTAGCTTGATTTATACTAACCCTTAGAGGAGTTATTCCGAATGAAAATTGGTTTTTGGAAAAAGCATAGGTGAAATTAAATGGAATAACATTCCTTGTAAAACTTACATTTCGATCGTGAAGATATGAAATATTTATTCGGGTATTTTTCTTTGTGAATGTCTGACTGATTTTTTTTCGCTCAAAATAAACCAATGATGGAATTTTAAGTTCTGCATTTACACTTTGTCTAAATCCGTTCAAATTTCCATTATTATCATTTATCAATTGAGTTTCAAATGCTGTAAGCGAACTCAAACTGAAAGATTCCCCACTACCAAACACATTTCTGTTATTCAGCCTAAAGTTATTTGCAATACCAAAATTTTGATCAGACGTTGACTGCACAACATCACTCCTATCTGTATATATTGCTTGTGGCTCCCACGTAAAATCGTGTTTTGGTGCAGTTTGGAGAATAATTTCGGCAGTAAAAAGTTTGGTTGAGCTATCCTCATCTGATGGATTAAAACGAATAGTCACAAACTCAAACAAGTCCATTGAAAGTAAATTGGCATATGTTTTCTGAACTTGATCCGCATTATACAATTCACCTACCCTAAACAATATGTTTTTTGATAGTGTAGAGGGATTAATGTAATAACTACCCTCTATAAATTGAATACCTTGGTATAGTATCGTATCTAGTTGTGAAGCATCGTCTATTTTTACTAAAATCTGTTCAATATGTTTTTGCGAATGGGTTTGTGTATCATCTAAATTTCGAATATTTAAAATAACACTTGCCTGATTTTCACCTAAACTAGTATCAATATCTAGATCAATATATGAACTATTAAATTTATAAAATCCACGATTTCTGAAGAGATCTGTTATCCTGTTACGTTCAGCTTCAATATTCTGAAAATCAATTCTTTGGCCAACACTCAATTTTTGTTCGGCTTGATTTGAACGTAAAATATCATCCATAATCTTGGATAATGTTATGTAAGTTAGTTTTTGAATGGTATGATGGTTATTTAAATTAACATTATAAATAACCTTCGATCTATTTTTATATCCTAATTTGGGCTTCACTGAATAGGTTACACTATTATCAAAATACCCCTTTCCAAAATAAAAGTCAGATAGTTTTTGAGTAGAAATATTAATTTTATTTGAATCAATAAGAACAGGTGGTTCACCAATTTTTTCCGCAAGCCGTCTTAATGTACGTTGTTTTTTTTTAATCCCAAGTCCTTTTTTCCCATACTGATATGCCCAAAGGTGAAATTTCATAAAACCTAATAATTCACGATTTGGTTTTTGCTTTAAGTTTTTACTTTCTGCATTTAAATCAACACTATGTAAATCTTCACGAATAATTTTATTTTTAACTAATAACTGCTCACCATCAGGAACTACACGCATAATATGACAGGCTGTCAAACTTAAAAAACACCAAAGTGTCAGACAATATTTTAGTTTTGTATTCAATTAGTATATTATCATTGCTCAGCAAAGTTAAAATAAAACAATACCAACAGCTTCAATCAAAAAAGTTTAGGCAAAATTATAGTCTATTTATGGTTGAAGGACTAAAATCTGTAAATGAATTAATTCAAAGTAAATGGCCCATTGAATCTATTATATGCTCTAATGATTTTGAGGGTGATATTAAATCGATCAATTCGATTGATCTTTTTTTAGTCAAACCTAAAGAATTCGAGTCTATTTCTCAACAAAAAAATCCACAAGGAATATTAGCTATCGCCCAATTTCATAAACTTAATTTAATAGAAACATCTAGGCAAATAGCTTTAGACGGAATCAACAATCCTGGAAATTTAGGGACCATAATTCGTATAGCTGACTGGTATGGAATTAACACAATCTATTGTAGTCGAAATACAGTTGATTTATATAATACCAAAGTTATCCAATCTAGTATGGGTTCTTTCCTTAGGGTTCAATTAAAATACGGTGATCTCAATGAATTATTAAAGCATAAGGATGTATATGCAACAATGTTAAATGGAGAGAATATACGAGAGTTGCCAACGATAAATAAGGGTGTTTTATTAATTGGTAATGAAGCAAATGGCATCTCAGAATCTTTAATTGAAAAGCTTAATCACACGCCCATAACAATCCCTGGTAATATTCAAACTGAAAGCTTAAATGCTGCTATGGCAACAGCCATTTGTTGTGAGCGGTTATTGGGTTAGAAAACTAAAACTAATCCAAAACACTTTTTTATCGCTACCTTTGCACCAACATATAGCAGTAGAGCAATCTGGTTTCAAACAACACATGTCGAAAAGTGCTCATTTGCTATAACTAAATAACAAAATGAGTACATTTAAAGAAATGGGCTTAAAATCAGAGATTTTAAGTGCCATCACAGACCTAGGCTACGAGAGTCCTACGCCTATTCAAAAACTAGCCTTACCAAAGGTATTGGAATCCAAACAAGATTTAATTGCATTTGCACAAACAGGAACAGGGAAAACAGCTGCATTCAGTCTACCAATTCTCAACCAAATTAATTCAAGTGCTGAGGGTATCAAGTGCATTGTTTTAAGTCCAACAAGAGAGCTTGGTCTTCAAATTGCAGAAGACATTAAAAGCTACTCGAAAAATATCCCCGGTTTTAAAGTAGTGGCCGTCTATGGTGGCGCTGACATTAACCAGCAAATGAGAAAATTAGAACGTGGATGTGATGTAGTAGTAGGAACCCCAGGAAGAACACTTGACCTTATTAAACGAAATCGTCTCAACCTTGAAAGGGTTCAATATCTCGTATTGGATGAAGCAGACGAAATGCTTAGTATGGGATTTGCAGAAGACCTTGACGCTATCTTAGCAAATACACCACAAGAAAAACAAACTTTACTATTTTCTGCTACCATGCCACCTGACATGGTTAAATTAAGTAAAAAATATATGACTGATCCTGCCGAAATTTCTGCAGGAAGCAAACAGCAAGCTAATACCAATGTAACTCATCTGTACTATAAAATTAACTCAAGAGACAGATACCCATCACTTAAACGTGCTGTTGACATAGCACCAGACATATATGGTATTATTTTTTGTAGAACTAGAGCAGAAACTAAAGAGGTAGCTGAACGTCTAGCTGAAGATGGCTATAACACAGATGCACTTCACGGAGACTTATCTCAAGCCCAGCGTGATTATGTAATGAATCGTTTTAGAAATCGTCAATTACAATTATTAGTTGCTACGGATGTTGCTGCTAGAGGCCTTGATGTTAACGAACTCACACATGTAATTAATTTTAAATTGCCTGATGAAGATGACGTTTATGTCCATCGAAGTGGAAGAACTGGGAGAGCAACAAATGTTGGAATATCACTTTCGCTTCTTACGGCTAAGGAAGAAAATCGACTTCGTTATCTTGAAAAAAAGATTGGTAGGGAATTTAAAAAAGTATTAATACCAAATGGACAAGAAATCTGTGAAAAGCAACTATTTAGTCTTATCGATAATATCAAAGAAACTGAAATAGCAAATAGTCATATTGATGGTTTCTTACCTCAAATTTTTGAGATGTTTAAAGACATGACCAAAGAGGAGGTTCTTAAAAAAATTGTATCAACAGAATTTAATAGATTCTTAGAATATTATCGTGATGCCCCGGATCTCAACAAGACGTCTGACAAAAGAGAGCGAGATAGAAATAAAGAAAAATATAAAGGAAGAGATCAAGATGATCGCAGCGAAAGAAGAAACCGTAGAGAAAGACGTGAGCACAAAACTGCTGCAAATATGACACGATACTTCATTAACCAGGGTAAAAAAGACGGTTTTAGCCCGAAGTTACTTATGGGAATGATTAACTCACACATGGATGGTTTATCACCTGAAATTGGACAGATTGAGATCATGAAAATGTTTTCATTTTTTGAGATGGAATCCGGACATACGTCAGATCTTCAACGTGCAGCCAAGCAAATGGAATTTAACGGTAGAGAGGTCGCTATTGAAGAGAGTTCACCGAGACCTGAAGGTAGTGATCGAAAAGAAAAACGCAGTAGACGTCGAGATAGGGGCAGTGATAATCGCGGAAATAGCGGAAGAAGCAGACGAAGACCAAGTGGCGGAAGCCATGGTGCTAAACGACGAAGAAGATATTAACGTCTTACTCCTCTTGCATTTAGACTTCTTCTGTATGCACGCGCATTTTTACGATGCTCTACAGCACTCGAGGTAAAATTATGATAATAAGATCTATCGGGTTTTGCACACATAAAAATATAATTATGTTTTTTGGGGTTTATACTCGCCAAAATTGCCCGTTTATCAGGAGTAAATATTGGACCAGGGGGCAATCCTTTATTCAAGTATGTGTTGTAAGGGTGCTTAGTTTTTAAATCTCGATACAAAACACGTTTCCTGCCCTCTCTACCAACAACATACAATACAGTTGGGTCGGCCTGAAGTAACATCCTCTTTCGAATTCGATTGAGATATAGCCCAGCAATAATTGGCATTTCACTGACATGAACTGCTTCTCCATCAACGATACTTCCAAGTACACACGCTTCTTTTGTTGTTAAACCCACTGATTTGGCTTTGTCTTTTCGATCTGGAGACCAAAACGTATTGTACTCATATAGAAACCGTTGAATAACATCATCAGCTGAAACAGCCCAGTTGAAATGATAGTGATCCGATAGAAAAACACACCACTTATTTTCATCAGTAAAACCATTTTGTTCTACCCAATCATTATTTAATACCTCAATAAAATCTGCTTTGCTAGGTTCTAAATTAGAAACTAAATGATCTATAATTTGGGTTCTAGTCATTTCTAAATTAATCTTTATGACTACCTTATCCCAATCACCATTTCTTATTTTTCGAATGAGCTGAACATTTGTAAATCGCCCATCAATTTTATATCTACCAGGCTTAAAAGTATTTGATAAATTCATTTTTTGTGCAGCTAAGTCAAAAGTTTGAACATTCTTTACAATCTCATTATTAATTAATCCTTGCCGAACTGTCTGATAATTATCGTCATGACGAATGTAAAAATAAGTACCATCACTCGATGAAGTTGTATTCACTGCAAAAAACACATAATAACCAACAGATAAGCAAAACATTACTATTATTAAAAGTATGCCAACGTATTTTCGTTTCGTTTTCTTCAAATCTGATAGTTATAAAACGCAAATAAAGTAAACTTAAATATTAGTTTTGTCTTTTATTACAATGAATATTGCATTAATTGGTTACGGAAAGATGGGTAAATCCATAGAAGCAATGGCGTTAAACCTAGGTCATCGAATAGTGGCTAAAATTAATTCGGAAGATTTTACCCCATCCGATTTATTTAATGCTGACGTTGCTATTGAGTTTTCACAACCAAATGTAGCTGTAGAAAACATAAAAAAATGTTTTGAAGCTGACATTCCAGTTGTTGTGGGCACAACAGGTTGGTATGACCAATATGAAGAAATTTATAAATTGGCTGATGAAAATGGACAATCACTATTTACTGCAACAAATTTTAGTATAGGAGTCAATATAGTTTTTAATATAAACCAAAAACTAGCCGAAATCATGAATCAGTTTCCTGAGTACGATGTTCATATGACAGAAATTCACCATCTCGAAAAAAAGGACCACCCCAGTGGAACCGCCAGTACACTTGCTGAAGGGGTTATTAAGGCTATTGATAGAAAAACAGGATATCTTGGTCGTATTAATGAAACTTATCACAAAAAAACATCGTTAGACTTGCACATTAATTGTAAGAGAGAAAAAAATGTACCCGGTTATCATGAAGTTTCGTATACCAGCAACATTGACGAAATATCCATCCACCATAATGCCAAAACTAGAGAAGGCTTTACTAAAGGAGCAATCCTTGCTGCTCAATGGATTATAGGTAAGAAGGGTGTATTCACAATGAACGATTTATTAAAATTTTAAACCATGAAAATTAACTTAAAAGAAGATTGGAAATTACTAAGTAAGAGAGCTGCTATTTTTTATATCGCTTTCAGTGTAATAAACTTAATTACATTTATGCTACTATTCACACAAACTGATGCTGGCATAATATCTTCATTGATCTATTACTTATTTTGGCAGGTTACAATATGGATATACTATATGTTTCGTTATAAAAAACGAAATAAAATGAAAGGTGGAGAATGGATTGATGCTGCCATGTTTGCTGTTATTGCTGCTACACTAATCCGAACATTCTTTATTGAAGCCTATCAAATACCGACTTCATCAATGGAAAAATCGCTTTTAAGAGGAGATTTCCTTTTTGTAAGCAAATTGAATTTTGGACCAAGAATACCAATAACTCCTATTTCGTTTCCGTTTGTACACCAAGAGCTTCCAATTGTTGGAGGGAAGGCCTATTCTGAAGCACTTCAACTACCGTTTTACAGACTTCAGGGATTTCAAAAAATTAAAAATAATGATGTAGTAGTATTCAACTACCCCGGTGAAGATGATTTTCCGGTGGATAAAAAAACAAATTATATAAAGCGTTGTATTGCTATTGCAGGTGACAGTCTATCTATTAAAGATGGTAAAGTATCTGTAAATGGAACATTAGCTAATGTAGCCGTTCACGGCCAAACAAGCTATCGAGTAAACACAACAAACGTTCTTGATCGAAGAACATTAGAAAAAATTGATGTTTCTGAGTACGGGTACAATCAATATTTGGCAGGGTACGAAATGTGGATGACTCGCTATAACGAAGAAAAAGTGTCTAAGTTACCCGGAGTAATTGAAATACTTCCAGGCATTGATAAAAAAGGAAACTACCCTGAAATATTCCCTCATATTCCCTATCAACTTCCGTGGAGCAGAGATAACTATGGTAGTATTTATGTCCCAAAACGAGGTGATATTTTAAAACTAGATTCAACAACGATTTGGATTTATAAAGATTTAATCAAAAAATACGAAAGCAATGCAAGTTATGCTATCGAAAATGGTAAAGCTTACATAGACGGTAAGGAAATTACGGAATACAAAGTTCAAATGGATTACTATTTTATGATGGGAGACAACAGACATCGAAGTGCCGATTCACGTTATTGGGGATTTGTTCCTGAAGACCATATTGTTGGGAAAGCTCTTTTCATTTGGATGAGTATAGAGCAAGATGGAATATACGGAGGAAGGCATAAAAATATATTCAGTAGAATTCGATGGAGCAGACTTTTTAACAGAATACACTAGTGAAAAACTCCCATAATTTGCGAATCATTTTTATGGGTAATCCTGAGTTTGCCCGCTACCATCTTGAAAGAATACTAGCAGAAGGATTTAATGTTGTAGCTGTGATTTCTGCTGCTGACAAACCTAGTGGAAGAGGGATGAAAATTCAATCTACTCCAGTAACCATGTTTGCAAAATCTAAGAATATACCATGCCTTCAACCCACTTATCTAAAAAACACTAATTTTCAGAAGGAGCTTCAATCATTCAAAGCAGATATTCAAGTTGTCATCGCCTTTCGGATGTTACCTGAATCTGTATGGAATATGCCTCCACTCGGGACTGTGAATCTACATGCATCATTACTCCCTCAATATCGTGGTGCAGCTCCAATAAATTGGGCAATTATAAATGGTGAAAAAAGATCAGGCGTTACAACCTTTCGGTTAAAACACGAAATTGATACAGGTGGTATTCTCATACAAAATGAATGTGATGTAGCAACAAACGACACCGCAGGATCATTACACAATAAACTAATGACTCTGGGTGCTAAAACCATGGTCGAAACTTTACGCAGAATTTCTGATAAATCCATTGAAGAAATACCTCAAATCGATTCAAATAATTTAAAAAGTGCTCCAAAACTTTTTTCACACAATACGCAAATCAATTGGGATATGTCTGGATACAAAATCAGAAATTTTGTGAGAGGTTTACACCCCTATCCAATTGCATACACATTTTTAGACGGTAAAAAGCTTAAAGTCTATCAAGTAAATTTTGTAAATAAAAGCCATAATCATCCAGTAGGAAAATTCTTTTCAGACTACAAGAAATACCTGGCAGTTAGCGTGATTGGTGGATACATTGAATTACTTGAAATTAAACTTCAAGGGAAACGTAAAATGATGATATTTGACTTTTTGAATGGCTATTCATCAGATGCTTTAGAGCCAATAATATAAATTAAAATTCTACGTTATTTCGCCTTGCAAAACTTGTGTTAACACATGTGAATTTTTGGGTACAAATTAACTACCTTTGCACTCCAATAAATCATGTGGGAAAAGTTAGCAAACACAATTTTAAGAAATAGACTTTCTCTAATACTCTTTCTTTTGATCTCAACTGTCTTGATGGTATACAAATCCACTCAAGTTCAACTAGCTTATGATAATCCCAAATTTATCCCTGATAATGATGAGGACATGATTATCTACAAAGCATTTAAAGAAATTTTTGGTGATGATGGAAGTGTAATGTTAGTTGGCATTAAATCCAAGAAAATTTTTGAGCTCGATTTTTTTAATGATTGGTATGATATTACTTATCGATTAGATACTACACCCAATATTAAACAAGTTATTTCTTTGGCTAACCTAATTACGTTATCTAAAAAATCAAGCTTTCAGTATTTTGAAGAAGATTCTTTTGAAACAAGTGTATTTGTTCCACATCCATTTATTACAGAAAAACCTGAAACTCAATCAGATTTAGATAGCATTTACAATTCCGTTAAAAATCTTCGGTTTTATGAAGGTCTACTTTTTAACGATACTTCTGATTTTGCTTTAATGGCCATAACGCTAGATAAATCAGTTTTGGATACCAAAGAAAGAGTTGGATTTGTTAATAAAATTCAAGACGATATATCATCAATATGCTCTCAACATGGCGTTGAAGTTCATTATTCGGGATTACCTTTTATCCGGACCAAAATGTCGCAGATGATCAAACAAGAGCTTGTTCGATTTACGTTGGTATCCATGATATTGACCTCGTTGATTCTATTGTTTTTCTTTAGAAGTTTGCCAACAATTGCATTCTCGTTACTAACTGTAGTTATAGGTGTAATTTGGTGTATTGGAATACTTGTATTACTCGGCTATAAAATTTCTATGTTCATTGGTTTATTACCTCCATTGATTGTGGTTATTGGCATAGCTAATTGCATCTATCTTCTCAATAAATATCATGATGAATATCGTTCTCATGAAAATAAAATCAAAGCACTCCAACGTGTTATATCTAAGGTAGGTCGGGCTGTTTTGTTCACCAACTTAACTACCGCAGTTGGGTTTGGTGTATTCGCCTTAACCGGAAGTTCTGTATTACAAGAATTTGGGTTAACTGCCTTTTTATCCATCATGGCGGTATTTATTATCTCCATCATATTAATTCCAGTCCTTTTTAGCTTTCTACCCCCTCCTAATACGAGACAAACTAAACATTTGGACTACAAGTTTTTAAATAAATTAATTGATAAAATATCATTAGTTGTTCTTCACCATAGAAAATGGGTTTACTTATCTACCATCATAATTGTAATAGGCTCCTTTGTTGGAATGGCTCTTCTCAAAAATGTTGGGTACATGGTGGACGATATTTCAAAACAAGACAAGCTATACTTAGATTTAAAATTCTTTGAAAAGAATGTTAATGGTGTAATGCCATTTGAGATTATTGTTGACTCAAAAAAGCCTCAAGGCATTTTTGATATCCGAACTTTAATGAAGATTAACTTGCTTGAACGAAAGATTCTTTCATACCCAGAGTTTTCCAGTCCAGTAAGTATTTCTAAAACAATGAAATTCTTAAATCAGGCCTATTTTGATGGAGACCCTAGAAGATTTCGAACTCCAAGTGTGCTTGATTTAGGAAATATCATGAGTGCTATCCCGGAGAATGAGACTAATGATGATTTGATACATAGCCTAATCAATGACGATAACAGCAAGGCTAGAATCAGTGTTCAAATGGCTGACGTTGGAAGTGTTCGAATTAAAGAATTACAACAAGAAATTGGGAATATTGCAGATACCATCTTCAACTATCAAAGAAACACCGAAGATATTTTTACTGATTCTATAATATCTATTGAATTATTTGACTCGGCTACCAATTTGTATGACACCACCTACTATTCAACACAGATTATAACATATAACCCTGTCGATATTAGTAAAATGACTGATATATCAATCACAGGCACAAGTATTATCTTCTTGAAAGGAAATGATTATTTAATAAGCAATCTATTAATGAGTTTAATTATTGCTTTTATTATTATCTCCTTACTAATGGCCAGTATTTTTAAATCATTGCGAATGATTTTGATTTCGATGCTACCAAATCTGATTCCATTATTATTTACAGCAGGAATTATGGGTTATTTTGGAGTAAACTTTAAGCCAAGTACTGTATTAGTATTTAGTGTGGCATTTGGGATAGCGGTGGATTTCTCCATTCACTTTCTAACTAAATACAAAATAGAATTAAAAAATGCCTCTTCAATATCTAATGCTGTTGCAAACGTTCAAAAAGAGATTAGCACAAGCATGATATATACGGCAGTTATTCTATTCTTTGGTTTCATCATATTTATTTTTTCAGATTTTGGAGGGACTATTGCTCTTGGTTTATTTACAGCAATTACACTACTCATCGCTCTGCTTTCAAATTTAATATTGCTGCCATCCTTACTTCTTTCTTATGATATTGCTCAAGAAAAAAAGAAGCCTTAGATAATTATAGCAACATCATTTATAAAACTAGACTTATTATCATATCTTATACTTGTTGTAAAATACTACCTTTGCAAACTTCATAATTAGATAAGAAAAAAGTTTATGTCTAAAGGTCATTCATATCCTCAATACAAGCAACTCAACCTCCCATCTATAGAAAAAGATGTTTTAAATTTTTGGAAAGAAAATGCTGTTTTCAAAAAAAGTATTAAGAATAGACATGATGAAGAAACCTATGTTTTTTATGAAGGGCCTCCCTCTGCAAACGGAATGCCAGGTATACACCACGTGATAAGCCGAAGTATCAAAGATGTATTTTGTAGATATAAGACCTTGCAAGGCTTTAGAGTAAATCGAAAAGCGGGTTGGGATACGCATGGGCTTCCTGTTGAATTACAAGTAGAAAAAACATTAGGAATAACTAAAGAAGATATCGGTACCAAAATATCCATTGAAGATTACAACAAGGCCTGTCGTGCAGATGTGTTAAAATTCAAAGATAAATGGGATGATCTTACTGAAAAAATAGGTTATTGGGTAGATTTAGATCACCCATATGTAACATATGAAAATGAATATATTGAATCGGTATGGAACTTACTAAAACGACTTTATGATAAAGGATATTTATATAAAGGCCATACAATTCAACCATTCTCACCAGCTGCAGGCACTGGGCTTAGTTCTCATGAGCTCAACCAACCTGGTACTTACAAGAATGTAAAGGACACTACAATTGTTGCTCAATTCCAATTAGAACATCCAGATGCAGTAGATTTAAATATGAATTGGGGTAAAACCTATTGTCTTGCATGGACTACTACACCATGGACTTTACCAAGTAATACAGCTTTGGGTATTGGACCTAAAATTGATTACACTGTCATAAAAACGTACAACCCCTATACATTTGAAAAAATCACTGTAATCACAGCCACTAAATTAGTTGAAAAATATTTCCCCTCTAAAAATAAAGCTATTGAATTAACGGATTATCGTGAGGGTGATAAAATAATTCCATTTGAAATAGTTAAAGAAATAAAGGGTGCTGTATTGGTTGGTCAAAAATACCATCAGCTAATGCCTTACCAACAACCTAAAGATGGTAAAGCATTTAAAATTATTGCTGCCAACTTCGTAACCACTGAAGATGGAACAGGTATAGTTCATTTAGCACCAAGTTTTGGGTCAGATGACTTCATTGTTGCAAAACAAAATAATATAGGTTCATTGACACTTGTTGATCGTGAGGGAAAATTTGTGGATGGAGTTGGAGAATTCTCTGGACTTTATGTTAAAAATTATAAAGAAGAAAACGAAAAGGCAGAAGGCTACATGACCACCGATGTAAAAATTGCTATTCGTCTCAAAACAGATAATAAAGCATTTAAAGTAGAAAAATACGAACATAGCTACCCACACTGCTGGAGAACTGATAAGCCTATTCTATATTATCCCTTAGAGAGCTGGTTCATCAAAACAACAGCAGTTAAAGACCGTCTTATCGAGCTAAACAGAACCATAAATTGGAAGCCCTCAAGCACTGGAAAAGGACGATTTGGAAACTGGCTAGAAAACTTGGTAGATTGGAACCTGAGTAGAAGTAGGTATTGGGGAACTCCTCTTCCGATATGGAGAACAAAAGATGGAAAAGAATCGTTATGCATTGGCTCTATCGAAGAATTGAAAAAAGAAGTTTCAAAGTCTGTATCCGCAGGTCTCATGAACAAAAATACCATGACTCCAGATTTTGATTTACATCGTCCGTTTATCGATGACATTACTCTTATGAGTTCAAATGGGAAACCAATGTATCGTGAGACTGACTTGATTGATGTTTGGTTTGATTCAGGAGCAATGCCATTTGCTCAAGTACACTATCCATTTGAAAATAAAAACCAAATTGACAACAAAACAAATTATCCTGCTGACTTCATTGCAGAGGGTGTGGACCAAACTAGAGGGTGGTTTTTCACATTACATGCAATATCTGTAATGCTTAACGATTCTGTTGCCTACAAAAATGTAGTTGCTAATGGACTCGTGTTAGACAAAGAGGGTAATAAAATGTCAAAACGCCTTGGTAATACCATTGATCCA
>MDTG01054489.1_pt1 | contig 19000 bp, 17 predicted proteins | sample 811421 | NCBI WGS metagenome assembly MDTG01 (sample SAMN05326645, study PRJNA326480) | marine metagenome | isolation source: seawater | place: Pacific Ocean: South East | collected 2011
CAAAATAAAAGAATTAGGAAATAACATTTCGCAAATAATAGAAAACAATTTTAAAGGAACAGGATTATTTAATCCTCTTAAAAAAGAGGCTTTTGTTCAAAAACCAGATATTGCTCACTTAAAACCAAGATTTGAAGATTGGCGGTTAATTAAAGCTCAAGCATTAGTAACTGGTAAATTACTTGTCAAGAATGGTAAATTAAAAGTAGAGTTTAGACTTTGGGATTTAACCGCTGCAAAAGAAATAACTGCTCTAGCATTTACCACAACACCAGCTAACTGGAGAAGAGTTGCGCATATTATATCAGATAAAATTTATGAGAGATTGACTGGTGAAGAAGGTTATTTCGACACTAGAATTATCTATGTTGCAGAAAGTGGACCAAAAAGCCAAAGAATTAAAAAATTAGCAATAATGGATCAGGATGGAGCTAATACAAAATATTTAACATTAGGTAATGAGTTAGTGCTTACACCAAGATTTAATCCTACCAGTCAACTTGTTACATATCTTTCATACTTTAGAAATATGCCAAGAGTTTATCTTTTAGATATAGAAACAGGAATACAAGAAGTAGTTGGTAATTTTCCTGGTATGACTTTTGCGCCAAGGTTTTCACCAGACGGAAAAAAAATAATTATGAGTTTTGCAGAGGATGGAAACTCAGACATTTACACTATGGACTTAGAAACTCGAGTGGTAGAAAGAATTACGAATCATTCATCTATCGATACTTCGCCTTCATTCTCCCCAGATGGTAAATATATCGCGTTTAATTCAGATAGAAGTGGACTCCAACAATTGTATGTTATGAGAAGCGATGGTAGCGATGTAAAAAGAATTACTTTTGGAAAAGGTATATATGGAACCCCTGTTTGGTCACCAAGAGGAGACTTAATTGCATTTACAAAAGTTCGAAAAGGTAAATTTTATATTGGTGTAATGAGAACGGATGGTTCAGGCGAAAGATTGCTAACGGAAAATTATTATCAGGAGGCTCCATCCTGGTCACCAAATGGTAGAGTTTTAGTTTTTTACAGAGAAACTAAGGCAGGTTCAAAAGGTGAGGGATTTTCAGCAACACTGTGGTCTATAGATATAACGGGATACAATGAGAGAAAACTACTGACAAAAACAGATGCTTCAGACCCATCTTGGTCTTCATTGTTATCAAAGTGAGGGTATTTTCTATGTAATTAAAGCTTGAATAATGTTTAATAATTTGAAATATTTCAACAATAAACCCAGGGGAAAAAATGATACTTAACAAGAATTTAAAAAACATATTACTAGTAGTTTTTGCAACGTTGCTATTGAACGCCTGTTCAACAGGAAAAAAATCTGGTTCAATTGATGGCGATGTATATACTGGAAAAGAAACGGTAAAATATTTAGCTTCAGGAGTTCCTGACAGAGTATTTTTTGCAACAAATAAATCTTCTTTAACAACTGCATCTAGAGCTACACTTAGAAAACAAGCTAAGTTTTTAAGAAAAAATAAAAAACTTAATGTGACTATAGAAGGCCATGCCGATGAACGAGGAACTAGAGAATATAACTTAGCACTTGGAGAGCGAAGAGCTAATGCTGCTAGGGATTATTTAATGACTTATGGTATTTCAGGAAAAAGAATTTCAACAATAAGTTATGGAAAAGAAAAACCTGTAAATCCAGCATCAAGCACTTTAGCTTGGTCTCAGAACAGAAGATCTGTTACAGTTAAAGTTAATTAATTAAGATTAAATTTAAAGACCCTTTAATAACAACCATTATTAAAGGGTCTTTTTTTTGCCATTTTGTATATTTAAAGAATCATCATGGAACGGATTAAAAAAATTTTTTCAATTTTTTTTGTGCTATCTTTGATCACTAACGTCACGTTAAAAGCAGAAGAAGAAGAAGTTTTACTTCAGGCAGTAAACGATCAAATACAAGTTTTGATAAAAGATTTAAAGACTTTAGAAAAAGCTGTCTACCAAAAATCAGACATTAGTAATTTAAGTAATTCAGAAAAAACAGATGGCTTGAATGAGGATATTTTAACTAAACATCTTTTAAAATTAAATGAGATAGAGAACCAATTTAGAGAGCTTACTAATAAGTTTGAAGAGGTAAATTTTAAGTTAGATAAATTATCATCCCGTGTAACCAAAATTCAATCTGACACACAAATGAGATTTTCAGATTTAGAGAACACGAATGGAGAAATAAATAAAAAACCAAAAACTCAAGCAACTCTACCTGGAACTAGTAAACCAAATGATTTTGGAGCTAACCCAGGTTATTCGACCTCTGGTCTTCCAGAGAAACAAGAAATAAATTCTGTTGATAGCGCGAAGACTGTTATAACTGAAGAACCAGAAAAAAAAGAATCGTTATTACCCAACAAGCCTCCAAACGAACAATACGAATTTGCTGTAAGCTTTATGAAAATTGGAGATTACGAGACAGCAGAATTTGCACTTAAGGAATTTATTGAAAAAAATAAGGATAATGATTTAGCAGGAAATGCTCAATACTGGTATGGTGAAACTTTTAGAATAAGACAATTATATTCAGACGCAGCAACTGCTTACCTAGATGGATATCAAAATTATCCAAAAAGTAAAAAGGCTCCAGACAATCTTCTTAAATTAGGTATTACTATGGTGCAATTGGGGGAAAAAGACCAAGGTTGCAAAATGATCCTTGGTGTTAAAAAAGAATATCCAAAAGCAAGTAAGTCTGTGTTACAAAAAGCTCAATATGAGCAAAAAAAGTTTAAATGTAATTCTTAAAAACAAATTTAATAATAACAAAGAATTATCACAAATTTATTTCTCATTTGCTAAAAAAATAAAATCATTTAAAACAAAAGTTTATCTTATCGCTGTCTCTGGTGGACCAGATAGCCTTGCTTTAACTGCACTTTCGAAGGTTTATAGTCAATTAAATAAAAGTAAATTTTATTATGTTTTAATTGATCATAATTTAAGAAAAAATTCTTCACAAGAAGCCCAATTAGTCAAAAGACTACTTAGAAAACATAAGATTAATTTGAACATTGTCAAAAATAGAAAATTAATTAATAGCAATATTCAGAGCAAAGCCAGAGAAGTTAGGTATGATTTAATAAAAGACTATTGTAAAAAAAAAAAAATTAAAATAGTTCTAACCGCACATAATTTAGAGGATCAGGTAGAAACTTTTTTTATAAGGCTATCAAGAGGCAGTGGGTTATATGGATTATCATCTATGAAACAAGTTAATCAACTTAACAGAAATATTCGGTTAGTAAGACCATTATTAGATTTTAAAAAAAAACAATTAATTAAAATTTCCAAAATTACGTTTGGAAAATATTTTAATGATCCTTCTAATAAAAACAAAAAATATTTAAGATCGAAAATAAGAAAACTTAAAAGGCACCTTGAAAAAAGCGGCATCAATTACGATCAGGTTTTTAAGTCAATTAATAACCTAGCTTCAAGTAGAGACATATTGGATAAATACTTTCAATCAATTTATAAAAAAACCGTAAGAAAAAAACAAAAAAAAATTTACATAAATTTCAACAATTTTTCAAAATATGATAATGAAATAAAAATGAGAATTCTGATGAACTCAATAGTAGATTTATCTAATTCTTATTATTCACCAAGATCAAAAAAAATTTTTAATTTAATTAATGGTCTTAAAGTAGGAAAAAAAGGGCAAAAATTTAGACTTGCTGGATGCTCAATCCATAAAGATAAAAACAATATAATCTTAGGTAAAGAGAATAAAAATTAGCCTTTTTTTATAAAATTGCTATAATTTGACTTATTTACACCTCAATTGTTATTAAAATATACTTGTTTATAGTAAAATAATACTTATTTAAAGATTATGAATCTTAAAAATTTAATAATGTGGGTGATAATTGTCATGTTATCAGTTGGCTTGTTTAACATGTTTCAAGACCCGAATAAGCTAAAATCTGAAAGTAACAGTTTACCATTTTCAAGTTTCTTAAGCGAAGTTGATGCTGGAAGAGTGGTTGAAGTAAAAATTCAGGGCAACAATATCACTGGAGTTCTTGCGGATGGAAAAACTTTTAAAACTTATTCTCCTAACTACCCAGAGCTCGTAGAAAAATTGTCCTCACAAAATGTGAGTATAATTGCTACACCGCTTGAGGATAAAATGCCATCACTATTAGGTATATTGTTATCGTGGTTTCCAATGCTTTTATTAATAGGTGTATGGATATTTTTTATGCGCCAAATGCAAGGTGGAAAGGGTGGAGCTATGGGTTTCGGAAGATCTAAAGCAAAATTATTAAATGAAGCTCAAGGCAAAGTTACTTTTAACGATGTTGCTGGAGTAGAAGAGGCAAAAGAGGAAGTAGAAGAAATTGTAGAATTTTTAAAAGACCCAAAAAAATTTAGCAGATTAGGCGGCAAGATACCAAAAGGAGCTTTATTAATTGGTCCCCCTGGAACTGGAAAAACATTATTGGCTAAAGCTATTGCAGGTGAAGCAAACGTGCCATTTTTTTCAATATCGGGGTCAGACTTTGTTGAAATGTTTGTTGGAGTAGGTGCATCTAGAGTAAGAGATATGTTCGAGCAAGGAAAAAAACATTCACCTTGCATAATTTTCATTGATGAGATTGATGCTGTGGGAAGAAGTAGAGGTGCAGGTTTAGGCGGAGGAAATGATGAAAGAGAACAGACTTTAAATCAGTTATTAGTTGAGATGGACGGGTTTGATACCAATGAAGGGATAATTTTAATTGCAGCAACAAATAGACCTGACGTTTTAGATCCAGCATTGTTAAGACCTGGAAGATTCGATAGGCAGGTAGTTGTTGGAAATCCTGATATCATTGGAAGAGAAGCGATTTTAAAGGTACACGTAAAAAAAATAAACACCGGTCCAGACGTAAAGTTAAGAACGATTGCTAGAGGCACACCAGGTTTTTCAGGAGCAGATTTAGCGAATTTAATAAATGAGTCAGCTTTATTAGCCGCAAGAAAAAATAAAAGAGTAGTAACAATGTCTGACATTGAAGAAGCTAAGGACAAAGTAATGATGGGCGCTGAAAGAAGATCAATGGTGATGTCTGAGGATGAAAAGAAATTAACAGCTTATCATGAAGGTGGTCACGCGATTGTAGCATTAAATGAGAAGGCATCAGACCCTATTCACAAAGCAACAATTATTCCAAGAGGAAGAGCGTTGGGGATGGTTATGCGGCTGCCTGAGAGAGACCAATTATCAGTTACAAGAGAAAAGATGCATTCCGATATAGCTGTGGCAATGGGAGGTAGAATAGCTGAAGAAATAATTTTTGGTCACGACAAAGTTACTTCAGGTGCATCTTCAGATATAGACATGGTAACAAAAATGGCAAAGAATATGGTAACAAAATACGGAATGAGTAAAGAACTAGGAACTATTGCATATGGTGAAAACGAAGAAGAGGTATTTCTAGGAAGATCTGTAACTAAACAACAAAATATGTCAGAGGAAACTGCTAAGAAAGTTGATATCGAAGTTAAAAGAATAGTTGACCAGGGATATGAAAGAGCACGTAAAGTTTTAACAGAAAAAATAGATGATTTACATAAGCTAGCCAAAGCGCTTTTAATATATGAAACTTTGTCTGGAGACGAAATAAGGGATTTAATCTTAAAAGATATTAAGCCTTCAAGATCATTTAAAGAGGAAGATGAGGACGATGGAAAATCCTCTTCTGCATTGGGCTCATTAGGTTTAAAGCCAAAGCCAGCAATCTAAATTATTCATGAAAAGATATTACACTCGTGCGTGTAATTTTTATTATGGTTCAAATGCTAAAGCATTAATAAAAAGAAAATTAGCATTACCTTTATGCGGAAACAAAAACATAGCTTTTGATAAAATTGAGATTTTAGAGAGAAAAAGCAGCAAAGTCTTATCAAAAACCATTCACATTAAAAAAATTAAAGAATTAGGAAATTTAACAAAAATTACAATAAAAAAGGATCTAAAAAAGATAGTTCGAAAAAGAAAAAATTTTTTACAAAATATAGATTTTTCAAGCCCCTCAATAATGGGAATTTTAAATCTCACTCCAGATAGTTTTTCTGATGGTGGTAAGTTTCAAAGTCCAAAAAAAGCTGAAAAACAAATAATTAACATGATTAAATACGGTGCGAAGATAATTGATATCGGAGGAGAGTCTACTAGACCTGGATCAAAAACTATTTTACCAAAAATAGAATGGTTAAGAATACATAAAATAGTAAAACAATTCAAAAAAAAACATAAAAATATTTGTCTTTCTGTGGATACGAGAAAATCAGAGATTATGACTAAAGCGGCAAAGTATAAAGCGGATTTAATAAATGATGTTTCTGGTTTTAATTACGATAAATCTGCACTATCAAAGCTTAAAAATTACAACATAGCTAAAGTTCTTCATCATATGCAAGGAACACCAAATACAATGCAAAAAAATCCAAAATATAAAAATGTATTACTAGATATTTATGATTTTTTTGAAAATAAAATAAAAGGCTTTGATAATGAAAAAATAATAATAGATCCTGGAATTGGCTTCGGTAAAAATTTGAAACATAATTTGACTTTAATTTCAAAGATTTCCCTGTTTCATAGTCTCGGTTTTCCGATATTAATAGGTACTTCTAGAAAAAGATTTATCAGTCAAATATCTGGAAACAATGATAGTAAGGAGAGGATAGGTGGGACTATTGCTTCAGTTTTATTTTTATTATCACAAGGTGTGCAAATGTTTAGAGTGCATGATGTAAATGAAATTAGACAAAGTATTTTAGTTTTTAGTAAAATATTATCAAATTTTGAAAATTAATGAAAAATAAGTATTTCGGAACAGATGGAATTAGAGGAACAGTAAATAAAGGTAATATAACTGGAGAAAAATTTTTTAAATTTGGTCTTGCATCAGGAACGTATTTTAAAAATCAAAAAAAATCTAAACAAATTGCTATTATAGCTAAAGACACAAGATTATCCGGATATACATTAGAGCCTGCTTTAGTTTCAGGTTTAGTATCAGGAGGAATGCATGTTTTTACTTTAGGACCTTTACCAACTAATGGATTGGCTATGTTAACTAAATCTATGAAAGCCAACATGGGTATTATGATTACTGCATCTCATAATCCATATCATGATAATGGTCTAAAATTGTTTGGTCCAGACGGCATGAAACTTTCAAACAAAATTGAAAAAAAAATTGAAAAATTAATTGATGCAAAAAATACGAAACAACTTACTGATCCCAATTTATTAGGTAGAGTAAAGAGACTAGAGGACGGAAATGAGAAATATGCAAAAATACTAAGAAAAAATTTCCCAAAGAATTTCCACTTAAAGGGCACTAAAATAGTCTTAGATTGTGCTAATGGAGCCGGATATAAAGCAGCACCCAGATTAATGCGAGAACTTGGTGCAAAAGTTGTTACTATTGGCGTGAAACCAAATGGATTAAATATAAATTATAAATGTGGATCAACATATCCCACAAAAATTCAATCCGTAGTAAGAAAAACTAGGGCAGATGTTGGAATTTCATTTGATGGAGATGCTGACAGAATAATTATGTGTGATGAAAAAGGTAAAATTATAGATGGAGATCAAATAATTGCTATGATTGCTCAAAGGTGGAGAATGAAAAAAATTTTAAAAGGGGGTGTTATAGGTACTTTAATGTCTAATTATGGACTAGAGACTTTTTTAAAAAGCGAAAAAATTAAATTTTTTAGATCAAAAGTAGGTGATAAATATGTCAAAGAAAAAATGAAAAAATTTGGTTTTAATTTAGGTGGTGAACAGTCTGGACATATAATTTTAGGTAAGTTTGCGACTACAGGAGATGGTTTGATGGTTGCTCTTGAAGTTTTATTTGCGCTAAGAAAAAGAAAAAAAGCAAGTGATTTACTTAACGTATTCGAACCGTTACCTCAAATACTAGAAAATATTACTATTAAAGATAAAGATATAATCAATTCGATAAAGTGTAAAAATTCAATTAAAAAAGCTAAAATGCTTATGGGTAAAAATGGTCGAATTCTTGTTAGACAATCTGGCACGGAGCCAAAAATCAGAATTATGGCTGAGTCACACGATAAAAACTTAAATTTAAAGTGTATTAAAATCATTAAAAGGTCGATAAAAAATTGAAACCTAGATCAAAAATTTTAGTTATCGCAGGGTCAGATTCTTCTGGAGGAGCTGGAGTTCAAGCTGATATTAAGACCATAACATCTTTAGGTTCCTATGCAATGACTGCCATCACTGCTATTACAGTTCAAAATACAGTAGACGTAAAATCTGTGATTCCTATAAATGCAAAAAAAATAGCTGATCAAATAACATTTACTAGCGAGGATATTAAGCCTGATATTATTAAAATAGGAATGCTTCATTCTTCTATGGTAATAAAATCTGTTGCTGATGCTTTAAAAAAATTTAAATCTATAAAAATAGTTTTAGATCCCGTAATGGTTGCTAAAGGAGGGACCAGATTAATCAACAATTCTGCTATAAAATCTTTAAAAGATAGATTGATTAAAAAAACTTATTTATTAACACCTAATATTCCTGAGGCTGAGATTTTAACAGGAATAAAAATCAAAAATTTAAAAGACATGATTCAAGCTGGAAATATATTATTAGATTTTGGCGCAAAGAATGTTTTATTAAAAGGCGGTCATTTGAAATCAAATTTTTTAACAGATCTACTTGTTAATAAAAAAGATGTTAAAATTTTTAAAAACAAACGGATAATAACCAAAAATACTCATGGCACTGGTTGCACTTTATCAAGTGCTATCGCAACTTTTCTTTCGTGTGGAAAACCTTTAAAGAAGTCCTGTGAGTTAGGAATTAAATATGTTAACCAATCAATAGGATCTAATCCTAGTTATGGAAAAGGACATGGTCCAATAAACCACTTAAACTCAGTAATATTAAATAAAAAGTATATATAATGAAAAATGTCGTTGTCGTAGGTTCGCAGTGGGGAGATGAAGGGAAAGGAAAAATAGTAGATTGGCTATCTAGTGAAGCTGATATTGTTGTACGTTTTCAAGGTGGACATAATGCAGGTCACACATTAGTAATTGACAAAAAAGTATTTAAACTAAGATTATTACCATCAGGAATAGTGCGAACGGGAAAGATATCAATATTAGGAAATGGTGTAGTAATTGACCCTTGGGCTTTATTAGATGAGATAAAAGAAATTAGAAAAAAAGGCGTAACAGTTGAGCCAAAAAATTTTTTCATTTCAGAATCAGCGTCACTTATTCTTCCATTTCATCAAGAAATGGACGAAATAAGGGAAGATGCTGCTGGCAAAAGTAAGATTGGTACAACAAGAAGAGGAATAGGTCCTTGTTATGAGGATAAAGTTGGAAGACGTTCAATTCGCGTAATGGATTTAGTATCCGAAAGCAATCTTGATAAAAGATTGGAAAATGTTTTATTACATCATAATGCAATCAGAAAAGGTCTAAAAAAAAAGATTTATAAAAAAGATGAACTAAAAAAGAAATTGTTAAAAATTGCTCCTGAAATCTTAAAATTCGCAAAACCTGTTTGGTTAAAATTAGATCAATTCACAAAAGAAAGAAAAAAAATACTTTTTGAAGGAGCGCAAGGAATTCTTTTGGACGTAGATCATGGAACTTATCCATATGTAACTTCTTCAAATACAGTTCCTGCCATGTCTGCGACTGGAACAGGATTAGGTCTTGATAAAATAAATTATGTTCTAGGTATTACTAAAGCGTATACAACCCGAGTTGGCAGTGGACCTTTTCCCACCGAACTCAAGGATAAAATTGGAGAAAGTTTAGGTAAAAGAGGAAAAGAATTTGGAACAGTAACTGCAAGAAAAAGAAGATGTGGGTGGTTTGATGGTGTTTTAGTACGTCAAACTATTAAAATGTCTGGCATAAATGGAATAGCTTTGACAAAACTTGACGTTTTAGATGAGCTTGATGAGATAAAAGTTTGTGTGGAATATGAATTAGATGGAAGAAAAATTGATTATCTTCCTACTTCATCTGAAGATCAATTTAAAATCAAGCCAATTTATAAAACATTTCCGGGATGGAAAAGCTCAACTCAAGGCATTAGAAACATGAAAGATCTTCCAGAGAAAGCCAAAAATTATATATTCGCCTTAGAAGATTTTGTTGAAGCTAAAATTTCGAGTATATCGACTAGTCCTGAAAGAGATGATACAATTTTAATAGAAGATCCTTTCAAAATCTAACTAGCAGGGAGTAGGTTTTTTGATTTACTCGCATTAATCATTGATTTTTGTAATTTCTCAAAAGCTTTTGTCTCAATTTGTCTAATTCTCTCTCTACTGATATTAAATTTTTTACTTAACTCGTCAAGTGTTTTTGGATTTTCTGCAAGTCTTCTCTCATTTATAATTTCTTTTTCTCTTTCATTAAGTATTTTCATTGCATCATTCAATAATTCTTTTTTGTCATCGTATTCTTGCTTTTGTGAAATAACGAGTTCTTGATCAAGGCTACTATCTACTAACCAATCTTGCCACTCATCAGTCTCACCTTTTTTTATTGGTTCATTTAATGATTTTTCTTGTCCCATCATTCTTCTGTTCATATTTACAACTTCAGAGGAGTCTACATCTAATCTTTTAGATATTTCACTTACATGCTCCTCTTTCAAATCTCCCTCTTGACCTGGAGCAATTTGATTTTTGAGTTTCTTTAAATTGAAGAACAGTTTCTTTTGAGCTGTAGTTGTTCCCATTTTTACCAAACTCCAAGATCTAAGAACATACTCTTGTATTGATGCTTTAATCCACCACATTGCGTAAGTTGCTAACCTAAAACCTTTATCAGGATCAAATTTTTTTACTGCTTGCATTAAACCTATATTTCCTTCAGATATTAATTCATTAACTGGTAGACCATAACCTCGATATCCCATCGCAATTTTTGCTACTAAGCGTAAATGACTTGTAACTAGTTTGTGCGCTGACTTTAAATTACCATTTTCTCTCCAATTTTTTGCTAGCATGTACTCTTCTTCTGCATCTAGCATAGGAAACTTTTTAATCTGGGCTAGGTATAGAGAAAGTCCACCAACTGATGGAGTGGGTAAATTGCTTAAAGTTTTATCATTATTCATGCAGATGATTTATATATTAAATTTTATTTTTCAACTAGATAGATTTTCCAATAAATTCAACAATTTTTTAAAATCGTTAGGCAATTCAGAGTCAAAATTCACCCATATATTTTTATTCGGATGAACAAAACCTAAACTTTTAGCATGAAGAGTTTGACCATTAAGAATAGTCAGAAGTTTGTAAAAATGTTTATTAATTTTTTTGAATTTTATGCCTTTTTTTCCATATTGATTATCACCTAACAAAGGGTTTCCTTTATACTTCATATGAACCCTAATTTGATGTGTTCGGCCAGTTTCTAATTCACATTCAATTAAACTGATTTTTGGAATGTTTTTTATGTCAAATATTTTTATTGTTTTGTAGTTAGTTATTGCATTTTTACCATTAAAATCACTTACCATCATTAATTGTCTGTTTTTTTTATTTCTTGTAATTAAAGTTTCGATTTTACCTTTAAGAGGTCTAACGACTCCCCAAACTAAGCATAAATATTTTCTTTTTATAGAGTGGTCACTAAATTGTTTTCCAAGACTTGAATGTGCTAAATTATTTTTTGCAACCACCAGCAAACCACTTGTCTCCTTATCTATTCTGTGCACAATTCCGGGCCTTAACTCACCGTTGATATCAGATAATTTATTTTTGTATTTAAAATATAAAGCATTTGCCAATGTATTATTATAATTACCCGCACCTGGATGGACTACCATTCCTTTAGGTTTGTTTATTACTAAAATGTCTTTATCCTCATATTTGATATCCAATTTCATCTTTTTTGGCTCCAATTTTTTTGAATTCTCTAACTTTAGATTGACTAAAATTTCGTCATTAGTCTTAATTTTTTTTGAAGGCGAAATTACTATCTTTTTATTGATTTTAATGTTTTTGTCTTCAATTGTTTTTTTAATTTGAGATCTACTTAAATGAGTAATTTTCTTTGACAAAAATATATCTAATCTTTCACCATTATTATTAATTTCAATTAAGAATTTTATTGTGTTATTCATGATATAAATTAGATTATAACCATATGCGTTCGTAGCTCAACTGGATAGAGCGCCTGACTTCGGATCAGGAGGTTGAGGGTTCAAATCCTTCCGGGCGCACCAGTTTACACAATCCAATTACTAAATTTGTTTTTGTTATTGTAAATATACTCTGGAAATGTTTTGTCTATTTGTATTACTTCATATTTGATGTCTCTATCAAATAAATCTTTTCTTTCAGTAATTCTTTTTTCTATATTTTCAGTACTTGTAAACTCCTCCTTATTAAATTCTTGATGAGAATAAGAAATAATTTTATTTTTAATTGAATTTGGATTTTTTAAAAAACTAAAATGCCACCCACCATTTTGAATTAATTGGGGTTCTTTATCTTTAAATAATTTCCAAAAGGGTCGTTTGTGTGTCTTAATATTCCGTAACCATTGAGGTGATTTTAAATTTTTTTTTTGACATATTTTTGTACCTGGCCAAAAATCATCTGTAATATTTAAAAGATTAATTTTCGATTGAAAATTTTTTTGTAAAAAACAAGCATATTTATTTTTTGTATTAAATTCTCTTATCTTTTTTGGATCAGGAATTTCATCAATATCAGATATCATGATTAAATCTTCTGAGTCATAGTCTCTATAACCTCTAGCTAAAGAATTTCTTTGAAATTGATCTCTTATATGATTTTCGTGCCAATTTTTTCTATTTGATTTTACATGTATTGGCATATCATCTACTACTATATACTTAATTTTACTCTTAAATTTAATAAAGTTTTCAATTTTAAAATTAAGTTTTTTTTCCCTTCCAGCATGGTCTCTTGTGGCTTCTGCAATTATGAATTCATCAACCAATTCATTTAAAGTATTTAGTCTTATTTCTAAAACTAAATCCTCATCAAAATACATAAAACAGTCTACTAGTTTCATAAAAGTTTTATTCTCCCATGTTTATTAAGTGCCCTCTTTTTTTAGCACCAAAATATGCACTATAAAAAACTATAACACCAAAAATAAAATAAAAAAACGAGATAACAATACTTGTTAAAATCGCATTCATATTAATAATATTATTAATTAAAATATTTCTCATTTCTTCAAAAATATGAACAAGAGGAAGAATTCTAGCTATAATTTGAAGCCATTCTGGTAATATTTCAATTGGGTAGTAAATGCACCCTAAAGGAGCTAAAAAAAACAAGCTCGCCCAAGCGATATTTTCAAATGAAGGTCCAAATCTTAACAAACCAGACGTTACTAATAAACCAAGAGTAATGCCAAAAATATATAAACTTATTAAAAGAAAAACTAATGGGAAACCAATTTTAAATATTGAAACTCCAAATAAAGGAATTGCTAATAATGAGGCTGGCACCAGTCCAATCAAAGTTCTAAATATTGCAGTCAAAGTCAGTGCAGTTATAATTTCACTTAATTTTATTGGAGAAATAAACAAATTAGTAAAATTCCTGCTCCAAATTTCCTCTAAAAACATCATATTATAGCTTATGCTTGATCTAAACAAAAAATCATAAAGTATTGCTGCGCTTAAAATTATACCAACAGTGTTGCTGTAGTAGGTTGAGCTAAGTGTAAAAAATTTTGAAATAAACCCCCATAAAAAGATTTGAATTGAAGGCCAATAAATTAAATCAAGTATTCTTGGAAACGATCCAATAATTAAGTAAAAATGCCTCAAACTCAACGCATAAACTTTATTCCAATTCATTTTCACTCCTTGCAATTTTTAAGAAAGTATCTTCTAAATTGTTTCTCCCATGTTTTTCTATTAATTGTTTACATGTCCCTTTGTCTACTATTGTGCCTTTTTTCATCATTATAAGACTGTCACAAAGTTTTTCTACTTCTTGCATATTATGAGACGCCAAGAGTATAGTTAACTGGTTTTTCGATTTGTATTCTTGTAAATATTTTCTTATAAAATCACCAATGTCAGGATCCAAGCTAGCAGTTGGTTCATCAAGAAATAACAATTTTGGCTTATTGATAAGTGATTTAGCAAGAGCAACTCTGTTTTTTTGACCCGAAGAAAGCTCTCCAGTATTTTTCTTTAAAAAATCGCTTAGATTTAAATCCTCGGTTAATTCATCAATTCTATTTTTTATATTTTTAACACCATATAATCTGGCATAAATCTCAAGATTTTGAATAACAGTCAATTTTTTTGGAAGCTCAATATATGGAGAAGCGAAATTCATTGCACTTAACATTTCTATTCTGTTAGAGTGTTTAAGTTTTTGATCATCAATTATAATTTCACCGTAAGAAGGTGAAATTAAACCTAACATCATACCAATAGATGTTGTCTTTCCGCATCCATTTGGGCCTAATAATCCGAGTGTTTTATTTTTCTCTATAACAAAATTTATTTTATTAACCGCATAAACTTTGTTAAATTTTTTACTTAAATTTTTTACTTCTAATTTCATTTTTTGTGTGCTGCTCTTCTTAATCTATCATTTATTGCAATTCCAATTCCTTGATTAGGAATTTTTACTATATAAATTTTTCTATAATTTTTCCTTTTTATCTTTCTCAAAATTTCGTACAAATTAGCGGCAGCCTCTTTTAAATCTGATTTTTTGCTTAAATTGAAATAATTACTAATATTTCTATGCCTGTTCCCAAAGGTAATAAATGCATGATTTGTGTCAAATAATTTCTTATTTAAAAATATAGGAATTCCAGGTGAATAATGTTTTTTAAGCAAACCAGGAGACTTTGATTTCAAATTTTTAGAACCAATTTTGATGTTTAATCCTAAAATTTTTTTGATCTCATTAGGACTAATTATTCCTGGTCTCAATATTTTAGGTTTATTTGTTAAATCAATTACAGTTGACTCAATACCTATTTTTGATTTACCACCGTCAATTATCATTTTAATTCTTCTTTTTAATTCTTCAGAGACGTTCTCTGCATTTACAGGACTTACACCTGTGGACAAATTTGCACTTGGCATTGCTAGAGGAAAATCAATTTTTTTTAAAATTGATCTAATAATCCTATGGCTTGGAAATCTTATTGCGACAGTGTTCATGTTAACAGTAACAGACGGATGAATTTTTGAATTTTGTCTTTTTTTTAAAACAAAGGTAATAGGACCAGGGCAAATTTTTTTATATAACTTGAAAAAGTTTTTATTAAAAATTACATCTTTTTCAGCATCTTTATAACTTAAGAAATGCACAATTAATGGATTAAATTTAGGTCTTTTTTTAAGTTTATAAATCATCTCTACAGATTTTTTGGAATAAGCATTTCCAGCTAATCCATAAACAGTTTCAGTAGGTAAACCTACAACGTTACCTTTTTTTAAAAAAATTATAGTTTTGTTTAGAGTTTTATTGTTGAAAGAAAATATATTTGAATAGATATTTTTCATAATGTTACTATTATATAGCTAATGAAAAATGAAAATATTCCAGCTGACATTAAAAGTAAATCCTTAAAAGAAGCGCGAGACGAAATAGATGAGATTCTGAACAAACTTGAAAGCAAAGACGCAGATTTAAGCGAGTCAATTGATGATTATCAAAGATTAATCAAACTTAATAAACATATTGATATATTATTTAAAATGAAAGTGAAAGAAATTTCAAAAAATACCAAAAAAATAAAATAAAATGATAAAAGAAAAATTAATTAAAAATGCAAAAAAAATCGATAAATTTTTGATTAATTATTTAAAAAAACAAGACAGCTCATTACTAATGCATCCGATGAAATACGGTGTCATTTCCGGAGGAAAAAAAATAAGGTCTACCATTATTTTTGACGCAGGAAAAATATTTAACCTTACTCAAAAAAAACTGATTAATATATGCGCAAGTGTAGAATGCATTCATTCTTATTCTTTAATTCATGATGATCTTCCATGTATGGATAATGATAAAATTAGAAGAGGAAAACCATCAACGCATATTAGATTTGGAGAAGCATCAGCAGTGCTAGCAGGTAATTCTCTTCTAACATTAGCTTTTGAAATTATTGCAGATAAAAACTACCTAATAAATTCAAAATCTAAAAATGATATTATCAAATCTTTAGCGTATTGCTCAGGTCACACTGGAATAGCCGGCGGTCAAGAACTAGATCTAAAATTTGAAAATAAAAAAAAAAATATAAAACAGATAATTGATATGCAGAAAAAAAAAACTGGGAAACTATTTAGTTTTTGTTTTTATGCTGTAGGTGTTATAGCCAAAAAAAGTAATAAAGAAAAAAAATTTCTAAGTAATTTAGGTGAAGAGGTTGGGCTTTTATTTCAATTAGCTGATGATTTTTTAGACATTAAAGGATCAAAAAAATTAGTTGGCAAACCGATAAAAAAAGATAATAAAAAGGGAAAATCTACATTAATCGAATTATTAGGATACAAAAAAGCGCAGGAGTACGCAAATAATCTAAAGAAAAAAATATTGCTTAAATTAAAGAAACATGAAAAAAAAGCTTATGACTTAACGAGCACTATAGAATTTGTGCTGAGTAGAAATTTTTGATGACTAGATTGATAAGACAGATAAATTTTCCAGCTGATTTAAGAAAACTAAATAAAGACCAGCTAAAACAAGTTTCAGATGAACTAAGAGATGAATTAATAGATGTAGTCTCAGAAACTGGAGGACATCTTGGTGCGGGTCTAGGTGTAGTAGAGTTAACAATAGCATTACATTACGTTTTCGAAACTCCTAAAGATAAATTAGTGTGGGACGTAAGTCATCAATGCTATCCGCATAAGATTATTACAGGCAGAAGAGATAGAATTAAAACATTAAGAAAAGGAGGTGGTCTGTCTGGTTTTACTAAAAGATCAGAAAGTGAATACGATCCTTTTGGAGCAGCACACAGCTCGACATCTATTTCATCCACGCTCGGAATAGCTGTGGCTAAAAAATTATCAAACAACAATAACAATGTAATTGCAGTAATTGGTGACGGGGCGATGAGTGCAGGAATGGCCTATGAGGCAATGAACAATGCCGGTGCTCTTAAATCTAAATTGATAGTCATTTTGAACGATAATGACATGTCTATTGCAAGACCAGTAGGCGCTATGAGCAAATATTTGGCAAAGTTATTGTCAGGTAAATTATACTTTAGTTTAAGAGAAACTTTCAAAATGGTAATTTCAGCTTTCTCAAAAAGATTTAGTCAAAAAGCTGGCAAAGCAGAGGATATACTCAGAAGTATTGTTACTGGGGGAACTTTATTCAGTGAATTAGGTTTTTATTATATCGGACCTGTAGATGGTCATGATGTTGATAATTTAGTTCAAATTTTTGAGAATGTAAAAAATTCTAAACATGAAGGTCCAATATTAATTCACGTTAGAACCCAGAAAGGCAAAGGTTATAAGCCAGCTGAAGACTCTGGCGACAAATATCATGGAGTCTCTAAGTTTAATATAGCCACAGGAGAACAGAAAAAAACAAAATCGAATTTTCCATCATACACAAAAGTTTTCGCTGAAACTTTGATTAAGCACGCTGAACAAGATACAAAAATTATTGGAATTACTGGCGCAATGCCTTCAGGTACAGGTTTAAATTTGTTTGAAAAAAAATTTCCAGATAGAACTTTTGACGTTGGAATAGCAGAACAACATGCAGTCACTTTTGCAGCAGGCTTAGCAACAGAGGGTTATAAGCCTTATGCAGCAATTTATTCAACTTTTCTTCAAAGAGCCTACGATCAAGTCGTTCATGACGTGGCAATACAATCACTCCCAGTAAGATTCGCCATAGACAGGGCAGGCTTGGTGGGAGCAGATGGACCTACTCATGCTGGATCATTTGATGTTACATATCTATCAACATTGCCAAATTTTGTGGTAATGGCTGCTAGTGACGAGTCCGAATTAGTAAAAATGATAAATACCTCAGTTCATATAAACGATCGACCATCAGCATTTAGATATCCTCGTGGTAATGGGATTGGAATTACATTACCTCCAATTACAGAAATTTTACAGATTGGAAAAGGTAGAATAATACAAGAAGGAAAAAAAGCTGCGATATTAAATTTTGGAAATAGACTGGAAGAATGTAAAAAAGCTTCAGAAATTTTGTCTAAAAAAGGTGTTAACATTACAATCGTAGACGCAAGATTCTCAAAACCGTTAGACGAAAAACTGATTATGGAAGTTGCAAATAATCACGAAGTTATAATTTCTATAGAAGAGGGATCAATAGGTGGATTTGGATCTCATGTTATGCAATTTCTTTCTAATAGAGGAGTTTTCGATAGAGGATTAAAGTTTAGATCAATGATATTACCAGATAATTTTATTGATCAAGACACTCCAGAAAAAATGTATGAAAAAGCAGGCTTAGATTGTTTGTCAATTGTAAGTAAGATTGAAGAAACTTTAAATTCAAATATAATTATAGCTAAAAACAAAAGTAAGTTTTCAAATTAACCACATTGAGCTTTGTGCATTAATAAATGATCTAAAATCACACAACTTATCATCGCTTCACCAATAGGCACTGCTCTAATTCCTACACATGGATCATGTCTACCTCTTACAGAAATTTTGGTATTTTTGCCTTTTTTATTTATAGTTTCTCGACTTGTTAAAATTGAAGAAGTCGGTTTCACAGCAAAAGAAGCAATAATATCTTGACCAGAAGAAATTCCACCTAAAATTCCACCTGCGTGATTAGTCTTGAATTTAATTTTGCCAGCATTTTTTCTAATCTCATCAGAATTTTCTTCACCACTTAAAAAAGCTGCATTCATTCCTGATCCAATATTAACACCTTTAACTGCATTTATACTCATAAGAGCAGCAGCAATATCAGTATCC
>MDTG01380756.1_pt1 | contig 18999 bp, 12 predicted proteins | sample 811421 | NCBI WGS metagenome assembly MDTG01 (sample SAMN05326645, study PRJNA326480) | marine metagenome | isolation source: seawater | place: Pacific Ocean: South East | collected 2011
AAGAAGAAGAAGAAGAAGAAGAAGAAGAAGAACGAGGCCACACGCGTTTTTACCTTTCTCTAAAAAACGCTTCACGGCTCGCGTCTCGAAAAAGCACCTCGAGCTCGGCTTGGTGGTGGTGGTTGGTGGTGGTGGTGGTGTCGTCGAAGAGGTTTTTATGTGTGGAGATGTGAATTCTCTCTCTTCTGTGATTGGTGTGTGTCTTTTCCTTTTTCCTTTCTTCTTCCGCCGTCTTTTTTTTTCTTCCTAATTAGTAAACCCTAGAGCAATTATAAAACCCTAAAATTAGAAAAGAGAAAGACAAAAGAGAGAAAAAAAGAGGTCGTTATTATACTAAAGTACAAAAGGATGCGCTCCACGCTTTTGCCGCGCGGCCGTCTTTCCTCTGGGAGGAGGATCCCGTTCTCGTCGCAGCAGAAAACGACGACGACGACGACGACCCCCGATCGATTTTTGCACCACCGTTGGTATTGGCGGCGAAGAGGAAGAAAAAGGAAGAAGAGAAGGACGACGGACGCGCGTCGTCGTCAAAGTCGAGTTTTCGACGACGACGACGACGACGACGACGACGCGAAGAAGAAGAAGAAGATACAGATGCAAAGAAGCAACGACGACGATACGATCGCGGCGATTGCGACGCCGATCGTCCCGCAATTGGGCGGCGTTTCTATCGTCCGAGTGAGCGGGAGGAACGCGCAAAAAGTCGCCGGAGAGATATTTCGTCCGAGCTCGACGGCGGCGAGACGCGAGACAGAATTTCAATCGCATCTCGTCCTTCACGGGACCATTGTAAACAACAACAACAAAACGAAGGAGAACGAAGAAGAAGTCATTGACGAAGTGTTAGTTTTACCGATGCTCAAACCTCGATCGTACACAGCAGAAGACGTGGTAGAAATACACACGCATGGAGGCTCCGTATGTGCCACGAGAGTGTTAAACGCATGTTTACGGACAAACATGTGTCGATTGGCGAGAAACGGCGAGTTTACCTTGAGAGCGTTTTTGAATGGGAGGTTGGATCTGTCGCAAGCGGAAGCGGTACACTCATTGATTCGAGCGGAGACGGACGAGGCAGCCGTGGAGGCGTTGAAAACTTTGAGAGGTGGATTATCGAACGACGTGAAAGAGGCGAGAGGTAAGATGATTGACGTTTTGGCAGAGTTAGAAGCGAGGTTGGATTTCGACGACGAGATGGTGCCGTTAGACGCCAATAAGATTGTAAAAGAGGTGGAAGAGGCCAAAGAGGTAGCGTTGAGCGCGTTGAAAACGTCGCAGAAGAACGCGAGTTTGTCGACTGGATGCACACTGGCGATTGTGGGACGTCCAAACGCGGGGAAATCGAGACTGTTGAATCGATGGACGAAGAGCGAAAGATCTATCGTCACGGACGTGGAAGGAACGACGAGAGATGTGGTCGAGGCGACGGTTAATGTCAGTGGCGTAAAGATTACTCTATTAGATACAGCTGGCATACGAGGAGGTAGCAGTAATAGCAATAATAACAGTGATGATAGGAATAGGAATAGCAATAAAGAAGAAGAAATCGATATAATCGATAAAGTAGAAGCCGTCGGTATCGAGCGTTCAAAAATAGCCGCGCGCGGGGCGGATTTGTGCGCGTTCGTTTTAGACGCTAGTCGAGGATGGGAGCGCGCGGACGAGACGGTTTGGCGAGAAGCTTTGGATGTAGCGAGGAACGCAATATTTGTCGCAAACAAAATGGACGATATTACGAATAACAAATCGTTGATTGAAGAAATGAAAAGTGACCCGAGTGGGAAAATGAAACCGTTCTTGATGGATCGATTGCGCGTTCCTGAATACGTTTTGGAAAAGTGCACTTTAGACAACGTCGTCTTTTTATCCGCCAAGGAAGGTTTTGGGATTGAAGATTTAGAGTCAAAAGTGTCCAATGCGTTCGAGTCTGGCCTTTCCAGCGTCGAAGGCGACGCTTATTTTGTCTCCTCTCGACAAAGCGAAGCGTTGAAACACGCCGTAGAAGCCATGGAACGCGTGAAAGAATCCGCGTTGAACGATTTGCCCGTGGACTTTTGGACGATTGATTTGCGCGAAGCCGCGGTGGCGTTAGGAGAAGTAACTGGAGAAGACGTTACGGAGGACATTTTAGGTACCATATTCGAGCGATTTTGTATTGGTAAATAAGCATGCTTTTTATTGTACAACATTTTTGTCGAAAGCGCGCAACTGCGACGCGAATGGGCTAAATTTCTCTAACATCGTACTACTATTCTCGCTACATAACGACGGTGACGACACCATGATCACATTTAACATTTGTTTCAACACGTTCAAAACCGCGTCAACATTTCCCCTGTCGTCGCCTTCCTCTTCTTCGCAGTGCTCCCGAATCATTTTTCGCCAACTGTGCACTTGCTCGCCAATGATGCCGACGTCATAAGTACTACTTCTTTTCGACACATTCAGCACAACGGCGTCTAATATCACGTTCACCTTAGCTTTCGTTGTTTTCAAATCCTTGGAATCCTTTTTCGATGCAATCGTGTCCAACAACGACCAAAGCTCCCTCCTTTTGTTGGAAAGCATTTGTACATCTTCATCTCGATTAACTGCATTCACGTCGCAATTTTTCGAGTTCTCCTCTCGCTTCTTTGCCTTCTTCTCTTTCTTCTCTTTCTTCTCTTTCTTACGTTTCTTCTTCTTTTCTTCTTTATCTTCTTCGCGCGTTCGTTTCGATTCTTTCAATATCTTCTCCGGCGGCTGCTGCTTATTTTCCAATTCGTTATTATTCTGTTTACTTTCTTGCTGCTCTCTCAACATCCGTGCGATCGCGGCTAACCCTCCGGAGTCCCTTAGTTGCTCCGTCGTGCGCTCTGCGTTGCTCATTTTCGTACATATATATCTATATTGATAAAACAGATAGATAGGCAGACCGGACAAAAATAATAGCGAAGAAAGTGGAAATTGGTACGAGTACAAAGAATGATATAATTACAAACGGCTTAGTATTTTAATGTATCGTTCATGCATGTCATCTCAACACGTTCGTGCTGTTGCTGCCAATGGTCACCATCTGCTCTTTCAGCTTCATGGTCAACACGCTCCCGTTCATGCTCAAGTGGAAATGATTGGTCCGTTTATCTCTGGTCACTGTCACCGGCATATCAGCCTTCGCTCTACTACCGCCCGGGAGCTTGATTTCGCGTTCCAACTTTCCATCCGCTTTACCAATCTCTTTCATCACGCCAATAGCTCCGGCTCCGAGAACTAACGGATTCAGTGGTAGCGCCTCGAATTTAAAAAATGGCGCTTTCTTCTGCCAGTTATACCCGGTCGATATGGAGACGTTCGCTTTCGCGAATTTGTTATTCTGAAACGCTTTGAACTTTTTCTTCAATTCGACTTGAGCCGTATCTAAGACAATCGTCGGTTGGAACGTTTTTACGTCTCCTTTGAAATCCAAAATCGAAATCTTCTCTGGAACGTCGTATTCGAGTTTCCCGTAGGTGGATATATCTTTCTTTTGCACCAAAGCCGACGCACCGACCGTGAGGCGAACGTTTTGCGGTTTCAAGAGGATGGTTTTTTCCAACTTGAAACAGGATTGATATCCGTCGTGTATACCAAATGAGATTGGGATTTTTGATTGATTTAAGCGGTCGGAGAGGGTGTTTATGCGTTGTAAAGAAGGTTTGTTGGTAAGATTCGGTTCTGGACTTGCCATCGTTGTTATGTGTATTATAACGGAATTATGAATTTGTGGTGTAAGTTTATTTGAGGTTATTCTTGGCAGACAAAAAGAGAAAATGTATGTAAGTTGTTGCATGTATGTATGTAAGTTGCGGACGACGACTTTCGTAAATCTAATATATCACAACCGATACTAATATATACGCTTTTTCGCACGCTATGTACCTGTATTCGTCTGTGTGTAAGCTAAATGAAACAAACGTGGAACAGTCGTGGCGTGCGTTTCTCCCTTATTCAAATTGTCCTCCTCCTCCTCAAAATCTCTTATCTCTCTCAATATCTATACTCTCTCTGAAAATTAACATTTATTATATCCCAACAGCAAAGCGTCATTCACTTGCTTTCGCCGCCCAATTCCTTAGACATCTTCTTTAATCTCTTCGCCGTCTTGGCTTGAGACTTCACCCCCATAATGCCGCCACCCCACTTGCGTTGGTGCTCCTTGGCCTTCTCGTTGTACCATGCCTTGATCGCTTCCACTAACTTAGAAAGCTCCATCTTGTCTTCCTGTTTTACCGCCGTCAACGCCAACGCCGTGGCAGTTTTCTTGTGGACGACGGCACCCAAACGCGCTTTGCCCTTCACGATGCAATACGGGACGTTCATGCGTTGGCACAACGCCGGGAGCCAAACGACCAACTCAAGTGGGTCCACGTCGTGCGCAATGACGACTAATTCCGCCTTGCCTTGCTCGACCAAGTACGTGATGTGGTTAATACCATACTTGACAACAACAGGCTTCTTGACGTCAGACTCTTTGCCTTCCGCGGCGTCCTTGGCCATATCTGTCAAACGTTCCTTCTTTTGCGAGTTGTCCTCTGGGCGATACTTCATGAGCATCTTGAACAAGTTCGTCGCCATGTTCTTGTCCAAAGTCTTCGTGAATTGGTTAATAGCCGGCGGAACCCGCAATCTCTTCTTCAACACTTGTCGTTGTCTTTGAATGCGAACGTATTTCGGCCATTTAACGTATCTGTTTAACGGCGTTTTCGGCATCATGTCGTTGCCAATGCCAAAGTTTTTTGGTTCGCGAACAAATCGCGGGTCCGTCGGTTCTTTGACCGTGTTAGCAGCAATTTTCGCCTTGATGGCGGCCGGGACGGCGGCTGCTTTCTTTTTCGTTGGCTGTCGTTCGGAAGAGAAGAGGAATGCACGGGTCAGTTATTGGAACGCGTTGTGGAACACGAAGAACGACGAAAAAACGAGTCATTCAAGAGCGGACGGATTAGGACTTCGCGAAAATTGCGCGCAGTCCGGCACTCAAAAAAGACCCCCTCGCGACCTCTCCCTCTCTCTCACCGAGCGCGCATCGGATGCGCGCGTGTTCTGCAACGCGTTATCCGCGCGAGTTTCACCCCTCGCGACGCTCTTTCCGTCCACATCTCGCGCGCAGATGTACGCGCGTTTTGGTCGAGCACATCGCACCGAGCACCCCGCACCACCTTACAAAAAAGAGAAAAAACCCGAATTTTGACGACGACGGTAAAGCACATCCTTCCGCGTCCACCGAAACGCGACTCGAATCGCGCCCCGCGATAGCGTCCGTCCTATTTTGCTCCATCTCTCTCGCGCGAAACAAAAACAAAAACGCACCATCTTTTCTCCTCTTCTTCTTCTTCTTCGCGTCCAAACGAAGCAAAATTTTGTGGAGAGGCAAAGTGATTTGATGTCGAGAGAGAGAGAGAGAGAGAAAGAATAAATGAGAAGGAAAAAAAGGTCTGAAAAATTTAAGGACTCGTCAAATCTCTTCTCCCATAAAAAAAAAGAAAAGAAAAAGGACGGGATTGGAGCTCTCGACATTACTCTTTCGCGGAGGTTCGACACCCTCCCCCCCCACCCCGCCCCCCATTCGATAACCTTTTCGCGTCTTCCGTGACGCGACTGCGCGCGTCTTTCTCGGAAGAACACCCTTTCGGGCGGTTCCTTTCTTCCTGTCGAGACTTTTTGAGAACGAGAGAACGAGAGAGAGAATTCGACGTTTTCGGAACACGTGTTCTTTTGGAAGGGATTTGAATTCATTGGAGGCGTACTACTGCCGCGTCGTCTCGGAAGCCCCGCGCGTCTTTTTCGCACATCGAGTGGAGGAGGGAAAAAAAGGAACGGCGCGCCGCGACTGCATCGCGCGCGGGGGAGACGCGAGAAAAGAGAACAGAGTTCCGCGCGATACCAAAAGAAGCGAATTTCGGCGGCTCTCATTTGATAGGAATTATGGGCGGCGACGATTGGCTTCGCGTGCCGAATAAAGGAGAGGTAAATACCAACGCGACGACGAATAACGCGACGAATGAGTGCAACAGAACTGTTCGCTCGTCTTTACGTTTCTTGGGTTCCTCGAGAACTCGATCTGGCCGCGTTTTTGCGCCTGTAGATAGTCAGAATCTTGGTGCTTCCTTGAAAACCACGTTGCCTTCTTCAGCGCATAGTCAACGACGAGCGAAGAAGAAGAAGAAGTGCAACGCAACATTCATATCTTCGCCACCGTCTGTTACCTCGTCGTTGTCGTCGCTGCGCTGTTCACCGGATGAAGAGAACGACGACGTTTCTTTTAATCTCTGCTTGGAAAACATCGAGAAAGACAACGCGTTCTTTTCGCCGTCGTTTAGCGTGGATGAGCTGACGCGCATTTTTCACGGTCATCATCCAACGAATAACACGTTCGATAATCATTTTTTTACTAACCTTGGCACTCTTTCATTTCATTCTCAATTTTCTCACCTGTGTAACAATACTAAACATCAGATACTCACAACGCGACAAGATGCGGAGAAGAGAGCAGAAAAGTTGCCGGCCGGGTTTGCCTTAGCCGGTTTACCTGGATTTCCGAACGAAATGCACACTTTTAAAGGCTTGGCTGTACCGAGTGGTGCCAATGGGAGTGCGACCTCGTTGCGGGGTGGAAGTAGTTCGAATAGTAAGCGCAAATTAGATAGCAAAGATAGCAACGTAGGATCGAAAAAAGGAAGCGCGGCAACCACGAAGAAAGCGGCCAAGATGATAAACTCGGGGCCCAAGCGACCACCGAGCAGAGGTGGTGCCAAAGCGGACACGCCGAGAAATAAGAAGCAAAAGTTAGCGTCGCAGAAATCGTTACCGGCTCGTGGCGCCATGTTTGATGTCTCCGACATGATGGGTTCAGATATTGCTCGGTACCACTCCATGAACGGCGGCGTGCACGAACTCCCGCATGATGTGCTCGGCTTGACCGAAATCGAACGGCAGCAAGAGTATTTAATCACGCAAAAGAAACTCCGAACGCCCGCGCAGATGCAAGAAGAGAAAGAGCAGAAGATTGCGTTGAAGAAAAAGCTCGGCGAGGTTCAAGCTTTGGTGGAAAGTTTAGAAACGAGAGCCATAGCGATGGCGAACGAGCGCGATAAAAAGTTTGAGAAAATGCACAAAGACCAACAAGACTATCAACAAAAAGATGAAATCAGAAAGAAACACGCTGCCTTTAGAGTCATTACGACGCAGAGGACGAAATCTGGCGCAAAATCTGAGTACAAAGAAGGCTTCGAAGTGTTGCGATATCGCTCGTTACTTGACGTCGTCCATCGTCAATGTTTAGCCGCTGTGAGACAACTCATGTCGCACGATTGGGGTGGACCCTTTCGTTTGCCTGTCGATGCCGAGGCGTTGGGCTTGGTAAACTATCATACGATAATTACCAACCCAATGGATCTCGGCACGATCAAAAAATTTATCGAAGACGGCGGGAGGTATGAACTTGCGAAAGAGGTTCACGAAGACATCGAATTGACGTTTAACAACGCCATGAAGTTCAACGCGGAAGGAACGGACGTGCATGTTATGGCCAAGACACTATTGGCGCTTTGGCACACGAAATATGAAGGTATTGTTGCGCGAGAGAAGGAAGTTGAGGAAGGCTTATTGTTGGACCGAGACGCGTGCATTGCCAAAGTTGCCGCAGCGGCGTCTAAATTAGAATACCAAACGATCCAAAGCGAGTGTCAAACGATCATGCAAGCCTTGGGTTTGGCACAAAATCAGTTATCTGACCTCGAGTCAAAATCGATCATTTTATTCAAACCGATGACGGCAGATGAGAAGAGCGTGTTAGGTGACATCTTGAAGAGCTTAACTGTAGAAGACGCGGAGAAAGCGAGACAGATTTTATCCGATGCACCGACGAAAGAGTACGATCATCAAATTCTTGCGGCCGAGTCGCAACACAGACAAAGAGTGAACACTGGTGGTAACCACTCGGATGAAAGGCAGATGCACGTGCCGATGACATCGACGGATATCACCAGTCGACGATTGCAAAGATTCACGAGAATGGTTGCCCGAAACAAAGTCGCGCAGAAAGAAGGTTGGTGCGGGAACCCTCTTCCAGAGACGAAGAAAGAGCGCGTGATTGAAGCGTTCGGTGGCGAGAAGAACGCGAGCGACTTATTGGTGGTTTCATCTCCATCCTCCGTCATTCAGAAAGAAGAACTAGAAGAAAAAGAACAAGAGCAGAAAATAGAAGATGTCAAAAAAGAAGAAATCAAGAAAGAAGAAAGTGGCGGGGAAGAGGGAGAAAAGAATACGGCGGAATTAGACGACGGTGCGGAAATGACTACCATTGACGGGAATGGTGGTAGTGACGTTGCGATGGACGACGGCAGCAGTGACAAGAAAGAACCGGTCGCTGTCGTTCGGCCTCCTCAACCGGAGTCGGCTGTTCAAATCAAGCAAGAGAAAGCAGGCAGCGGTAGCGACGCTACGACGACCATTGGTCAGGACCCACTCCATGCGTTCGCCTTAACTCTTGGTTCGGACAGTAAAGCCGTTCAAGAGGCCAGACGTCGACGAGAGGAACACAAACAACGCCTGGAGGAAGAAAAACTGCGCGTACAACAGGAAGAACAAGAACGCCAACGCCAAATCGCAATTCAACAACAGCTCGAGCGAGAACAAATGCTTCAACAACGCATGCTTGCTCAGCAGAAAAAAGCCGCCCAAACTCAGTTCGACTCCATCCTGGATGGATTTGAACCTGGTGTACCTGCCGGAGGGAAAAAGAAGAAAAAGAAGAAACCGGCCAGCGGTCGAAGCACGCCTTCGAATAAAAAAACTCCGACGCCGGCGGCAGCACCGGTAGAAGGGAACACTCTGCACGCGATGCCGCATCCACAACTCGACGATGACTTTGAGCAAAACCTCAGAGGCATCGACGAGCTCGGTGACGCCGACGATTTTGATTTTGACGCTCTGTTGGGTGAGAACATTTTCTAAACGAATAAGCTGTCTCGCGAAAGAAAGAAATATATAGAAAAGAAAAGAAAAGAAAAGAAAAGAAAAGGTGAATCACGAAGAAAACGAGTTGTTCTGTTGTTATCCATTTATAAACGAGTTGTTCTATTGTTATGCATTTATAAAAATGCTCCATTGTTACATTACGTCCCCGTCACTGTTTTCGCTGTGCTTTCGGGGCTATTCTCTCCATTTTTTTTTCTCAATTTGAACGATTTTCATCTCGCTCAAAATCTGATCGAATCTTCAAAAATTGAACGCATTCTCACGAGCAGTCACTACATAAAAATGGACGCGATGCAGCTCGACCTGCGCGACCGCCAAAAGAGAGCCGTTGTGCGCATGTTCGATTTGTTTGTGGAAGAGCAAGAATCTTCATTTGGAAATAATCAACAAAATGAAGCGGGAGATATTCAATACAAAATCTTAATCCTCGACAAATTCGCGTTCGATGTCATCGCGCCTTTGTTACGAGTGAATGAATTGAGACAACATGGCATCACATTAACTCTCTTACTAGAAAGCGAACGAGAACAAATTCCAGACGTCCCCGCTGTGTATTTCGTCCAACCGACGGCGAAAAATATTCAAAAGATATCGCAAGATTTGGGGAAGAAATTGTACGAAAGTTATCACTTGCATTTCACTCGAGAGTTGCCAAGAAGCGGTCTTGAGGAGCTCGCGACGGCCTCGGTCAAAGCCGGGATTTCCTCTCGAGTGAAAAGAGTGTTTGATCAAAACTTAGATTTCGTGAGTTTAGAGAAAGACGTGTTTTCTATCATGCGTCCAGACGCGTTTAAGAAGTTGAACGATCCGAAGAGCAGAGGCGATGACATCGAAAAGTGCATCGCGGATGTCACGAATGGATTGTTTGCGACGGTCATGACCATGGGTCAAGTGCCTATTATTCGCTGTCCTAAGGGAGGCGCCGCAGAAATGGTTGGGAGAGAGTTGGAGAGTAAACTGAGAGATTATTTGGGAAGTAAAAACGGGAGTGGATTTGGGCAAATGCCGTTGATTGGCCTCGGCAATGCGAATAGTGCTGCCGCTCAGCAAATGGCGAGGCCAATATTAGCGATTTTCGACAGAAACTACGATTTTACCGCGAGTTTACAACATGCATGGCATTACGAGCCGTTAGTGCACGACGTCTTGCACATGAAGTTGAACAGAGTGGACGTGAAGCCGGATAAAAATGCCGTTGGGGCGGATGCAAAGACGAAATCGTACGCATTGGATGATTCGGATGATTTCTGGAGAAAGTATAAAGACGCACAGTTTCCAAAAGTTGCCGAAAGTGTAGAAGTAGAGTTGGCGGAATACAAAAGAGCGATCGCAGAAGTCAACGCTGCGTCGGCGAGCGCGACAAATTCCGCAGGGGACGATGCTGACGATCAAACAGGTGCGAGCACGGCCAAGTTAACCAAAGCCGTCGAGTCGTTGCCGAAATTACAAGAACATAAAAAGTTGATCGATAAACACACGAACATTGCCACTGCTCTGTTGAAAGAAATCAAACACAGAGGCCTGGATGAATATTTCTCCATCGAGGAAGATTTCTGCAACGGTAAAGGCGATTGGAAAGCAGCGTTGAGTTTGTTGGGCGCTACAGGCAGAGGTTCAGCGAGCGATAAAATCCGTTTAGCGTTGATCATGTTGCTCACCTCGCAACTGAACAGTTCCGGAAACATGGGCAAAATCGACGATGAGGCCATCGAAGGAGCGTTGAGAGCGAGCGGGTGCGAATGCGGTGCGTATAATTACGTCAAGAAGATGCTCTCGTTGAATCAACAGTTACAACAAAACAAAGGCGGAAACACAAATAGCAATAGATCTCAAGCGGACATTTTAGACTGGGCAGATAGGTTATATGGCCAATCGGTTGATTTAATCACGAAAACGGCCAAACACTTGTTGTCCGGCGAACGACAACTCCCCTTAGCCGCCGCAGTTGAGGCATTATTAGCGAATCAGCCATCGTCTTCGGACGCTGTAGGCGATAACGCCGTGGAAACGTTTGCCTACTTTGACGCCAAAGCGTCTGCTTCTCAACGCGCGAGTGCCCCTCCAGCTTCTCAATCGCAGCAAGACGAAGGCACTGGCGGATACTCATCTGCCGTAGCCTTCGTCTTAGGTGGCGGATGCTACGCCGAAGTCTTAGCTTTGCGAGAGCTCGCGCAAAGAGAACGAACGAACGGGCGTGCGAAGAGCGTTTGCTACGGCGCCACGGACATGTGTGGCGGCGACGATTTCGTCACCGAACTCGGCCAAATCGGTGGCAGTGGCGCAAGTGCGGTTGGAGCGAAGTAATACTACCATTTAGTAATCCAATTTTTATTTAATGAAATTTTTCGACACAAAAACACATACAATCAGAGGAGAAGAAGCGCAATGACGACTCATCATCGAACGCTTCGCGCGTCTCCGATGATTCGAATCGGACTTCTCATATGCTTTCTCGCGATAACGATTCGAGCATCGTCGTCGTTGTCGTCATCTTCAACATCGCAAACGACGACTTCAGCGAAGGAAGATTTCCAATTCCAAAACCAAAAAGTATACACTCCGGACACCATGAGAGATTTTCTCATGCCGCTACCGTCGCCGTTTTTCTTCATCAGAGGAGAAAAAGATCGAGAAGGAGAAGATGCCGCGAGTCATTTTATGCAAGAACCCGCGTCTTCTCGATCCCACGTGCGAAACGTGCAAAAAATCGTACGCAAATTGCTCGATTCCTCAGAAGGAGGAGAAAACTTTCAACAGACGTCCGTGAACATTTTACGAGATGACGAAAAGGCGAATTTTTTCTACGGTTTTGCGGAATCCGACGTGTGGTACAAAAACGAACAGATAGAGAAAGACGAATTTGGTACCGGGAAGATTGCGGATACCAAACATCATGTGATCAAAACGAAGATTATTAGCACGCAAGCGCTTGGCGCAACGGTGATAGAGCATCCGCAAGAACCAGAGAAAAGTTTGAACGCGAAACAGCAGGCGTTGAAGATATTAGAGGCGCAGAGAAAGGCGAAAGGCGAGTCGTCGAAGATATTGGCGACGGAGAAAATTGCAGCAAGAGAGGCCAAACGAAAATCAGACGCCGAACGCACGAAACAGAAACGAAGAGAGAAGAGACGAATGAAGAACTCATTCGAAAAGATGGAACGGTATAAGCGAGACGGAATCGTGAGTGGTGAACAGATGGGGTGCGAATTATGTGAGTCAGTCGCGATTCAATGTTTTAAAGAGTTACGGTGGAAAGATTTAATGGAGAGAAATGTGTTGAGGAATGTCGAATACATGCCGGCGGAGAAGGTGGTGATGTCGTGTTTAGTGAACAAGTGCGGAGGGGTGACGGCGAATCCAGCGAACGCGATGAAGAATCGAGCGGCGGTTCCGGTGCCGAAACCGATGAATGATAGAGAAGAGAGAGACGAGCAAGTGTTTGGTTTGGCGTCTGTTGAGTTGTCGACGATTCGATCGCCGATGCCGCAGTTCGAGTCGTACGCGTTGACTATCGCATGCGAAGAAGCGTTTGATGTTCAAACTCGGAACGATGTTGCCACGAAAGTTGCAAACGCGTTGAAGGATTTAAGAGACAGAGATGAAGTGATTCGCAATGAACGAGCGAAACGAGGCGAGATTACCTCGAAAATAACGAAGAAGGAATTGTTAGCAGAGGACACGTTTGGCTTTAACGCGGCAAAGTTCGGATGTGCGTTCGTTTGCGAGTTGAATACGAAAAACATGGAAGATGAGTTGAAAAATCTCGATAATGATCAAGAAGAAGCAGATGAAGACAAAGACGACGATTATGAAGAGGACATAAATTCGCGCGAACGCCACGACGAAGATGCAAACGTCCACGAAGTGCGCCCTCGATTTTCTCGAGCGCGACACTCCAAAGCCCGACTCCTAGCGCGACGCGCTTTACAAAAGACGGGCTGTCATCGATCCAACCAAGGGTGGTGGACGTATGAAATATGCTTCGAGAAGAACATCACGCAGTATCACTCCACATTCGACAACGCTTTGAAACGAGTAATTATCGACGAGAGTACGCAATCGTCATTGGGCACTTTTAGCGCGTCGGGGACCGAAGAGCGATTAAATGCGCTTTATGATGACGATGCGACGATGACGCGAAGTACAGATGGACATGATCAGCAGGGGAGCGAACTCCGTATTTACGGGTACGTTCCTCAAATCGCCTTTCTCCCGGGAATGACTAAAACCTTACCTGGATACATCGTCTCTCACGCCAGGGGTACGTACTGCGACGCTATTGACGGAAACCGTGAATCTGTCGTCCTTTACGCGTGTTCCAACGATTTGCAAACGCACGTCAAAGTGTTTGAACAAACGACGTGTAAATATATCGTCGTCATCTTCGTCAAAGAGCTGTGTTTATTTAAACAGTTTCAGAGAGAGGAGAACGTTTTGATTCGAACGATAAGGTAACTAAAGTAGTTTTTAGCCGTTTTGTATAGAGTTCAGTAGTCTATAATACGAGTGAACACGCGCGTCGCTTGGGGCGGCTGCGTGGACGACGCGTTTGGTCTTCAAAAACTCAAGGCACCCGAAAGTAATAATAAATCGCCAGAACGTCGCGCGACATCTTTTGAGACGAGAAGAGAGAGAATGGTTTCCCGGCGTGGCATTCTCGAGGTGACCATGGTGAGCGCATCGAAGCTTCAGAACGTCGCCATGTTGGGTAAGATGGACCCGTATTGCGTCGTGTTCTTCTTGAACGAGAAGACAAGAACGAAAACGGTCAAGAACGGCGGTTCCAATCCGGTGTGGAACGAGTCGTTTAAATGCAAAACGTCCGACGACGTCGACCAAACGATAAAAATCATGATCAAGAACGAAAACAGAATGCTGAGCGACGAAATCATCGGAGTTTCAGAAATATCTTTAGGAGACTGCTTTCAAACCGGGAAAGACACGATCGATGCGCCGGTGCTAAACGCGAAGACGAGAAAGAGAGTCGGGGATATTCGAGTGCATTGCGAATTTCGACCGAACGAAAACACCATCGTCAAAGAGGCAAAAGAGGCAAACGAAAAAATGGAGGCGGATAAACCGAAGAAGATGGATACATCGACGAGCGGGAATATGACAATTAGTGGGAGCATGGATAAATTGATTGAAGAGGAAGAAAAGAGACCGCAATATAGAGTGACTAAGATTAGCGAAGTCGTGGTACCGCCCGGGGAAGGGTGGTTCTGACGGTTTCGTAGATTTTAAAAACGCACGTAATATATACCATGATGGTACTCTCTGTCTGTCTTAATTTTTACAACGGTCTACCAAACAACTTCTTAATCCCGACGCCCGGAGTGTCTTGTTTCACCAAAGATTCTCCGACTAAAATCGCGCCGCACCCGGCGTTTTGAACCACATTGACGTCGTCGATGGTGAAAATACCAGACTCTCCAACCATGACGATGTTTCTCTCCTTCACTTGCTTCCCTAACTCCGTCGCCATTAACTCTACCGTGACGTTTAAATCGACCTTGAATGTTCCTAAATCGCGGTTGTTGATGCCTAATAAGTCAATGTCAAAGTCTCCGGACAAAACGCGTTTCATTTCGCCGTACGTGTGCACTTCCAACAAGACTTTCATCCCGACCGAATGCGCGATTTTCGTGAAATACTTCAAATCTTGGTTATCCAAAACCGCGGCGATTAACAAAATCGCATCCGCGCCTCTCGCCCTAGCCAAATAAATCTGGTACGCGTCCACGATGAACTCTTTACACAAGAGTGGACACTTCACCCCAGCCGCTTTAATCAACTTCAAATTCTCAAACCCGCCTTGGAAAAATTTCTCATCCGTCAGCACGCTCAAACACGCCGCACCTCCTTCCTCGTACGCTTTCGCAATTTTCACCGGATCAAAGTTCGGTTGAATCACCCCTTTAGATGGACTTGCTTTCTTCACTTCAGCAATCAGCCCGGGTTGTCCAGTTTGATTCGTTTGATCCACAATGGCTTGTTTGAAATCCAGCACCTCTGGCGCTAACTTCACTTGTCCTTTCACTAAACTCAGTGGCATTTTTTCTTTCATCACATTCAACTCGTAATCTTTGTACCAGACGATTTCTTCGAGGATGTTGCGGGGTTTGTTCTCTTCGTTGTCGACGCGTTCACCCGTCGGCGTCACCGCTTCCATTTTAAACGCGAACCGTTCCGAACCCATGCCGAGATGCTCTTTGTGTCCAGCCGGTGGTCGCCGCCGAATGGTCACTTCACCCGTGTCGTCCATCACAGCCGCGCCAGCAGCTTTCGGGTGCACAACAGAGAAAGATGATTCCCCACGCTCTTTGGACAAAATTTTTTTTTGCTGCTGCCTCCCAGATCGCGCGAACCCGTGCGGTGTGAGCGACTTTTGGACCAAGGCGTGATGCTGCGCGAACATGATGATGGTTCTTCTTCTTTTTTGTCTTCTTCTTCTTCTTCTTCTTTTTCTTCGACGCGACGTTAGCGAGAGAGAGAGAGAGTAAAGAGTAAAGAGTAAAGAAAGGAGACCCTTGGAATGATGATGATGGATAAACTCGAACATATTTTTAGGATTTCGTAAATATTTTCATTTATGTACGGTACAACAAAGGAATACCATAAAGTATACCCACCTATGGTACTGATAAGAACTACTGGTACAATGATACCAACTAATAATAATAATAATAATATGCAATATGTAATAATAATAATAATAATGTGGTATAATCGAAGATAAGAAGAGAAATAACGAGGTAACGATGCATTCTTTTATCTCTGCTATGCACTCCTACTTTGATTTGGCCGCGCGAACCAAATCGGCAAACCTTGGGCACCCCAAGTCGCGTTCGCACGCGTCGGCGAAAGAGTCGATGTTCCAATCCATGCCGCGACCTCCGGTGACTTCGGCGCACTTGAACAAGACAACTCTCGCGCAGTCGCCGAGTTTTTTGTCAGACAATTGTGCGTTGATTTCACGCTTAACATCCAAAAATGGAGTGACGACGATAGGAATCGAGGTAGACGCGAACGGGACGTTGAGAAATTGGAGGAAGAAGAAGCCACCATCGTAGAGAGAGTCGACGCAGACGTCCACGTAAACAGTTTCTAACGCCGCTTGTTCGATTTGCTCGCAGTCCGAAGAGGTGTCGGAGGAGAAGGAAGATATCGAATTGCTCGTGTCTATGTTCTCGTTTATTAGAGAAACTTCTCCTTTCCCTCCTCGCATATCTTCTTCGAGTTTGTCGAGTTCGTCTTCTTTCGTCTCGTCAGACGCGTGGAGACGCATCTTATACTCTTTCATCCACATCGCACGACGACATCTTTCCGCGCGATGACGCTCCGATAATGTCGGACGCAGTTTAGATGAAGTCATCGATTGTCCATGTTCGTTTTCCTCCATGTATTTCTGGTCGCTGGAGTGAATAAAAATCTCCTCTATGTCATTTTTGCCGTGTAATCGAGCGCATAAGGTCATGTTCTTCAAACTTCTTCCATGGATTTGGATGCGAGTTTTCACGCCTGACAATACGCACATCGGAGAGACCGAGATAATTCGCGGACATGAGCGCGGAAATCGAGATTGCGATTTGACGACCATTTCAGCGGTAGTATTGGTGGCAGTACCAAATGGCACCCTAGCGTGAATGTCCGTGTAAGCTGTCTTCTTCCCTCGCCCAACGCCAATGGCGCATTTGCTCGGTTTGATCTTCTCCACGATGGCTCGAATAGGCATTTCTTCTGGCGTAAATCCTCTCCACACGGAACATGTCATCACATCGCTTCCTTTTCCGTCTGTTCGAACGCTTAAATCGTGCGATTCTCCGTTTGAATCGTTTAAAACGACAACATATTTCGAGTGAAGTTCTTTCAAGTTTTGAAGGACTTTCATAAACTCTCGATAAACTAATCGGATTGTTTCAGCATTGCGCGTGTAGCCACTCACTCCGATCTTTTTTGAGTACGGAAACAGTATGTTCCTCGCCGATAACGTCGATTTGAGCGCAGACAAAATCGATGCTGATCCACTCATATTACCAGATGACAACGTCGGAGAAGGAGGCGGCGGATGTATGACGACGTGCGTACCGTCCATTGCGACGCATTCATCTTCGACCGAGCGGCCACACAGTTCTTCAATGAAGTTGTGCCGTTGATCTGGCACATTTACGAACGACAAAACGTGTGTCGCGGTAGCAACGGTGTTGGTAGTAGTGGCACCAGGATCTTCGGGCGAAGATGTATCGCCTCTACGACCACCGAGACCGCTGCGTTTGTTCCGCCGCTCATTATGTCGACCTAAATCTAAAACCTCTCCATCGGAACCGTCTTCGGAGGTGTTTTGTGAGGACGGTGGAGAGTCTCTCAAACGTTTACTTCTACTTTTTAAATGAATGCCAAATCCTAAAACTCCTTCATCGAGAATCTCCTCTTTCTTTACATTTTGTTCATCAGTAGGAACAGCATCATCACTACCGGAGCGCACTCGATGAAACCTATTCATCGCCCTATTGTCTACATTCGTCGTCGTAGCTAAGGTCAAATTGATAAACTTCTTCGACGTGCCTCTCGCGTTGACGACGACGTACATCAAGTGCATCACCATCGGCACCAAGAAGATGAACGCCATGTAATGCATCGAGCACCTGGAATACATCGCCTCTATCACGTTCCAGTACGTCTCGAATTTGTTCTCAAACCACATTTCTCTCACTGCTGGTGCCGAGAATTGAAATAAAAACGCGTAGGATATGGACATGACCGAGTAGAACAATGAATACTTGAAGCTCGAATACCTCGAAATGTTATACTTGCCGATGATCAACGGCATGAACACAATTGCCCCAAACTGTGTCTTCGTGAACTCGTGCGAGATAGGTCCGTAAAATCCCGCTAAAAACATCGTCACTAGTGGATGTCTCAAAAAAGTCTTAATCATGTGCCTCCAAAAGTACAATTTTTCCTCGTATTTTCCATCGTACTCGAACGTGCCTCTCGCGCCGATTTGTTTCCTCACGCCTAAACTCAAAAACGCCGCATCGATTGCCAACTGTAACGGTACAAATCTCGTCAAAACGTTCTTCACGTACACCGAATACACATCTGGCGTTAAAATCCTATGTTCGTTCGGGACAATCTCCCGTACCCCAGTGATGGTAATTTTCGTTTCCAACATCAAAATGCACGCGAAGTAAATCGCGTACTGTTTCAACCTCGGATCCAACCTGAAATGCCCGAAATGAGGGTGGCTAAAAGCATCTTTCTGTTCGAAGTGTTGTTTTCGTTGTTCGTGTTCTCGATACAACGCCGTCTTCTTATTCGTCGTCCTCTCGGTATACGAAGACCGATGAAACCCCACGATTTCCTTCTTCCCTTTCGTGGTTTCAAACCACCTCCTACGAATGATCTCTCTCAATTCGACCGCGTGATCTACCACAACCGAGAAGGATTTTTGGTTCTCCAGATTTAACTGAACGTCTTCGTATCGCACCATTGTCTCTCTGCCTTGTTGATGCAACCGTTTCAATTGTCCTGCCGTTTTCTCTCGTCGCCGGTGGTCTCCCTCGCGCGCATCATTAAAACGTTGTTTCGCAGACCAATGTCGTTGTTGACGGTGCCGGACGATACCGTCCTCCTCCTCCTCCTCCTCCTCAACCGCCCTTCCATCTCGAGGCCGAATCGTCCTCCTCTTCCTCGTTCTTCGATTGCCGGTTTCCGACTCCGACGCCGTCGGGGACGAGACCATCTTGCGTGTTCTTCTCGATGTTTACCCAACGTTGGGGGGAGGGTGGGAAATTAATACTACCAATTAATAAAACACAGACGGTTAGGTTACGTGGGAGACCGAGACCCTTCTTCTTTTTTTAAGGGAGGAGGAGGAGGAGGGTTTTCTGTGTACACATAATAGGGTTTAAAAAAATAAATGAGACCCTAAATAATGCAGTGAGAGAAAAAGAGAGAGAGGAGGAAGGCCCTTTATTTTGAAAAAGAAGAGAGTTTTTTTTC
>MDTG01439199.1_pt1 | contig 18999 bp, 15 predicted proteins | sample 811421 | NCBI WGS metagenome assembly MDTG01 (sample SAMN05326645, study PRJNA326480) | marine metagenome | isolation source: seawater | place: Pacific Ocean: South East | collected 2011
GGAGCCGTTTGTGTGTTCGCCCGAGCATGTCCCTGAACCTGACGAGATGGGTCGCACTGTCGTGTTGGGGTCTGGTGGCAGTTACTTGTCCCGGTTCCCCAACTGGCTACGCAACGGCTCACGCATCGATGTGGAGGTCACACCCAGAGCGGAGGTGATGGCACGTTTGTACGGAAACGGACAACTGCCTGTCGAATCATTTCCAGCACATCGCTTGTCGCCACAATACGTTCAGCGCGAAATTGGCTGGAAAAAACTGTCAGAGCAGGGTCAACATGGCTGAGTCGTTACAGAGCGTGATGCTGGCGCTCATTCAGGGCGTGACAGAATTTCTGCCCGTTTCAAGTTCTGCTCATCTGATATTACCGTCGCAGATCTTGGGCTGGCCCGATCAGGGCCTGCTTTTCGACGTCGGTGTGCACGCTGGCACGCTGTGTGCGGTGTTGTGGTATTTCCGAGCGACTCTAGCAAGCTGGTTCTCTGTTCTTTTGCCGGGTCACGATGCGGATGGTTCCGAGCTTTGGGCCGTCAGTATCGCTACCGTCCCTATGGTGTTAGCAGGATGGCTGTTAAAAGACATGATTGCAAACGAAGCGCGGGGTGTGCCTGTCATTATCGCGACCACGCTCGCGTTCGGTGTTCTACTTGGCTTTGCAGATCGTCGTGCGGCCGATGCCTCAGCTGGGCGTTCCAATGTGAGTGTCCCAGATGCTCTGCTAATTGGTAGCGCTCAGGTGCTGGCGCTGATTCCCGGTACCTCGCGATCAGGTATCACCATCACGGTAGCGCTTCTTCTCGGGTACCATCACTCCGCCGCTACGCGCTTTTCTTTTTTGCTCAGCATGCCCGTGATCGCAGGAGCGCTGCTAGTAATGCTAGTGGCATATCCCGATAGCCGCATCGGGTTAGCGGCGCATTACAGCGTTCTGATGGCATTCGCTGTGTCGGCGATCTTTGCGTACGGCACAATCCGGCTGTTTATGGATCTGGTTCAGCGCATTGGTTTGATGCCCTTCGTGGTGTACCGGATTCTGTTTGGTTTGGCGCTATGGGTTTGGATTACTCAGGAGATATAAGGCGAGACACAGGTGAATGAGCCGTTGCCATTTTTAGAGAAGGCCCTGATCCCGTTCCACACGGTGCACGTTATTAGTCGCCGGCTAGCCGAGCGAACTTCCAAGCAGTCGAATCCGGCTACCCATAGACTATGGCTTAGGGCAATGGATACTTCATGACGCGTCAGGGCACCTCTTCGACGACATTTCGCGCTGATTTTGCCTGCGGAATCACGATATGCCCGAGTAAGGCGACTGAGCCGGGGATACCAACGACAGATCTCGGCGAGCCGACGCTAGCTATGCATTCGATTCGTAAGCTGGTCTGTGTGGAGGATATCCCGCAGATGACCAAACTGTAATAGGCGTTCTACCTACGTCTGGTTTGAGGAGTTAGCCTTATGACCACAACACGGGTTCTCACAGGTATTACGACAACCGGCACACCACATTTGGGAAACTACGTTGGTGCTATTCGTCCTGCCATTGCGGCGTCGCAGGATCCCTCTGTAGAGGCTTACCTGTTCTTGGCGGATTACCATGCGCTGATTAAAAACCAGAACCCCGACGAAGTTGCGCAGTCCAGTCGGGAAATCGCCGCCACCTGGTTGGCGTTAGGTCTGGATCCGCAGCAGACGCATTTTTATCGGCAATCGGATATCCCTGAGATCACAGAGCTCAGCTGGGTGCTGGCCTGCTCCGCTGCTAAAGGACTCATGAATCGTGCGCATGCCTACAAAGCAGCGGTGCAAGCCAATGATTCAGCGGGCGACGACCCTGACTTTGGTATCACTATGGGGCTTTTTTCTTATCCGATTCTAATGGCCGCGGACATTTTGATTTTTAATGCACACAAAGTGCCGGTAGGACGGGACCAAATCCAGCACGTGGAAATGGCCCGAGATATTGCCCAGCGCTTTAACCACCATTACGGCGAAACGTTCACGTTGCCAGAGGCAGAAGTCGATGATCATGTTGCAGTCCTACAGGGGCTCGATGGACGAAAAATGAGCAAGAGCTATGGGAATACCATCACACTGTTTGGCACGCCGAGGCAGCTGCAAAAATCGATCAATAAAATCAAAACTAATCTTTTGGAACCCGGCGAACGCAAAGACCCTCAAGACTCGACCGTGTTTCAGGTTTGGTGTGCGTTCGCTGACGCATCGGAACGAGATCGCATGGCCCAGGCTTTTGCCGAAGGCATCGGGTGGGGCGAGGCAAAAAAGCAACTTTTTGAGCGGGTAAATGATGAGTTGGCTCCAGCGCGGGAAGAATATGGCAGGCTCATGGCGGATCCTGCCGAGTTGGAAGCGATCCTTCAACATGGTGCTGAGCGTCTGCGTGCCAAGAGCACAGCGCTTCTAGATATGGTGCGCCGCGCGGTCGGTTTACGCACTTACCGCTAGTTCTCCCTCGTCCTCGAGACCACAGATCGCTACGACCAGACCTCGCGAGCCTCTCAGAGCGCTAGTGTGAGGCCGAGCACCGCACTCCGTGGCTCTCCCACAAAATACCGGTAGCTACCGAAACCAAAGTCCGCGCGTTCTGCATAGCCTTCATCAAGCAGATTTGTTGCCACTAGCGTGAGTGTCAGGTTGGGACTGACTTTCCACGCGGCGCGCAGATTGATTAGTTCGTGACCGCCGTACTCATGTTGGTTATTGGGATCTAGCCAGTACTTAGCCACCCACAGCCACTCTAGCTCAGCGCGGACTGGTTGATTCCGAGACGTAAAATCTGCCATCAGCTGCACAGAACCAAAGTGTCGGGGAGATGTGTCGATATCGTTTCCTTGAATCGTCCCACGCGATCCCAATAGCTTAATGTCGCTGTCATAGCGGTGCCGGGCATAGCTACCGTTGCCTTTTAGCGACCACACCTCATCGATTGCCCAGCTGAAATTAAGCTCTACTCCGCGGTGCTCGGTTTCAGCACCAGATACGTTGTAGCGGTCACGATCTTGAAAAATGACGTCGTCCTTCGCCATCCAGTAAGCCGCAACATCGTAATTCAGCACACCCACAACACCTCTGATCCCCAGTTCCAGTCCGTTGACCGTCTCTGAATCAATATCAGTGATGGTCTGACCCGACTGCAGCCGGTAAAGCTCAGTCGTTTGGGGCGCACGAAAACCTCTAGCCGCTTTGACGAATACGGTGCGATTTGCTGAGTGGTGGCTGAGCGCCAGGTTGCCTGTCCAGTCACCGAAGCTGTCCTTTTGGCTGGCAGGTCTGTAGAAGCGGCAGGCGCTAGCCGAGGGTGAACAGGCTGGACCGTCGTCGGTGCGGTTTTGGTAGTCGTAACGGGTTTCCTCAAGCCTGATGCCTGCGTCGAGTTGCCACCGATCAGTGATAGACCAATCAAGATGTGTGAATGCGGCAATAGAGTCAGCGTCGACGTCATAGTCATAGTGGACGCCGTCGGGCTGGTTTGGACTGAAAAACTCTGCCTGTGTCTCGAGAAGTGAGCCCTTCGTTCGGTCTACGTCCAAGCCTGCGCGCCAACCCAACTGATCCGATCTGCCACTGATCATAGCCTGCAAGCCAAAACTGCGATGCTGGTTTGTCTCGGTCGCCTTCCAGGGAAGATAGTGCTGCAGGAAGGTCATACTATTGCTGCGCCAGTAGGGCTTAAGAGAGACCTCTCCTGCAGCTCCCAAATTCCGACTGACATTCAGGTGGCCACGAGCAGACCAAGCATCCCTGTACGCCTCAGGGTTTGGATTCTCCTCCCGCGCGTCGTCATCTTCATAGGCCTCAAAGCCACGAATATACCCCGCCGTCTCTTGGTCGAGGTTGCTGCCCTCCAAGGCGCCGGTCACCCGCCAGTCCTGAAACTCGTGGTCCAAGCGGAGTGTTGCCTTCTGCTGCTTGTATCCAGATTCCTCTTGATAGCCGCCATAGCGTGCGGTTTGGGCGGACAGAGCAAAGCTGTCAAAAGACCCACTAGCGGAGAGCCGGTAGTAGTCTCGTGAACCCGCTTCCACTCGCACCTGATTTCGCGTTTGGGCGACGGTGGGGGTGAGCACGTTTATGATGCCGTGCAGTGCATTAGAACCGAACACCACAGTGGCGGGTCCTTTTAATACCTCAACTTTTCCGGCTTGCAGTAAGTTTGCATCGAAGAGCTGATTGACGTTGCAAAACCCCGGTGATCGAAGGCTGATCCCGTCTTGCGCCGTCATGAAAGCACCGCAGCTACCTGCACCTGTGAGTACTGGAGACCGGAGTGAGATCAAAGACTCTTGACCATTGCCCCGACTAACCCAACTGCCTGCCACTCGATTGAATACCTGGTTGCTGTGCTGAGGGGCGATGCCTTGCAATTCGGACTGGCCCACAATGGACCAGGAGGTCGGCAGCGTCGCGGCCAGATCTGCATTACGAGACGCAGTCACAATGACGTTCTCAATCCCCCTGTCGTCGTCGGGTTGATTTCCCCCTTGCTGTGCAGACGCTGGCGTCGCCGCGCCAATTGCCATCGCCCAAAAAATCGATACACACAATACCCGAGATAGCGGGGTCACATTGTTTATCATGGCTGACCTCTTCCCGAGGCCGATGCCCCGTGACAAAGTCGTGCATTCTGGGCAAAACTTCCCAACATGCCAAGTTCAAAGGAAAAGACACAGTGAGTGCAGGTGTTTTGGCCGTCAACGACGACTTGCCGCTCCGAACCGACGGGCCTGTTCATTCTGGCAAAGTGCGATCGGTGTACTGGTTAACCGAAGCGGATAGTGCACGTCTCATTTCGGAGCGTCACTACGCGGTAGCGCCCGATTCGCAGCTTGCGGTCATGGTTATCAGTGACCGTATTTCGGCCTTTGATTGTATGTGGCATGGGGAGGGTGGATTGGCGGGCGTGCCTGGCAAGGGTGCCTCGTTAAACGCGATTTCGCACTTCTGGTTTACGCAATTTCAGCACGCGGGATTAGCACGCAGCCACATTTTGGAAGTGCCACACCCCCTAGTATGGATCGTTCAGCGTGCGCAGCCCCTCCTGCTGGAAGCTATTGCGCGGCGCTTCATCACAGGTTCCATGTGGCGTGCCTATGAGCAGGGCGCGAGAGAGTTTTGTGGCAACCAGCTTCCCGATAATCTGCATGCCAATCAGAAATTGAGCGAAACATTGGTTACGCCCTCCACGAAAGGCGTGATGCGGGGTTTGGATGGAATACCCGAAGCGGACGATACCAACGTCTCACGTGCGCAGCTCGTACAGCACTGGCGGGAATTTGGTTTTCGTTCGCCCGATGACATTGACCATTACGAGATGTTGTTGAGGCAGGGTGCAGGACTCATTGCTTCACACCTCTCCCCGCTGGAGCTGATGTTGGTGGATACCAAGTTCGAATTTGGTTATGCCAAAGACATTGCAGGCGATGAGCAGCTGATCTACATGGACGAGGTGGGGACTCCCGACTCGTCCCGGATTTGGGACGCTGTGGAATATCGAGGCGGGCGAGTGGTGGAGAACAGCAAGGAGGAGTTTCGACAAGCGCTCCTGCGGCACGTCAAAGATCCACAGCTTTTGCTGGATCACACGCGCTTTGCAGAGCGCAAGCAGTTCGCGGCGGCGCACGCGTTGCCAGCTGGCATGCTGCACTCCTTGTCGGATACCTATCGTGCCGTGGCTGCGCGCATTACAGGGCATCCAATAGCAATCCCTCAGGATCCTCGCCAGACTATGATCTCGATGCTAGATGATCAGTTTGCACTGGTGCGCTGATCCTTTTATGCCGTAGGAGCTTGCATGCCAACTTTCAAATTGACCGATTCGTTGTCAGTCGCCGCCCAGATAACACCGCAGGATATTCCCCAGCTGGTTGATAAGGGATTCACTACCGTTGTGTGTAATAGACCAGATAACGAGGTGCCTGGTCAGTCCTCGATGGACGAGATTGAAGAGGCCTGCAATGCTGCGGGTCTGCTTTTTGTTAGGTATCCAGTGAATGCGATGAGCTTTCCCGGCCCTGATCTCGATGGCCTCGCAGAGTTGTTTGATGATTCGAGCCAGTCCGTCCTAGCTTATTGCCGCACCGGCACTCGATGCGCCAATTTATGGGTCGCAACACGCGCTGAGGCAGACCTGCTTGAGGCGGTAAGCGTCGCGCGAGGTATTGGCTTCGATTTAAGCATGGTGGTGCGATGATCGTTGCTGCGACACTCCGATCGTCCTCAAAGGCGCCCTCTCACGCCACCGTGGCAAGTAATTTCTCTAGTGCTCCGCGCGCATCTGCGCCCCAAGTGGCCTTGGGTATGTCACTTAACGTAAGCATGTCATCGTTAACTACAACATGCTGGGGATGGTGGGCTTCGGCAATCGTTGCATAGACCTGTAGAGACGATTCCTCTGGCCCCGCGCATAACTCGTAGACCCTGATGACGAGTTCACTGCCTGCCAAGGCCTTCTCGCCAGCCAGCTGGGCGAAGCCGTCACCACACAAAGTGACACCCTCTACCAACATGTTGCGTGACAGCTTGAGCCCAGCGTCCTTCAGGGTGCTCCCAATACTGTGTCCCTGGCGAATAAGTGTATCGGCGTTGGCGAGTGGCGCCGGCGCGGGAGTCGAGAAATGTGTGACCGCGAGAGTGCGGCAAACATCCACGCCGTCATGGTGACTGCAAAGACTTGCCAGGCGGTAGTGGTCGTCCTGATGTAACACCCGCACGGCATAGCTGCCGAAGCGGGCTAGGATTTGTTCGCTGTTCACGCGGTGAAAATCCCTTGCAGGCCGATGTAAAGAAACGAGGGGGTCTGGTAACTGCCCACCTCGAATGCGGACGGCACACTAACCTGCTCGCCATTAATCTGCAATCTGTCAGTGGTTTGATTGAGACCGAGCTGGGGTATCATCAGCCGCTCTAAAGTGTTGGAACGGCGCGGCCAGAGTATTCCCGCTCGATCAATCCACTCGCATAAGAGACACGCCATGAACATGAAACGCACTCTTCTTATCTCATTAACGGCGCTGATAATTAATAATGTACACGCTGTAGAGCCGCTCGGTGATGCTATTCGTCGTGCCTACGACGCTAAACTGAGAGATCTGTTCCTGTATTTTCATCAGAACCCCGAGCTCTCGACGATGGAGTATAAAACTTCCGCTCGATTGGCAGATGAGTTGGCGTCGCTCGGCTACACGGTGCATCGCAATGTCGGCGGGACAGGTATTGTTGCCCTGCTTAAAAATGGTGAAGGGCCGCTGGTGATGTTCAGGGCTGACATGGACGGCCTGCCGGTTGAGGAGAAATCAGGTCTGGCGTACGCGTCGCGTGCCAAGCAGATTGATCCCAACGGTAATGTGGTGTTCGTCATGCACGCATGCGGGCACGATGTGCATATCACCAGCCTTGTGGGGACGGCCCAGATCATGGCGGATCGGCGCGACGAGTGGCAAGGCACGCTAATGCTGATTGGTCAGCCCGCAGAGGAGCGGGTGATGGGTGCTGCGGCGATGCGTGCCGATAATGTCTGGCGTCGCTTTGGACAGCCTGACTACGCGATGGCCTTTCACGTAACGTCGGCCATGCCGACAGGCATGTTGGGCGCGTCAGTGGATTCCCCGTACTCGGGTGCGGATACGGTTGATATTTATATTACTGGGGTAGGCGCCCATGGCGCTTCACCTCACCGCGGCGTCGACCCGATCGTGCTGGGCTCCCAGATCGTGATGGGGCTTCAGACAGTGGTGAGCAGAACTCTGCCGCCCAGACGTCCTGGAGTCATCACCGTGGGCGCGTTTCATAGCGGTACCAAGCACAACATCATTTCCGACGCCGCCCATTTGCAGTTGACCGTGCGGAGTGAGTCGGGTTCGGATCGAAGGTTGCTGTTGGATGGTATTCGCAGAGTTGCTGAGAATATGGGACGGGTCGCAGGTTTGCCCGAGGAGTTGCTCCCGAGGGTGGTGGTGTCAGATGAGAGTGTGCCGCCGACACTTAACGACAAGGCGCTGACAGAACGCGTAATAGCGCTATGGAGCGGGCATTTTGGGAAAAGTGCTCTGTTTTCTGGGGAGAGATTGGGAATGGGGGCAGAGGATTTCCCGCTCTTTACCGTTAACCCCTATATACCCAGTCTTTATTTCGCGGTCGGTGGGACCCCGCCTGAGGATTTCGTGACTGAGCAGAGCGGCGGTGCCCCGGTTCCCTCCCACCATTCACCGCTGTTTAAAATTGATCCCGATGCGTCCGTGACATTGGGGGTGGAGGCGTCTGTGTCTGCGCTTCTTGAGTTAATGAGACAGTGACTTCATTGGACGAGCCCACCGTTGCGATCCGTTATCCTGTCTGGGATCTGACGCTTCGGTTGCTTCACTGGTATTTACCACCCGCTACTGTCGTCATGTGGTGGAGTGGCGCACGGCGTGAATGGAAATTAATGCGCGGGTTCGCACCGATTTCTTATCTCGCAGCTTGGAAGCATTGTTCAGAGGTTTATCGGCAGTGAGTAGGTGCGTTTAGTGTGGTCCTTGCGGGGTCCTCGCGAAAGTCGACGCTATTTACTATTAAAGGGAATTCTCTGAGGCACAACTTGCAGGGTGCGCTGTCGGTAATCGGGGTTTAAGCGCTGTCGGTAGCAGAGACTGCGTCGGGCACCGAGAGCGTCGACTATATTTTTTTAGGGCGCCCTTTTCTAACTGGTCTGCGTTATTCAGTTGGTTTGCCCAGGTGGTTGATAGGACGTCATCCAAAATTCTGACCGAAACCATGTCGCCTATGGGCTCGAATGTCATGCTCATTTAAGCAAAGTAGGATTGGCAGTGGGATTGCTGGGGCTCAGATTAGTCAATTTAAGCCGACGCTGAGGCGGACAGCGGACTTACACCAAGTGAGGTAACAACAAGCGTCTTTGTCTCCACGGTGTGAGCCCCTCATTTGTTGGGCTGGCTTTTCATTTCCTGCGTTGCTGATACTTTAATACGAGATGCCAAACGCTATCCCAAAAAGGGGAGTGAGTCGCTACCCCGAGAAGGTTTACACTTTCGCTGTCACTGGAGATGTCATGTCTGAATCATTACCACTCGATGCTTACTGGATGCCATATACGGGGAACCGCCAGTTCAAGCAAGACCCTCGCATCATTGTCGGCGCGGAAGGCGTGTGGTTTACCGACGATCGTGGAAGACGGATTCTAGATGGACATTCCGGGCTGTGGACGTCTGGACTGGGTCACGGCCACCCTGAAGTCTCCAAAGCCGTTGCGGAGCAAATTGATACGCTGGATTTTGCGCCGCCGTTTCAGTTCGGCCATCCGGCCGCTTTCAAGCTGGCGGACAAGCTCAGACAACTGATGCCCGGCGATCTTAACTATGCGTTTTTCACCAACTCGGGCTCGGAATCAGCGGATACGTCACTCAAAATGGCGCGCGCCTACTGGCGACTCAAAGGACAGCCAGCTAAAACGCGCTTCATTGGGCGCCAAAAGGGCTACCACGGCGTGAACTATGGCGGCACGGCGGTCGGCGGCATTGGCGCCAATCGGAAGCCCTTTGGACAATCATTGGAGGTAGATCACCTCCGCCACACCATGCTGCCTGAGAACGCTTTCTGTCGAGGCATGCCCAAACAGGGTGCACACCTTGCGGAGGAGCTTGCCGAGCTGATTATGCTGCACGATGCCTCTACAATCGCCGCGGTCATTGTGGAGCCCATGGCAGGGTCAGCGGGAGTTATTCCGCCGCCAACCGGCTATCTGCAGCGCCTTCGAGAACTGTGCGATCAGCATGAGATTTTGCTGATTTTTGATGAGGTGATCACGGGGCTGGGTCGCTGCGGCGCTTACACCGGCGCCGAGGCGTTTGGCGTGACCCCCGATATCCTGAATCTTGCGAAGCAGATCACAAACGGTGCGGTCCCCATGGGGGCCGTCATGGCGACGCCTGAGATTTACGACACCTTTATGGCGCACGGTGGACCGGATTACTCGCTGGAATTCGCGCATGGCTATACCTACTCGGGGCACCCAGTTGCTTGCGCTGCCGGTTTGGCGGCACTCGAGGTTTTGGTACGCGATCAGTTGCCAGCTCGTGTCGCTGAGGAGGCTCCGTTTTGGGAGTCCTTGCTGCACGATTCTCTGGCAGAGAGACCACATGTTATGGACGTTCGCAACTATGGCTTCGCCGGTGCACTGACCTTGGAGGCCTACCACGGGGAACCCCTGCGGCGACCATTTGAGGTGGCGATGCGCATGTGGGAGAAAGGTTTTCTGGTGCGCTACGGCGGCGACACTATTCAGCTGGCGCCTCACTTTGTGATGGAGCGCGAGCAGATGACGTCTTTGGTGGTGGCGCTCTCCGAAGCACTCGAAGAGCTAGCCTAGAGGGCTTTGTCTGGTGAGAGTGGGGCCACCTGTGGCGACTCAGCGATAGCTCTTGCCAACCAGGCATCCATCCGTTCTTCTAGGACATCCAACGGCAAGGCGCCGGCACCTAACATTTCGTCGTGGAAGGCGCGAATATCAAATTGATCGCGCAGTGCAGCTTCAGCTTCGCTTCGCAGCTCCAGCATTTTCAGTTGTCCAATTTTGTACGCCAACGCCTGACCCGGCCAACCGATGTAGCGATCAATTTCATTGACGATATCCGCCTCGGTCTTGGCGGCATTGGCCAGAAAGTAATCGATGGCGCGCTGGCGATTCCAGCCGAAATAGTGCAGGCCGGTATCCACGACCAGACGCACGGCTCGCCACATGTCGTAGACCAATTGGCCGTAGCGAGAATAGGGGTCCGTATACAGGCCCATGTCGTACCCCAGTCGTTCCGAGTAAAGGCCCCAGCCTTCAATAAATGCCGTGAAACCGCCATTGCGTCTGAATTCAGGTAGCCCGGTAAGCTCCTGAGCGAGTGCAATCTGGAGATGATGACCAGGTACGCTCTCGTGTACGCTCAAAACCTCCATTTCGAACTTTGGCCGCGTTTCAGGTTGGTAAAGATTGACGTAATACCATCCCGGACGGGAGCCATCTACGGCCGGTCGCATATAGTAGGCGGTGGTCGTATCGGGCGCCTCCTCGTCTGGTATAGGTCGCACGCCATATGGAGCGCGAGGAAGCTTTCCGAATAGCTTGACCAACCCGGGGTCCAGCCGTTTAGAGACAGCTTGGTAGCCCTCAAGAAGCGCCTCAGGGCTGTCATAATAAAACTGAGGATCTGTTCTCAGAAAAGTATTGAACGCTGTAATGTCGCCGTCGAATCCGACCTCTCCGATCACTGCTTCCATCTCTCCGCGAATTCGCTCTACTTCCTTCAATCCAATTTCATGAATCTCGTCGGGCGTCATGTTTGTTGTGGTGAAGTGATGGGCGAGACGGGCGTAAACTTGCTTGCCGCCGGGCAACGATCCGATGCCGGGCGCACGTGCTGCGGGGAGGTAACGCTCCTGCAAGAACGTCAACAGCTCAGTAAAAGCGGGCTTTATGTCCTCGTCAATTATCTGGCGAGCTGTTTCTTGCAATGCTTCTCTTTGCGACGCGTCGAGGTGCTGTGGCAGTGCTGTGAAAGCCCGAAAAAATGGACTGTCTGAGGCATCGCCGTCGAGCAAGTTTTGAATTTGTGTTGGTACGCGGGACATGACGATCTTTGCCTGCGTACGTTCTTTTTCAAGACCTTCAGCGAGAAGGGCTTGGAATTGCGCCAGCTGCTCCGGTAGGTTTCGCAGTCGGGTTAGCCAATCAAGATGGTCTTGCTCGGTCTCCATTGGCAAGTAATCGACCATACTGTGCCAGTGTTGTGGACCGGAGCGCATATCCAGTGCGATCAAATGCAGACCGTCCTCGAATTCACTTCTATTCTCGCGCAGCTCACGGAGCAGCATGGCCCGGTTCAGGCGACCATCGGCGGTGAGCGTAGCAGGCTCGATTTGCTCGAGCTGACTGACAAAACGTCCCTCATCTTCGTAACGCGAACGGAATGCCGCGGGACTCCGATCAGTCCATAGCGCGTTCCCCGAACGATCGCCGTACTCAAGTCGTCTTTCAGGGTATTGCTCAAGCACCCACTGCCAATGGCGTTCGATTACCTCTTCCAGATAGGTGTCATCTGCGCGAGCAAAGGGCGCATTGTACGGCGACAGGGCGAGGCACAGCAGACAAGTGATCAGACTGGTCATCCCATTTATGCTTGTTGGAGATTTTCTCAGATTCGGGTGGTTACGTTTCATAGTGCAATTCATTGCGCCGAGCTATCGTGTTGTTTTTCGCAAACCAGACGAGCTTGATGCGCTTTGGCCCTGTGATGAGAGCACGGGGCATAAAAGGTGCTTGTCCCCTGTGTCAGCTACCGCCCTAGTATGGATCGCGCCACGAGTTCTCGCATGATCTCCGAAGAGCCGCCATAAATGGTTTGAATACGTGCATCGACATAAAAGCGGGAGATGGGGTATTCCGACGTGTAGCCATAGCCGCCGAAAAGCTGCAGGCATTGATCGGCGACTCGGCACTGCATTTCGCAGCTTGCTAGCTTGAGCATGGCTGCGTTGTCGGCCGTTAGAGTCCCGCTGGCATAGTCCCGTGCGCACTGCTCGTAGAACGCACGATTAACGGCGATGTCAGTTTTGACCTCGGCCAGCTTAAAGCGCGTGTTTTGAAACTGCCCGACCTTTTGGCCGAAGGCTTCACGCTCCTGAACGTATTGCACGGTGATATCCATTGCACCTTCAGAGGCGGCGATCGCCTGTGCGGCAATACCCAGTCTCTCGCGAGGCAACTCCTCCATCATAATGACAAAGCCGCGGTTTTCTTCGCCCAGAAGCGCATTGGCAGGCAGGCGCACGTCATTGAAGAATAGCAGCGCGGTGTCTGATGTGTGCTGACCGATCTTTTCGATTTTTTTTGATTTCTCGAAGCCGGCAGAGTGTGCGTCAACCAAAAACAGTGACGTGCCTTTGGCGCCTTTACCGGGATCGGTAATCGCCGCCACGATGACGAGATCAGCGTGGATTCCGTTGGTGATAAAAATTTTTGAACCATTCAGTATCCATTCATCTCCATCGCGAACGGCATTGGTGCGGATGCTCTGGACGTCTGATCCTGCGCCTGGCTCGGTCATTGCCAAAGCTCCCACGATCTCGCCTTTCGCCATGCGCGGCAGCCAATATGTCTTTTGTTCTTCGGTGCCGTGACGACTTAGATAGGGTGCAACGATGTTGTTGTGAATGCCGTACCCCGATGCGAAGCCACCAAATCCCATCTCTGATAACGCTTCTATCATTGCGAGAGTGACATGGGGTGATGTGCCTGCTCCGCCGAACTGCTCGTCCATATCGGGGCAAAGCAGTCCTGCCTCACCAAGCCGATTCCACAGCTCGCGTGGGACCATGCGGTTCTCTTCCCACTGCTCGTAGTGGGGTGTAATTTCTTTCTCGAACGCGCGGCGTGCCATGTCCCTAAACAGGGTCAATTCGTTCAGATCAACGGCTTGGTTCATTATTTTACCCCAAAAACATTTTTGGCTGGCCGCGTAGTATGAAGAAACTGCGCGGCTAGCACAAAACCTCATCGGAGAAACATCTGTAAATTCATCTGGACCCAAAGAGTTTGCCCCTGCACTCTTCGATCAACTGCGCACGCATTCTCCAAAGCAGGTGGCGCTGCCACCCGATCGTATGGAGGAATTATTGGGCTTCTCCATTCATCCCCCCCTTTTACACTTATGGGGTATTCTGACGGGGTGCATCTACAGTGCGTGCGGATTTGGCTTACGCTGCCGCCTTGTATCGACATCACAAAAATTATCGAGGTCACCATGCGAAATTACACACAGTTCTACATTAACGGCCAGTGGGCTGACCCTGTTACGCCAAAGACGCTAGATGTTCTAGACCCTTCGACCGAGGAAGTCTGCGCCATGATCTCTCTGGGTGCCGAGGCCGATGTAGACATGGCAGTTGCCGCGGCGAAGGCAGCTTTCGAGCCGTTCAGTCAGACTAGTGTTGAAGAGCGTGTCGGCATGCTGGAGCGGATGGCAGAAATTTTCCAGCGCCGCATCGGCGAATTTGCTGAGGCGGTTCGTTTGGAAATGGGTGCGCCCATCAAACTTGCGAGTACTGCACAGGCCTACGCGGGGCTCGGTCACATCATAGAGGCGGCGAAAATTCTCAAAACGTATTCTTTTACTGAGGACCTCGGCCCACACCGTGTTGTGAAAGAGCCCATCGGCGTCTGTGGGATGATTACACCTTGGAATTGGCCGCTGAATCAGGTCAGCTGCAAAGTCGCGCCCGCACTGGCGGTAGGTTGCACAATGGTACTGAAGCCCAGCGAAGTGGCGCCCCTGTCTGCGTATCTATATGCCGAAATTATGGACGAGGCAGGGGTGCCTGCAGGTGTTTTCAACCTGGTGAATGGTGATGGTCCGACCGTGGGTGAGGCCCTATCGCGTCACCCCGATATCGATATGATGTCCTTTACAGGCTCAACTCGCGCTGGCTCACTGGTTGCCCAGAACGCGGCCCCCACTGTGAAACGGGTCACGCAGGAATTAGGCGGGAAGTCACCGAATATTATTCTCGACGATGCAGATCTGGAGGCGGCGGTTACCCGCGGTGTGGTGCACATGTATAACAACACCGGACAGTCGTGTAACGCACCATCGCGTATGCTCGTGCCTCGTGCGTTATTGGCGGATGCCGAGGCGATCGCCGCAAAGGTCACGGAGTCTGTGGTTATTGGCGCCACCGGCGATGACACGACGACGATGGGCCCAGTCGTTTCCAAAGTCCAGTGGGACAAGATACAGGGCCTGATTGAGGCTGGTATTAACGAGGGTGCCAAGGTGGTCTGTGGTGGGCCGGGCTTACCCGATGGTATCGAGCGCGGTTACTACGTGAAGCCAACCGTGTTTTCCGAGGTCGCCAACGACATGACCATTGCTCAGCAGGAGATATTTGGTCCAGTGTTGGCGATGTTGCCTTACGACAGTGAAGAAGAAGCGATTCAGATTGCCAACGATACGCCCTACGGCTTAGCCGGTTATGTACAAAGTGGTGACCTTGATCACGCTCGTTTAGTAGCCTCCCGTATTCGCGCAGGTAACGTCCACATCAACGGTGCGTCTCCTGGAATGGATGTGCCCTTCGGGGGTTACAAGCAGTCAGGTAATGGCCGTGAATGGGGTTCACATGGTTTTACCGATTACTTGGAAATCAAAGCGATCTCGGGCTTCAAAGCAGCTTGAGTCGCGTAGGTAAAGAGCGTTTGCCATGAAGGCGATTCTGGCGATCGACCAGGGCACCACGGGCACGACTGTCGCGGTCATGAGTACTCGTGGAGTTTTGCTTGGCAGCGTCAATTATGAGTTCCCTCAAATTTATCCCAAGCCCGGTTGGGTGGAACATGATCCTGAGGCCATTTGGTCGTCGGTTCTGAAGGGTATCCGGGCGGTATTTCGCAAGGGGTTATGCAAAGCCGCAGACGTTGCCTGTATAGGCATCACCAATCAACGTGAAACGTCACTGCTGTGGGAGCGACGCACCGGCAAACCCTTGGGAAATGCCATCGTTTGGCAGTGTCGGCGCACGGCGGCGTTTTGCGAAGGGCTCCAAAAAAAGGGCGTTGAGCCGATGGTGCGTGACAGGACGGGTTTAGTGCTCGATCCGTACTTTTCGGCGAGCAAGTTCCGCTGGTTGCTGAACGACATAGACGGTGTAAGGGGTCGCGCACGCCGCGGCGAGGTTGCCGCCGGCACGATTGATGCCTATTTACTGGCAAGATTGACCGGTGGTCTGGTGCATGCAACGGATGTGTCCAATGCGTCCCGCACTTCGTTAATGAACCTGCGCACCTTGGATTGGGACCCGGATCTTCTCAAGCTTTTCAGTGTTCCGCACAATATTCTGCCGGACATTATCCCGTCCAGTGGTGACTTGGGTCGCACTTTGGGAGTGCCAGGGTTGCCTGACGGTCTACCAATCTCCGGTATCGCCGGAGATCAGCAGTCCGCACTCTTCGGACAGGCGGGGTTCGAGAGAGGTGCGGCTAAATGCACGTTCGGGACTGGCTCCTTTATTCTCATGAATACGGGTCAAGACCGAATGCACAGTGACGCCGGATTGCTCAGCACTGTTGCCTGGCAGTTGCCAGGGCAGCAGTCAGCGGTGTACGCCCTAGAGGGGGGTGCTTTCATCTGCGGCGCGGCAGTTCAGTGGTTGCGTGACGGATTGGGCATCATCAAGCGTGCACAAGACATTGAACGTTTGGCTGCGTCCGTTCCCGACGCTAACGGTGTTGAGTTTGTACCGGCACTGACAGGGTTGGGGGCGCCGCATTGGGACCCGGCTGCGCGAGGCGTGATATCGGGATTGACTCGGGGCGCTACGGCCGCCCATATTGCCCGCGCAACGCTAGAGGCGATGGCGCTCCAGAATGTCGACATTCTGCGGGCTATGGAGCGTGATCTCGCAAGACGGATGAGCGATCTTAGGGTGGATGGTGGTGCTTCCGCCAACAATATGCTGATGCAGCTGCAGGCTGATTACCTGGGCAGAGCCATTGTCCGCCCGATGATCATCGAGACGACCGTGGTGGGGGCTTGCTTTCTTGCCGGGCTCGGTGTGGGGGTCTGGAAGAACACCGAGGCTTTGGCAAAAGTTTGGCGAGCGGATCAATCGTTCCCTGCTCGAATGACAACGGGCGCCCGGCGCCGAAGGCTGTCATCTTGGCAGCATGCGGTTGATCGCGTTAAATCGGTAGGGTGATCGATTAATGGCAGATGTGGTCCCGTTTTCTCGGGCAAAAAAAAAGAAGTGGGATCAAACGATGTGCCGCAATGGTCACCACAGGTGGCGCCCGGTCAAATCTGATCCTTTTGCCGTTCATCGAGGCGAGTTAATTACGCGTTTTCGTTGTGAGCGCTGCGGAAAAGAGCGGACTAAAGCGACCTAAGCCAGCTCGCTCCACTAGCCTCCCTAGACGTCCGAGGAGCATCGTGTGACAACTTCTTGTGCAAGAGCTGATTGCAGAAACGCCCAGTTGTGAGCGACGTCCTCCCTAGCACAGCCAGAGATTTAAAACCTCTGGGTAGTAGTTGTGGCGTGCGAGAGTCGATAGACTGCTCGCAGCAACAAAGAGCTGCGTGTGGACATGGGGAGTGAGACGCATGACTGCCATGATTTATCCGACAACTAACCCGTCACTGTCCGAGCAAATGCTGGTGGCGCGGGCTGAAGGGCCCTACATCTTCGATAAGCAGGGCAAGCGCTACCTCGAGGGTATGGCGGGACTTTGGTGCACGGCACTGGGTTACGGCAATAAGGAGATAATAGAGGTAGCCGAGCGACAGATGCGCGAGCTCAGTTTTAGTCATATGTTTGACGGGAAAACACACGCCTCAGCAATGGAGCTCGCCGACAAGCTGTCGGCAATGGTGCCGATGTCAGATGGTCGGGTGTTCTTGGGTAACTCTGGGTCTGACGCCAATGACACGCTTCTCAAACTGATCCGCTATCACGCAGAAGCCTCCGGACAGCCTGAGCGCTTCAAGGTAATAGCCAGAGAGCAGGGCTACCACGGGGTAACGCTGGCCTCTGCTGCACTCACCGCCATTCCGACAAATCATGCGCACTTTCAGCTGCCTTTCGAAGCACTGGGCGTTCTGAGAACGGGCTCGGCTTACTATTACCGCGGTGCGATTGAAGGCGAGACCGAGGCAGACTTTGTGGCGCGTCGCGCCGACGAGTTGGAGTCCCTAATTTTAGCTGAAGGGCCCGACACTATTGCGGCGATGATCGCAGAGCCCGTGAGTGGTGCAGGGGGTGTGATTGTTCCGCCGTCCGGTTATTTCGAGGCGATTCAGGCAGTTCTGGATCGCTACGGCATCTGGTTATGGGACGATGAGGTGATATGCGGGTTTGGACGTCTCGGGGAGGATTTCGGCGCCAATAAAATGGCTATGCGACCTCAACTGATGACGCTGGCTAAGGCGTTGTCGTCGGCCTACGTGCCAGTATCAGCCGCCATCGTACAGGGTGATATCGCCGACTGCATCAATGCTTCCGCGACGGAAGTTGGGGTATTCGGTCACGGTTATACCTACAGCGGTCATCCACTGGGGTGTGCGGTTGCAAGTAAGGTGATCGACATATACGTCCGCGATCGCATATTCGATCATGCGAAGGAGGTAGGCGGTTATTTGCAGTCGCGCCTGACAGAATTCGCAGATCATCCTCTGGTAGGTGAGGTATCCGGTGTCGGCATGATTGGTGCCTTGGAGCTTGTGGCTGACAAGGAATCCAAAAAGCCCTTCGAGGGTATGAAAGTTGGGCAGTTTTGCGCAAAAGCCGCAGAAGAGAACGGGCTGGTGATCCGGCCTCTCGGTGGCAACCGTGTTGCGCTGTGTCCGCCTCTCATCATCGGGCCTGAGCACGTTGACGAGATCGGTGAAAAGCTGGGCGCAGCATTGAACACCACACTCGATTGGGTGACGGCGCAAGGCCTTCGCTAGCGTTTGCCTCGGCTGCGGCGGGTGGTCAGGCCGTGCTTACGAACCAGCGCGCGCATCTGATTGTAATTGAGTCCGAGTAAATCCGAGGCGTCGCTCTGACGCTGATGGGCAGCGTCCAGTGCCCGCTCCAGCCATGACAGCTCCTCGTCGTGGAGTTGCTGTTTGAGATCTATGGGCCATAGGGTCCGCGTTTGCGAGGAAGGCGCGAACTCATATGACGACGCAGCATCGGCCACTGGGCGATGCTGCTCATATACGTTGCGAGCGGCGTCTGGCGCATCGGGGTCTAGGGGTGAGCTTGCTCTCTGATGAAACGGGTTGATCACAATCTCGGCGATAGGGCGTTCGGCCTCCACCGCCCTAAACAAAGATCGCTCGACGACATTTTTTAGTTCGCGAATATTGCCGGGCCAGCAATATGATTGAAGCTGTCGGACGGCGGCCTTGGCGAATCCAGGGAAGTATTCCCATCCGAGTTCCCGACACATCCGCATGCCGAAA
>MDTG01167546.1_pt1 | contig 18996 bp, 20 predicted proteins | sample 811421 | NCBI WGS metagenome assembly MDTG01 (sample SAMN05326645, study PRJNA326480) | marine metagenome | isolation source: seawater | place: Pacific Ocean: South East | collected 2011
AAAAGTTAAATATACTACTTTGAAAAGATCAGTTTTAATTGAATTTTTAAAAAGTAATTTATTTACAAATAATATCCGTTTTGGAAAAGAAGTAAAAAAAATTTCAAAATTAAAAGAAAAGCTTTTAATTAATTTTAAAGATAATACGAACGATCTAGTAGACTTTATAATTGTTTCGGACGGAATCTTTTCTAATACTAAATCAATTATAGAAAATAAAAATATTAATCCAATTTATAATGGATCAATTGCAATAAGAACAATACTCAAATCTTCGTTGGAATTTAATTATGATAAAAAAAATATATCCTTGGTCATGCTTAAAAATGCACATATTGTAATATATCCAATTAATAAACAAGGTGAATTAAATTTAGTTTGTATAGTGAGACAAAAATTATCTAATAGTATTGATTTAAATACATTAGTTAAGAATGAAATACTTTCACAAAATAAAAATTTAGAAAATCTATTTAAAAATAAATTAGAATACTGGCCGATTTATATTACAAAAAAGCCTTCAAAATCAATTTATGAAAATTTATTTTATCTTGGAGATGCTTTTTATACTTTTCCTCCTACCATGGCTCAAGGTGCTTCACAGTCCATTGAGGGTGCTTATGAGTTATTTAATTTACTATCTCAAGATAATAAAAAAGTTCAGAGCATTTACTTTCAAAAAAGACTAGAAAAAACTAAACTAATTAATAGTAGATCCAGATTAAATTATTATTCTTTTCATTTATCCAACCCTATATTGGTTAAAGCTAGAAATGCTATTTTAAAAAAGATCACAAAGAGTAAAAAATTTTTGAACAGATATTTAGGTAATATTTATCAAGGGACTTAAGAAGACGGTCTTAGTTTTTCTCTTAATTCATCTATTGGTTTTAAATTTTTCCCTGATTGATAATACCAATAAGTCCAACCATTACAGCTTTCAGCACCTAGAATTTTTGCTGCAACCTTATGGATTGAACCCTCAGCTTTTTGACATTTTAAACTCCCATCAATCATTATCTTGGCGTTAAATTTCTTTTTTTGATCAAAAAGTATCGTCCCTGGTTTGATTAATCCCATTTCAATTAAAGACCCAAAAGGAACTCTTGGTTTTGATTTATTATTTTGGAGTGCATCCAAATAATTATCTTCTATTATTCTTGTTTTATTAATTCTCTCATATGCTGCTTCGAAATATTTTTTATCTTTTTCAATACCAAAATATTTTCTACCTAATTTTTTAGCAACAACAGCGGTTGTTCCAGTACCTAAGAAAGGGTCAAATACTACATCGTTCTTATTTGTTGTTGCTAATATAATTCTGTGTAATAAAGCCTCGGGTTTTTGTGTTGAATGAACTTTTTTTCCATTCTTTTTTAATCTCTCTTTTCCATTACAAATAGGTAGGATCCAATCAGATCTCATTTGCAAATCATCATTTAAACATTTTAAGGATTTATAGTTAAATGTGTATTTTGATTTTTTATTTTTTGACGCCCAAATTAAAGTTTCATGTGCATTTGTAAATCGCGTTCCTTTAAAATTTGGCATTGGATTATTCTTTCTCCAAATAACATCGTTCAATATCCAGTAATCTAAATTTTGAATGTGATAACCAAGTCTAAAAATATTATGATAGGTTCCTATCACCCAAATAGAACCATTATCTTTTAAAATTCTTTTACATTCTTTTAGCCAAGCCTTTGAAAAATCATCGTAATGTTTAAAGTTAGAAAATTGATCCCACTTATCATTAACACCATTTACTTTGCTATCATCAGGTCTTTTTAATTTCTCACCGATTTGCATGTTGTAAGGAGGATCAGCAAAAACTAAATCAAAACTTTTGTCTGGAATCTTTTTTAAAATTTCTAAAGACTCTCCATTTAGAATTTTGTTCAAAAATTTCGTCATTTATTGAATTCAACCCGAAATTGAATCTACCGTCAAATTTTTTTTTTAAAAATATAGAGTCTATAATGTGCTGAAGATTCCTATTTGAACAAGATGTTGTGTACTGGTCTATAGCTCTTTCTATGGTAACTTGTGACACCGAATTTTTTTAGGGCAACAAGGTGTTGCCAAGTACCGTATCCAAAATTTTTATGCCATTTGTATTGTGGAAATTTATTTCCTAATTTTATCATATAAAGGTCTCTGTAAACTTTTGCGACAATAGAAGCTGCAGAAATACACTTAATTTTCTGATCTCCTTTAATTACCGTTTTAGAATTTTTTAATTTTTTTGGTGAATGAGTTCCATCAACTAAAAAAATATGAGGTTTTTTTTTTTAATTTTTTTATTGCCCTTTCCATAGATAGGAGGGTAGCATTAAAAATATTGTATTTGTCTATTTCATTTACAGATGCTGAACCAATTGCGTACCAAGAATTTTTCTTTATATGTTTTGCAATTTTTATTCTATCTTTAAAATTAATAGCTTTTGAATCTTTCAGAAATCTTTTATTGATATTTTTTTTTAAAATTAATGCGCACGAAACAACCGGACCTGCCAAACAACCTCTACCAACCTCATCTACTCCACCAAAAATTTTTTTAGACATTAAGTTTTATATTTAATTGAGATATTTTTTTTTTGATCATCTTCAAGTCTTCCCAGGCATATTTTTTTTGATCAGGTTGTCTCATTAAAAAGGCAGGATGAAAAGATGCAATTACCTCAGTTTTAACACCACCAATTTTTTTAGTTACCCATTTTCCTCTTGCTTTGGAAATTACTTCGCTATTTCCTACTAAAGCGTTAAGAGCAGTACTACCAAGTAAAAATAAAATTTTTGGATTAATTAATTCTATGTGTTTTTTTAAAAAAGGCAGATATCTCTCAATTTCTTCTTCGGTGGGCCTTCTATTCATTGGTGGTCTAAAATTAACTACATTTGAAATATAAACATTATTTCTATTTAATTTTATTGCCGATAACATTTTATCAAGCAATTTTCCTGCTCTTCCAACAAAGGGTTTGCCTTCTTTGTCCTCGTTTGCCCCAGGACCTTCACCAATAATCATTATTTTCGCTGATGAGTTACCATCAGAAAATACGAGATTTGTGGCATTTTTTTTTAAATCGCAATTTTTGATAGAATTAATTCTTTTTTTTAGACCTTCTAGCTCTAATATTTTATTTTGAGAGCTTTGATTTTTAACAGCGACACTTTTTTTTTGTCTACTTAAAGGTTTATTACTATATATGATTTTATTATTAATGAGTTTGTGATAAAGCTTACTTTTATTAATTTTAAGGTTATTTTTCATCTTATGAAAATTTATAATTCTATTTTAAAAACACTAGTATATACTTTTTTTCTTTTAGGCATAATTAATTTATCTTATGCTAGAACGCCTGAATACAATTATAACGCTAAAAATATTTCAAATTACTTTTCTGCAATAGTTTCTTTTAATAATTTTGATTATGAAAAATCTGAAAAGTTTTTAAATAAGTTAGATGGTATTGAAGAAAACAATAAAATTTACTCTAAAAAGCTTCTTCATTCGCTTATAAATCTTGAGAAATTTAATAAAGCATATTTATATTCTCAAACATTAGAAAGAAAAAATTTTTCAATTTTTGAAAGTAATCTTATCTCTGGTTCATTTGAAATTAAAAACAAAAACTATAGCAAAGCCTTGTATTATTTTAGTAAAATTTCCCCAAACTTTGAAAATCATATGGCCTTTGATATTCTTAAAGTTTCGTTAACAAGCTGGGCTAAAATTGGTATTTCGAATGACACAAAGGACATCAAAATTATAGAAAGTATACCTCCGCAGCATAAAAATTTAAAATTTATTCAACGAGCCTTTGCGCATTGTCATTTTAAAACACCCGATACAAAAAAGATGTTTCAAAATATTATAAATGAAAAAAGTGCAAATTTTTCAAGATATAATTTTTTTTATGCAAAATATTTATTTTCGACTAATGATTTTATCGAAGCAGAGAAAGTAACTAATTTTGCTGCAGATAAATACCCTAGAAATTTACTAATTAATCAATTTAAAAAAACTTTAGAAAAAAAAGAAGTAAATAAAAATAAATTCAATTGTAATAATATCGAGGATATTATAGCTGAAATATTTTATGTTATTGCAAATGCTTTATCTGTACAGGGAGCTTACAAGCTTTCAAATTTTTATATTAACTTGGCAAAATATTTAAATCCTAACTTTTCCTCATACCAATCATTGCTTGCAGAAAATTTTGTGCAACTTAATAAATTTGAAGAAGCAAAAAAAATATACAAAGATTTATCAAAAACAGGTTCTATTTATAAATGGTATGCCACAAAACAAATTGCTGCACTAAATGAAGAAGAAGGAAAGAAAAAGGAAGCTTTGAGTTTAATAGAAAATACCTTTAAAAAAATTAAACCAGGTATATACGAAACTTTTGATCTGGCAAATTTTTTAAGAAATCAAAAAAAATATGATGAGTCTATAAAGTTGTACTCCGATATTTTGTTAGTTATTAACGAGGATCATGAGCTTTATCCAAAGGTGCTAGATAGAAGGGGAACAGCATATGAGAGAACGAACAAATGGGAACTTTCAAAAAAAGATTTATTATTATCTTTAAAAATCGAACCAAAAGCACCCTACGTTATGAATTATCTTGCGTATTCTTGGGTTGAAAAAGGAGAAAATATTGAGGAGGCACTTAAAATGTTAAAGGAAGCAAATGATTTAAAACAAAACGATGGCTACATCACAGATTCACTTGGATGGGCTTTATTTAAATTAAATAATTTTTCTGAGTCAAAAAAATATTTGGAGTTAGCCATTAAGTTAATGCCTAACGATCCAATAATAAATGATCATTTCGCAGATTGTTTATGGATGAACGACCTTAGAATCCAAGCAAGGTATTATTGGAAATATGTTTTAAATTTGGAAAAAACAGAAGAGGATTTAAAAAGAAAAGTGGAAAATAAATTACTTTTTGGAATTGAAAATAAATAAAGTCTAAAAATGAAAACTAAATACTTAAAATCTTATGCTAAAATTAATCTATTTTTAAAAGTAGGAAAAAAAATAAAAAAAAATAATCTTCATGATGTTCAATCTTTAGTTTTTTTAATCAATCTCTTTGATGTAATTAAAATTAAAAAAACAAATCGTTACAAAGACCAAATAAAGTTTCTTGGAAGATTTAATAAAAATGTATTAAAATCAAATAATACAATAAATAAATCAATGAGAATGCTTAGAGAAAAAGGTTTTGTAAAAAAAAATAGCAAATACAGTATCGAAGTAACGAAAAATATTCCTGTTTTTTCTGGATTTGGCGGTGGTTCCAGTAACGCAGCAACGATTGTAAAATATTTTTCAAAAAATAGAAAATTAACTTTTACAGATATTAGTTATTTTTCAGAAAAAATTGGATCTGATTTTAAAATTTTTTTAAAATCCAGACAAATTTATCAAGAAAATTTAATAAAAATTATTGATTTAGCCAAAAAACATAAATTTTATTTTATTTTAATTTACCCATATTTAAAATGTTCGACCAAATATATATATTCTAATCTAAAGTTTTTTGAGCGAATAGAAAAAGAAAGTTTTTTTTCAAATGTATCAAAATCTAAAATTTTAGAAAAAATTAAATATAACAAAAATTCTTTGGAAAAAGTGGCTATTTCAAAATTTCCAGTTATAAAAGATATATTGCTTGAACTAAGATTTACTAAAGGATGCCAGTTTTCTAGATTAACTGGATCTGGGTCAGCATGCTTTGGGGCTTTTTTAACAAAAAAAAGCGCTGATTTAGGTTTAAAAAAAATTAAAAAAAAGTTCCCTAAATTCTGGTGTGTTAGCAGTAAAACTATTTAAAATTGAATTTTTGTGGTATATCAAAAATTAATTTGGGGCGTAGCCAAGCGGTAAGGCAGTGGTTTTTGGTACCACCATCCTAGGTTCGAATCCTAGCGCCCCAGCCAAAATTATGTTGTTTTTAAAAAATTTTAAAAGAATATTTTTTCCATTCTATAAGAAAAAAATAATTAAAGACTTATTTCAAATATTAAACGAAAATAAAACTAAAAATGCAATGTTTGTAGGAGGGTGTGTTCGAAAACACCTTAACAGTGAAGAAGTAGGTGATATTGATATTGCTACATGCTTAACCCCCGAAGAGGTGATCAGCAAATTTAATGGAAATAAAAATTTTAAAATTCATAAGACCGGAATTGATCATGGAACATTAACCATAGTAAGTAATTTAGACGGTAGTTCTTTTGAAATTACAACTTTAAGAGAAGATGTCTCAACCGACGGAAGACATGCGAAAGTTGCTTTTAGCAAAGATTGGACAAAGGACTCTGAAAGAAGAGATTTTACTATAAATGCAATCTATATGGATGAGAGAGGTAAAATTTTTGATCCCCAAAATGGTTTGAAAGATTTAAAGGAGAAAAAAATAAAATTTATTGGAAATGCACATGAAAGAATTCAAGAAGATTATTTAAGAATTTTAAGATATTTGAGATTCTCGCTCATGTACCAAGATCTAGATGTTGACGAAGAAACATCAAAAGCTATTGAGATTAATGTAAGTGGTATAAATAAATTGGCAAAAGAAAGAATTTATATTGAATTGAGAAAAATAATAGATCTTAACAATTTAGATATTATTTTTAAAAATAGATTTTTATTAAATTTAACAAAAGTGCTTTTTCCTGAACTTAGGTATTTTGAGAGAGTAAAAAATTTAATGTCTTTTAAAAAATTACTTGGACAATATACTGTAGACTTCGTATTTTCTCTTTTGTTGATAGATAAAACGAACAATCATCAATATTTTATTCACAAATACAAAGTCCCAAATCTTATGAAAGAAACATTAAATTTTTATCATGAAAATTTAAAAGAAATTGAGGGAAATAAAAATTTTTTTAAAAAGGATCTCAGAAGAAATATTTTTTATATCGGAAAATATTTGAATAGGCGAGAGCAGGATGATTATTTTAAAAAAAATAATCACTATTTTTACACCTCAAAAATGAAAGAGCTTGCAGTATTTTATTACATGACAATTTCTAAACCTAAATTGTCTGACTTAAAATCTTTAATTTCAAAAATAAACTCAGTTAAGCTTCCCAAGTATCCTGTAAGTGGAGATGATCTATTAAAAAAAGGTATGAAAAGCGGAAAAAGAATTGGTTTAGCTATAAAAGCAGTTGAAAAAAAGTGGGTAGATAATAATTTTGATATAAAAAACGAGGATTTGGATTCTTTATTAAAAAAATATATTTAGTTTATATATATTTAACTTGTAGAATTTCAAAATTTTTTTCACCTGAGGGTGTATTAACAGTTGTTAATTCATTTACAGACTTACCTATTAAAGCTTTTCCAATTGGTGATTTAAAATAAATTAAGTTTTTGCTTATATCGGCCTCATCTTTGCCAACAATTTTAAACGATTTTTTATTATCATTTTCTAAATCCTTTAACGTAACTGTTGATCCGAAAATAATTTTTCCATCATTCTCAAACTTTTTTACATCAATAACATTTGCAGTAGCGATAATATTATTAATCTCAAGAACTCTTCCTTCGATATGGCCTTGTTGTTCCTTTGCAGCATGATACTCAGCATTTTCTTTAAGATCACCGTGGGCTCTTGCCTCTGCAATAGCTGCTACCACCTTTGGTCTTTTATTTTTTTTTAAATCTTCTAGCTCTTCTTTGAGCTTATCTAATCCCTGAACTGTAATAGGTTCTTTATCCATTTAATTCCACTCAGCTGTTGGAGGTAACGACATCATAATCGCATCTATATTTCCCCCGGTGTTAAGACCAAATTTTGTGCCTCTGTCGTATAATAGGTTGAACTCAACATATTTTCCTCTTTTAATTAGTTGGTCCTTTTTTTCTTTATTCGTCCATTTAAAACTAATTTTTTTTTTAATAATATTTGAAGATATATCAAGAAAACATAGTCCTAGTTCTCTTATAAATTTGAAATTTGTTTCCCAATCTTTATACAAATAATCGAAAAAAATTCCGCCAATTCCTCTTGGTTCATTTCTGTGCTTTATAAAAAAATATTCATCGCACCATCTTTTATAATGCTTATAGTTTTTATTGTTTTTTTTACACAGGTTTTTAAGTTTTTTATGGATTAATAATTTTTCTTTTTTGTCTTCATAGCTCGGCGTAGCATCCATTCCTCCTCCAAACCAGCTCTTAGAAGTTACTATAAACCTAGTATTGAAATGTAATGCTGGAATCTTGGGATTTTTCATGTGCGCTACAACTGATATTCCTGAAGCCCAGTATCTCCCACCCTTTGATGTGCCAGGTATATTAGATTTAAATTTTTTAGGGAATACTCCTGTAACGGTAGACTGATTAACTCCTACTTTGTCAAAAATTTTTCCTTTTTTCAAAATATAGAAAGTTCCACCGCCATCATTATCATTATTTTTTTTCCAATTTTTTTTAATAAAAACTTTTGGTTTTGCATTTCCTTTTGTTGCCTCTTTTTCTAAAATTTCAAACTCTTTATAAATCTGATTTTGTAAAAATTTAAACCAATCATGCGCTATTTCTTTCTGAGCTTCTAAAGTTAGTTTCATAAAAAATAATTATGTTGTTTATAAATACCCAAATTGATCATTTTAAAGCCTTGTTATGTGTCATAATGAACCTGGTAATTTTTGCAAATTAGTCATATTTATTATATGTGATGGTAATATAATTCTATGAATAAATCAGGAGAAAAAAACAACAGAAGAAGTTTTCTTTTTACTGCAAGCTATACAGTTGGAGCGGTAGGAATAGCAGCGACTATTTGGCCATTTATTGATCAGATGAACCCCGACAATTCTGTGAAGGCACTTGCAACAACAGAAGTTGATATAAGTCAAGTTGAGCCTGGTAAGTCAATAACTGTTTTATGGAGAGGAAAACCGGTTTTTATTAAAAGGAGAACGCAAGAAGAGATCGCTGAAGCCCAAGCAGTTAAATTAGATGAACTAAAACATCCCGAGAAAGATGAAGATAGAGCAAAAAATCCTGAGTGGTTAGTTATGTTAGGAATTTGCACACATCTAGGATGTGTTCCACTTGCAGACAAAGGCGAATATAAGGGTTGGTTTTGTCCGTGTCATGGTTCCCATTACGATACCTCAGGAAGAATTAGGAAGGGTCCTGCTCCAGTAAACATGGAGGTACCCAAATATGAATTTGTTGATAATAATACTATTAAGATCGGATAAATAAATATGAGTGAGAATTATGTACCTAGTTCAAAATTCGGAAAATGGTTTAATGATAGATTACCTATCCTTACTTTAGGTAAGCATTTAACCGATTATCCAACTCCGAGAAATTTAAATTATTGGTGGACTTTTGGTGGTATTTTAACTTTTTGTTTAATCTCACAAATTATAACAGGTATTGTTCTTGGTATGCATTACGTTGCGCATGCCGATATGGCTTTTGACAGCATTGAGCATATTATGAGAGATGTAAATTACGGTTGGTTGATTAGATACATTCACAGTAACGGAGCATCCATGTTCTTTCTAGCGGTTTACATTCATATTTTTAGATCATTGTTTTATGGTTCTTACAAATCTCCAAGAGAAATCATTTGGATATTAGGAATGCTTATTTACTTACTTATGATGGCCACAGCTTTTATGGGATATGTTCTTCCTTGGGGACAAATGAGTTTTTGGGGTGCTACTGTAATCACAAATCTTTTTAGCGCGATTCCACTGGTTGGAGAGAGTATAGTCACTTGGCTATGGGGAGGATACTCGGTGGATAACCCAACACTAACTAGATTTTTTAGCCTACATTATTTATTCCCCTTTTTAATATTTGGTTTGGTTATATTGCATATTTGGGCTTTACACGTTCCTGGCAATAACAACCCAGTAGGTATTGATGTTAAAAAACCTTCAAAGGACACTGTTCCGTTTCACCCCTACATTACAATAAAAGATTTATTTGCATTGTTAATTTTTCTGATTATTTTTTCAGGTTTTATTTTCTTTGCACCAAACATTCTTGGTCACAGCGATAATTATATCGAGGCCAATCCACTGGTAACACCAAAACATATAGTGCCAGAGTGGTACTTATTACCATTTTATGCAATTTTAAGATCTGTACCTGATAAATTGGGCGGAGTGGTTTTGTTGTTTGCGTCAATTTTCATTTTAATGGCGCTACCTTGGCTGGATAGCAGTAAAGTAAGATCTTCGATTTTCAGGCCAATATATAAAAAATTTTTCTGGTTGCTTGTAATTGATGTTTTGGCACTAGGTTATGTAGGTGCAATGCCAGCAGAAGGCCTATATTTGCTAGTTGCAAGAATAGCTACAGCATATTACTTTGCACACTTTCTAATTATTTTGCCAATTTTAAGTAAAATAGAAAAAACCGATCCTATCCCATTAAGTATAAGCGAACCAGTTTTTAGCGGTATGCCAAAAGCTGAAATGATGAGAAGTCATAAAAATAATGTGTAAAATAAATATTAAAATTGTTTTTTTTACCCTGCTACTTTTTTTAACGTCGTTATCTTTGGCAAAATCCGCAGAAAAAGTTGACCCAATAAAAACTGATTGGAGTTTTAAAGGTATAACGGGAAAATTCGATAGAGCTTCTTTGCAAAGGGGCTATCAAGTCTACACTGAGGTATGTGCGTCTTGCCACTCAATGAATTTGTTAAGTTATAGAAATTTAGGAGAAAAGGGTGGACCAGAATTCTCAGTGGATCAAGTGAAAGCTATAGCAGCAAACTTCGAGGTAACCGATGGACCAAATAATGATGGAGAAATGTTTACAAGACCAGGAAGACCATCAGATAAATTTGTCTCCCCATACCCAAATGTTCAAGCAGCTATTGCTGCAAATGGAGGAGCTTACCCACCTGATATGTCAGTTTTAGTTAAAGCAAGAAAAGGTGGGGCGGATTATATTTACTCGGTGCTAATGGGTTACGAGGATCCACCTGAAGGTTTCGAATTGGATGATGGAGTTTATTACAATAAATACATGGATGGACAAAAAATTAAAATGTCCAAGCCAATAGCCGATGATATAGTTACATATTTAGATGGAACTAAAGCAACCGAATCCCAAATAGCCAAAGATGTTACCACTTTTTTAGCTTGGTCGGCTGAGCCACATTTAGAGTCAAGGCATAAAATGGGAGTAAAAGTAATAATCTTTCTAATTATTTTTACCTTACTTGTTTATTTAAGTATGAAAAGACTTTGGTCAAGGATTGACTCTAAAGAGTAAAACATCCCCATCTTTTACTAAATAATCTTTACCCTCAACTCTTAGCTTTCCATTTTCCTTGGCTTTTTCCGAACTTCCAAACTTAATAAAATCACCGAATGATACTGCTTCGGCTCTAATAAAGTTTTTTTCAAAATCACTATGTATTACTCCTGCTGCCTTTTGTGCTGGTGTATTTTTTTTTATAGTCCAAGCCCGAGTCTCTTCTAAACCAGAGGTAAAAAAAGTATTTAAATCCAATAATTCATAACCTGTTTTAATAAGTTTATTTAGTCCTGTTTTATCTAGACCAATATTTTTCATATAAGTTTCTCTTTCTTCTGAATTTAAATCCATTATTTGATCTTCTATATCAGCACAAATGATCAATAATTTTTGTTCAGGATTTTTTTTTCTTAGAAGTTCTGTATAATTATTACCTGTATTTACGTCCTTTTCATCTACGTTACAAACTATTATATACGGTTTTGTTGATATCAAACCAATCTCTCTTAAAATCTTTTCATTTTTATAGTCATGACCTTTTTTAATTTCTTCACCATTATTTAGCTTTTTTAAAAGACTTTCTAATAACCCAATTTCCTTTTCAGAAATTTTTTTTTTCATATTTTTTTGGAGTTTTTTTTCAATTTGATTAATATCTGATAATATTATTTCCGTTTTAATCGTTTCGAGGTCATTTAAAGGATTTATTTCTTTACTGACATGTTGAATTTTTTGAGAGTCGAAACACCTTACTAAATGAATTATTGCATCTACCTCCCTTATATGTGATAAAAATTTATTACCTAGACCTTCACCTTTAGATGCTCCTTTTACAAGACCAGCAATATCTACAAATGTAATATTTGCATTTATCTTTTTTTTTGATTTAGAAAGTTCAAATAAGGCATCTAGCCTTTCGTCTGGGACATCAACAATTCCTATATTTGGATCAATGGTACAGAAAGGAAAGTTAGCAGCTTGTGCATTTTTTGATGAGGTTAAAGCATTAAATAAAGTTGATTTACCAACATTTGGCAAACCTACTATTCCGCACTTAAAACCCATTCAAATTTTGATTTACTTTGCTTGAGAAAGTATCCATTTGCTTATTAATCAGTGTTGGCACTAGTTTTACAATGTTGTCAGTAATATCTTTAATTTTTTCTTCCTCGTTTTCATTAAAATCTTCTAGAACATGATTGTTAACCTTTTTCTTATCTTTTGGATGACCAATTCCTACTCTTACTCTTGAATAATCTTTACCAATTGATTTATCAATTGACTCGATCCCGTTATGTCCAGCACTACTACCTCCAAATTTTGCTTTAACTTTTCCAAGGTCAATATCAAGATCATCATGAAACACAAAAACGTTTTTCGCATCAATTTTAAAATATTCTATAAGCTCTTTAATACAAATCCCTGAATTATTCATAAAAGTTAAGGGCTTAATGGCATAAACTTTTTTATTGTCTATGTTTCCTGTAGTCAGTAAGCCTTTGAATTTTGGTTTTTGTTTTGAAAGACTAAATTCCTGATTGATAGCGTCAATAATTTTAAAACCTATGTTATGCCTATTATTTGTATTGTTTGGACCTGGGTTACCTAAACCTACTAATAAAAACATAAATATTATTTTTTCTCTTGTTTTTTTTCTGTAGCAGGTTTTTTATCTCCAGCAGGCTCTTTACCTTTATCCTCTTTTTTACCAGCTTCACCCTCTTTAGGTGGCGCTGCTCCCTCTTCACCTTCACCTGTAGCAACAGCTTCACCCTCTGCACCTTCAGCAGGAGTTTCTTCGGCAGGTTTTTCTGGTTCTTTTACGATTGTTGGTGGTGCGATGGTGGCTACAACAAAATCTCTATCAGTAATTGTTGGTTCGGTATTGTCAGGCAATTTAACCGATGATATTTTTATACTTGCACCAATGTCTAAACCGTCTAAGTTTGCTTCAATTTTTTCAGGAATATTTTCTGCCGAACATCTTAACTCTACCTTACGTCTCACTATATTTAAAACCCCACCTTGCTTAAGACCTGGTGATTTATCATTATTTTTGAAAATTACAGGAATTTCTAAAACTATTTTTGAACCAGATGCTACACGCATAAAATCTATATGGCTCGGCCTATCACTTATAACATTGTAAGTGATATCTCTTGGAATAACTTTTTCTACTTTTCCATCTACATTTAAGTCAATAACTGTTGAAAGGAATGTGTCTGAATGGATTATCTTTTGTAATAGCTTTTCCTCTACACTTATTTTAAGATTTTCACTTTTACCACCATAGAGGATTCCAGGTATAAGACCTTTTGATCTTAATTCATTAACTTGACTTGTAGTCTTCGTTTCTCTTTTTAGAGCTTTTAAGTTATTTGTCATTTGGATGTGCAAGTTATAACTCAACTTTGAAATAAAACAAGTATTAATTGAATAAATCTGACACTGATGTTGAGTTGGAGATCCTCTTAATAGCTTCGGCCATAAGAGGCGCTATAGATAATACTTGTATTTTGTTAACATTTTTTATTCTTTTACTATTATCTATACTGTCTGTAGTTACTAATTTTTTTATTTTAGATTTTTTTATTTTATTTATAGCATCTCCACTTAATACTGCATGTGTAACAAATACATGTACATCTTTGGCACCTTTTTTAATTAAAGCTTCCGCGGCATTTACTATTGTTCCCCCGCTATCAATGATATCATCGACAATAATACAATCTTTATTTTTAACTTCACCTATAATATTCATAACTTGAGATTTACCGGCCTGTGGTCTTCTCTTATCAATAATCGCTAAATCAGCGTTTATTTTTTTTGCTAAACCTCTAGTTCTCTCAATTCCTCCAGCATCAGGTGAAACACATATAAGATTTTTACTCTTAATATTTTTTTTAATATATCTAGAAAATATTGGAGTGGTAAAAAGGTTATCTACAGGCATATCAAAAAAACCCTGAATTTGTCCCGAATGTAAATCTACAGTAACAATTCTATGAGCGCCTGCATTTGTGATTAAATTTGAAACAAGTTTTGCAGATATAGATGTTCTTGGTACAACTTTCCTATCTTGTCTTGCGTAACCGAAATATGGAATTACAGCAGTAATATTTTTTGCAGAAGATCTTCTCAAAGCATCAATACACAATAGTAATTCCATTAAATTATCATTTGCTGGCGTTGCGGTGGACTGAATTACAAAGACACTGTTACCTCTAATATTTTCATTTATCTCAACATAAATTTCACCGTCAGCAAAATTTTTAATATTTGTATTAACAAGTTTTAGTTTTAGATGCTTCGATATGCTTTTGCTTAATGAGGGGTTGCTTGTTCCTGATAAAATTTTCATTAGGACTAATTATTTATACATCCATTAAGTCGAGTTTTCAATTAATTTCCTAAATTAATTTTTTTAATTACTGATATGCATCTTCCGTAGTCATCTTCTCCCAACTTTTTGGCCCTTCTATGGCTAAAATATTCGTTCTTAGAGGCAAAACTATCAACTGATATGTTATCTATTTTTATAATACCAAGATCTCGAAATTTTTTGTTTATAAACTCCCTCAAATCGAAATTAAAACTGTTATCATCTTTTTTGAGAAAAAATGCTTCGTATTTTTCCGATTTTTTTAAAAATTTGAAATAAAAATCTTTTTTTACTTCATAGCTTTTTTTGGAAATACATGGTCCTATAGAAACAGATAATTCTTTTGGATTACCACCCATTTCTTGAAGTTTTTTAATTGAATTTTCAATTATACCACCAAATGCGCCTTGCCATCCAGCATGTATACACCCAACTATTTTTTTCTTTTTTTCATATATAAGAATTGGTGCACAATCTGCTGTTAAAACGCACAAAGCAATATTACTACTTTCTGATAGCATCGCATCACATTTAATTTTTTCCTGTTCATAAAAGTTTTGAATTATTTCAACTTTGCTACTATGTGTTTGATTCATTAGAACGAGTTTTTTTCTCTCAATATTAAAACTTTTTGATACTATTTCTAAATTTTTTTCAACATTTTCTTTTTTATCGTTACTACCAATCCCACAATTAAGACTCTCATAGATACCCTTTGAAACTCCATTCTTTCTTGAAAAAAAACCATGTTGAATTTCGTTATTTTTTTTTAATTTTTCTGAGTAAAACATTATTTAAAAGCTAAGGAAAAATCACACTTTTTATTTTTTGCAAATATTACTTTAAATTTTTTTCCCATCAATTTAGCATCAATTAACCTTTTTAGTCTTAAATATAAGTTTGTTTTTTCTTTAAAATTCATTTTGTTAGTTGCAATCTTAACACGTTCTATTATGCCCATTTTCTGAAGAAATTCGCTTTGAGTGATAATTTTTTCTACAAATAGATTATTTGAATTAAAATATTCTTTATATAAATTAAAGTTTACCAAAGATGTTATGTCTGCGTTTCCTACATTTTTATTTATATGATTAAACTTATGATCCATCACAGATTGAAGTGTATTAATATTTTTTTTTAATTCATATCCATAGTCTATAAAAAGAGCACCACCGTTTAGTTTTTTTATTTTATTACAAATATTTCTCAACTCTTTAAATCCATATTCTGGGTATTCAATAATTCCGTTTTCTTGTAAGAGTTTATAACCTTTAAGTTTATTAACCTCTTTTTTTATAGCCTTTTTAAATACAAAATTTACCTTATTTTTTTTAAACAAAACATATTTTTCAAAAATACTATCATCTATTTTTTTAAACTGCTTTATAGGCAGGGCATCCAAAAATTCATTACCAAAAAATATTACTGGATTTTTCTTAATCTTTTTAAAATTATTTATCCACGAAACTTTTTTTGATATTATTCTTTTCTTTTGAATTTTTCTTAATCCATCGCTTTTTTCGTATAGCATAATATCAATAGATTTAAAGGCTTCAGGAAAGTTTTTTAAAGTTTCAAGAAGTGTTAGGCAGAAATCCCCATTGCCCGGTCCGAGCTCAACAAAGTTTAATTTTTTTGGTTTATTTAAATTTTCCCAAAAACTAATTAACCATATTGTTATCATTTCACAGAAAAGATTTGAAATATTTGGTGCTGTTATAAAATCACCTTTTACTCCAAAAGGATTTTTTTTTTGATAGTAGCCAAATTTTTTATCATAAAGAACTTTTTCCAAATACGTATCGAGTGACAAAGTATTAGTCTTTAGAAAAATTTTATCTATTTTTTTCATTCGCGATAATCTTGATTAAAAATAATAGCCCAAAAGATATCATCAAAACACTTAATAAAGAACCCATGCTTAAACTTCCAACCACAAAACCAATGTGTTGGTCCGGCTGTCTAAACTGTTCTGATATTATTCTAAATATTCCATACAGAATTAAAAATAACATTGATATAATACCGTGATTAAATTTTTTTTTAATCACAATGAAATTTAAGATAACAAAAAGTAAAAATCCCTCCAACAATGCTTCATAAATTTGTGATGGGTGTCTAATGATATTATCAATTTTAGGAAATATCACTCCCCAAGGTTTTTGTGTGGGCGTCCCATATAACTCACTATTTATAAAATTAGCTATTCTGCCAAAAAAAATTCCAATAGGCGCCACACATGAAACTGTATCAAAAAAAACTTTATAATTTAAATTCTTTGTATTTGAAAATATATATATAGCAATTATTACACCGGCCAACCCCCCGTGAAAAGACATTCCTCCTTTCCACAACATAAAAATTTCTAAAATATTTTCTAAATAGTATGCGGGATTATAAAAAACAACGTAACCAATTCTCCCTCCTATTATTACTCCAAAAATAATGTAGGCAATTAGGTCGTCGAATCCATTTAGATAAACTTTTCCGTTTATATTTTGTGTTTGCCTTTTAATTAGGAATTTTCCATACCACCAACCAAACAAAATTCCAAAAATATATGCAAGTGAGTACCACCGTATCTGGATTAATTCAAAATCTATTAAAACTGGATCAAAATTGTGAACTATCATCTCAAATTAAATTTATCATAATTGAAATTAAATTACTTATAATTTAAACTATAAAAATGAGCAATTCTCAAAAATTTCTTAAGATGTTATCTGGTTTTATTGAAGCGGGTATTCTAACCTCCCAAGATTTATCCAAAGAAGTTTTAACTTCGATGAAATTTAATAAAGAAAAGGTATTAAATAAGCTTGAATTGGTGACCAGGGAAGAATTTAATATTTTAAAGAAATTGGTAGAAGACCAAAAGAAAGAAATAAGACTTTTAAAGCGAAAAAAAAAGAAAAAATAATTTTAAAGAGGAAAAGAAATTTTAACCATCAATCCCTTTTCTCTACTTTCTCCAAGGGCTATATTTCCACCGTGGGATTTTGCTATATCCTCTGAGATCGATAGACCTAGACCTACCCCAGACTTATTTAATCCTCTACTTTTGTCAATTCTATAAAATGGTTTAAACACATTGGGATATTCTGTTTTTGGAATTCCTGGTCCATTATCCTCTATAATAATTATTGCACTGTTAAGTGATTTTTTTATTTCTAAAATAATTTTGTCCCCGTACGAAAGTCCATTTTCTATTATATTTTGTATACATCTTTTAACTAGATTTTCTCGTCCATTTATCTGAACAGATTCTTTATTGATAAAATTGTATTTTGATTTATCGTAATTTTTAAGTAATTCTGTAATTAAATTATTAAGATTTATTTCATCAGATTTTTCTTGGGTTTGTGATTTGGCATACTGCAAGTAATCATTTAGCATCCTTTCCATCTCATCAATATCTCTAGCCATTTTTTTTGCAGTATCCTTTTTATCCATCATTGCAAGTTGAAGTTTGAGTCTAGTCAATGGAGTTCTTAAATCGTGGCTAATCCCTGACAACATTTCTGAACGTTGTGTAAGGTGACGGTTTATTCTTTTCATCATTCTATCAAATTCAAATGTAGCTTTTCTTATTTCCGAAGCACCTGATGGCCTCAGATTTTGAATGCTTTCTCCCTTGCCAAATCTTTCTGCTGCACGTGCTAAGTTTACTATTGGTCTTGTTTGATTTTTAAGAAAAATTATGGCAATTAAAATTAAAACTACAGAAGGAAAAATAAGCCATAAAACAAAAATTCTTACAGAAGAAGGTGCAATTTTTTCTTTTGGAAAAAAAATTTGTATAACATCATCTTTTGTTTGAATTCTTAAATCCACCAGATCTATGTAAGTGACTGTATCAAACCAGTAATTATTACCAAATACTGGTTTCATTTCTCTCCTTAAGGATCTGTCCATTGGACTGTATCGTCTATCAGATTTGGTTACCGGTATTTTTTCTCCAGTCTTTATGTTTATTACAAAATCAAAATTTTTTTTAAATGAGTCTGTTAAAATTTGAATATTTTTTTTGTCATAAGATTGATAAAAATCAAATAATGTCTCAATTTCTCCAACAAGAGACCTTGTCATACCTTTGTTTGCTTTAATCCAAATACTATCAAAAAAAGCGACCGAAATTGTAATTTGTAAAATAATAACAGGCGCAGCAACGATAATTAATGACCTATAAAATAGTCTTTTTGGTAGAAATTTTTTTAAAAATTTATTTAATCCATAAGACATAGCCGGACCCCCGAATTGTTTGTAAGAATTTTGGATTTTTTGGATTCGTTTCAATTTTTTTTCTTAATCTAGTTATCATAACATCAATAGATCTTTCTTTTGA
>MDTG01202677.1_pt1 | contig 18993 bp, 20 predicted proteins | sample 811421 | NCBI WGS metagenome assembly MDTG01 (sample SAMN05326645, study PRJNA326480) | marine metagenome | isolation source: seawater | place: Pacific Ocean: South East | collected 2011
AATTGGATGTAAAAGCTGCCAAAGTTGGCTCGTAGAGCATCGCCGAATCAACTCTTTTATATGTCATCAATGCGGAGCTTCAGAGAAGGTCTTTAACGATTGTTCAAAATGTGGAGAAAAGAATTGTTTAACCTCATGTGGACCAGGAGTAGAAAGGCTTGAAGAAGAGGTTTTAACTAAATTTCCCGATTCTAAAACATCTATAATTTCATCCGACACGCTTAAAGATTCAAAAAGTTTTAATCAATTTTTATTAGATGTAGAGACACAAAAAGTAAATATAATTATAGGAACTCAAATTATATCAAAAGGACATAATTTAAAAAACCTAACATTAGTTGGAATTATAGATGCTGACCTAAGTCTTTCTGGAGGGGATTTAAGAGCATCAGAAAAAACTTTTCAGCTTTTACAACAAGTCTCTGGAAGAGCAGGAAGAGAAAATAAACCTGGAGAGGTCATTATTCAAACTTATGATCCTGAAAACCAAGCAATTCAAGCTATAATGGATGAAAACAGAGATGAATTCCTCAATATGGAAATACAAGAAAGGAAAGGTGCAAATATGCCTCCTTTTGGTAAGCTTGCAGCAATAATATTATCATCAAAAAATTTGAATTTACTTAATATAGCCGCAAATAAGTTATTTAATTCATTTCCTAATTTTAAAGAGATTATAATTCTTGGCCCCGCCCCAGCACCCTTATCATTTATTAGAGGCAAGCATAGAGTTAGATTTCTTATTAAATCCAACCGAGAAGTTAATCTTCAAAAAATAATCAAAGAGTGGATTTCAAAAAATAAAATTTCTCCTTTGATAAAGTTAACTATAGATATTGATCCATATTCTTTTTTATAAAAAATATTAAATTTATCAATCGATAACTCTTGAAAGACTAGAAGGCTTATGTTACCACCACAGCCATAATAAATTTATTGATAATTCTTTGTTTTCGTTATTTTTTGGACAGGTATTTTGAAAAATTATTCAGAAATAGGACATAGATATGCTAAAGCTCTTTTTGAACTAGCTGAAGAGTCAAAGTTAATAGGTAATGTAGAAAATGATCTTATTACTTTTTCTTCCCTTTTAGATGAACATGACGATTTATCAAAAGCTTTAAAATCCCCAACTGTCTCCAAGAAAGAACAATCGGCATTTATAATTAAATTAATGAAATCCATAAAATCAAATGACTTGACCGTTAAATTTTTTGCCTTAGTTACTAAAAATGGAAGAATTTCTATAATTAAGGAAATAATATTAGCTTATCAAAATAAATTAGCTGAAATGAGGGGTGAAGTTACTGCTGAAGTGACATCTGCCAATACACTTAACAGTGACATTAAAAAAATAGTTAATGAAACTATTAGTAAAATGACTAACGCAAAAAAGATTTCATTGGATACAAAAGTTGATAAATCCCTTATAGGGGGATTAGTAATTAGGGTAGGTTCAACCATGGTTGACAGCTCAATAAAGAATCAATTAAGCAGATTAAATATGACTATGAAGGGTGTTTAAAACATGAAAATAAGCTCTGCAGAAATTTCAAAAATTTTAAAAGAACAAATATCTAGTTTTGGAACTGAAGCTAAAGTTTCAGAAGTTGGAACAGTGTTGTCAATTGGTGACGGCATAGCTCGAGTTCATGGCCTGGACAAAGTTCAATTTGGAGAAATGGTTGAATTTGATAGTGGTATAAAAGGCATGGCTCTTAATCTTGAAGCAGATAATGTTGGGGTTGTTGTCTTTGGTGATGACAGAGAGATTAAAGAAGGTGACAATGTCAAAAGAACAAAATCCATTGTTGATGTCCCAGTTGGTAAAGAATTACTAGGAAGAGTAGTTGATGGATTGGGTAATCCAATAGATGGAAAAGGCGAAATTAAAACATCAAAAAGATCCAGGGTAGAAGTGAAGGCTCCAGGTATTATGCCAAGAAAGTCAGTTCACGAACCAATGATGACTGGACTAAAAGCGATTGATGCTCTTGTCCCCATAGGTAGAGGGCAACGTGAACTTATAATTGGTGATAGGCAAATTGGTAAAACAGCAATTGCCATTGATACATTCATCAATCAAAAATCAACCAATGATGCAGCTGGAAAAGATGATAAGAAAAAACTTTTTTGTATTTATGTTGCTATTGGACAAAAACGTTCCTCAGTGGCTCAAATAGTTAATACCCTTGAAGAAAATGGTGCAATGGAATATTCAATCGTAGTAGCTTCTACTGCTTCTGAACCCGCACCTCTTCAATTCTTAGCTCCATATACCGCTGCTACTATGGGCGAGTATTTTCGAGACAATGGAATGCATGCAGTTGTTGTTTATGATGATTTATCTAAACAAGCTGTTGCTTACAGACAAATGTCTTTGCTACTTAGGAGGCCTCCTGGAAGAGAAGCATATCCAGGAGATGTGTTTTATCTTCATTCAAGACTACTTGAAAGAGCAGCAAAACTAAATGAAAGTAACGGTGAAGGTTCATTAACTGCTCTTCCAATAATTGAAACTCAGGCAGGAGATCTTTCTGCTTTTATTCCTACAAACGTCATTTCAATTACAGATGGGCAAATATTTTTAGAATCTGAACTTTTTTATAGAGGTATTAGACCAGCAATTAATGTCGGATTGTCTGTAAGTCGAGTTGGATCGTCAGCACAAACAAAAGCTATGAAAAAGGTTGCCGGTTCTATTAAGTTGGAATTAGCCCAGTACAGAGAAATGGAAGCTTTTGCTCAATTTGCTTCTGACATGGATGCCTCAACTAAAAAATTACTCGCTAGAGGTTCTCGATTGGTTGAACTTTTAAAACAACCTCAATACAACCCTATCCCAATGGAAGAGCAAGTAATTACTATTTATGCTGGAGTTAACGGATACTTAGATGGAATAGATATTCAAAAAATTTCTGAATTTGAAAGTGGACTAATATCTCTAATTAAATCCGAAAACAAAGAAATTTTAGCTAATATAAGAAAAGAACAATTAATTTCTGAAAAAACTGAAACACTATTAAAAACCGCGATTGAAGATTTTGTAAAAACGTTCAACTAATTATTGGAATTTAAAAATAAATGCCTTCTCTTAAAGATTTAAAGATTAGAATAAATACTGTTAAATCAACGCAAAAAATCACATCTGCAATGAAGATGGTTGCATCTGCAAAATTAAAAAAAGCTCAAGAAAAAGCAGAGACAAGCAGACCTTATGCAAATCGAATGAGTCAAATTATTTCTGATCTTGCAATAAAATCAAATCCAGATAGTGGCCCAGCCCTTCTTTTTGGGAAAAATGATAATAAAAATGTTCTTATTGTTGCAATTTCTGCGGATAGAGGTTTATGCGGTGGTTTTAATAACAATATAAGTAAAGAAGTTAGAAAAAGAGCTTTAGAATTAGAGAATAAGGGTAAAACTGTTCAATTAATTATTATTGGTAGAAAAGCATACACTGTTCTTAAAAATGAAATGGGTGAAAAGATTTTAGGTCATTATGAAAGCATTCAAGGGGATAATGTTTCATTTTCAAATATTTCACCTATCTCAAATCAAATTTTAAAACTTTTCAAAGAAAACAAAGTTGATTGTGTAGAACTTATATATAATAGATTTATATCTGTAATAAGCCAAGTAGTAAGCAAAAAACAGCTTGTCCCAGCTGAAATAACCCAATCTGAAAATGATGATATTAAAGAGGATGAAAACACTACTATAGCCCCTTATGATTATGAACCAGATGAACAATCTATTTTAAATGATTTACTGCCGCGAAATCTTACTACTCAATTATTTGCTGCGATTCTAGAAAGCTCTGCAGGGGAACTTGCTGCTAGAATGACGGCCATGGATAATGCTACTAGAAATGCAGGTGAAATCATAGATAAGTTAACATTAGAATATAACAGAACAAGACAAGCTTTTATAACTAAGGAATTAATTGAAATTATTTCTGGGGCAGAAGCGTTATAAAATTAATGATAATAAAATTTAGAAAAGGAAGTGATAATGGCTAAAAATAAAACAGGCATAATAACCCAAGTTATTGGAGCCGTTGTAGATGTTAAATTTGAAGAAAACTTACCTCCCATTTTAAATGCTTTAGAAGTTGATAATGATGGTAATAGACTTGTTTTAGAAGTTGCTCAGCACCTTGGTGAAAATACCGTTAGATGTATAGCCATGGATTCTACAGAAGGATTAGTCAGGGGTGCAGAAGTTACAGATAGTGGTAAACCTATTACTGTTCCTGTAGGTCCAGAAACTTTAGGTAGAATCATCAATGTGATTGGAGATGTTATTGATGAAGGCAAGCCTATTAAAAGTAAAAAATCTTATCCGATACATCGCCCTGCCCCTGAATTTGTAGATCAATCCACTGAGGCAGAAATTTTAGTTACAGGAATAAAAGTTGTAGACCTTCTTGCACCTTATGCAAAAGGAGGAAAGATTGGTCTTTTTGGAGGAGCAGGCGTTGGAAAAACAGTTTTGATTATGGAATTAATTAATAACGTTGCTAAAGCCCATGGTGGATTTTCTGTTTTTGCAGGAGTAGGTGAAAGAACCAGAGAAGGAAATGATTTATATCATGAAATGGTTGAATCTAACGTTATAATCCCAGATGGCCCTGGATCAAAAGCAGCTTTGGTTTATGGACAAATGAATGAGCCTCCTGGAGCAAGAGCTAGAGTTGGATTGACTGGATTAACTCTGGCAGAATATTTTAGAGATGAAGAAGGTCAAGATGTTTTATTTTTTGTTGATAATATTTTTAGATTTACACAAGCAGGCTCTGAGGTTTCTGCTCTTCTAGGAAGAATTCCATCTGCTGTAGGATATCAACCAACATTATCGACAGATATGGGAACTCTTCAAGAAAGAATTACAACTACAACAAAAGGTTCTATTACTTCCGTTCAGGCTATTTATGTACCTGCAGATGATTTAACAGACCCAGCTCCAGCCACATCTTTTGCTCATCTTGATGCAACTACAGTTTTATCAAGACAAATTTCTGAAAAAGGGATTTATCCAGCTGTTGATCCTCTCGACTCAACTTCTAGAATGTTAGACCCAAGAATTGTTGGTGAAGAGCATTATGAAACAGCAAGGTCTGTTCAAACCATTCTTCAACAATACAAAGCCCTTCAGGATATTATTGCTATTTTAGGTATGGACGAATTATCTGAAGAAGATAAATTAACGGTTGCTAGGGCAAGAAAAATTGAAAGATTTTTATCTCAACCGTTTCATGTTGCAGAAGTTTTTACTGGATCTCCTGGAAAATTAGTTTCCTTAGAAGATACAATTAAAGGTTTTAAAGGAATAGTTAACGGGGAATACGACCATTTACCAGAAGCAGCCTTTTATATGGTTGGCTCCATAGAAGAAGCAGTTGATAAAGGCGCTAAGCTTGAAGCAGATGCAGCTTAAATTTTTATAAAAATAAAATAAAAAAATGGAAAACAAAACCAAATTTGAAATAATAACTCCTTCTAAAACAGTTGTTAATGAAAACGTTGAAATGGTAGTTGTGCCTGGATCAGAAGGCTATCTCGGCGTCCTTCATCTCCATGCACCAACACTCTCATCTCTAAATCAAGGGATAATTTCAGTGTATGAAAATAATAAAATTACTAAACAAATTATCATTGATGGCGGAATTGTTGATGTACAGCCCGAAGGGTGTGTTGTATTATCTGAAAAGGCAGTATCACTAAGTGATTTAGATAAGAAAAACATTGAAAAACAACTTTCAGAATACAACGAAAAACTATCACACACTAATGATGATATAGAAAAAGATACACATTCTAAAGAAATTTCTTGGTTAAAATTTATACTAGAAAATATAGATTAAATATATTCTGAAATTTTAAGCTAAAAATTCAGAATATTCTTTAAGTACTTTTTCATAAATATCTTTTTTAAATGGCACAGCTAACTTCGAAAGTTGTTCAGCTTTTTCCCACTTCCAAACACTGAACTCAGGATGTTTAGTATTTATATTAATTTCTACATCTTTTCCTAAAAATCTAAAAGCAAGCCATTTTTGTGTTTGGCCAATATATTTTCCATGCCAAAGTCTTTTTGCTAACTTTTTGGGGATTTCATAATTAAGCCATTCTTGCATTTCGCCTAAAAGTTCAACGTTATTTGTCCCTACCTCTTCCATCATTTCTCTTAATCCGGCTTGATAGGGAGTCTCTCCTTCATCAATACCCCCTTGAGGCATTTGCCACGCATCAAGATTACTATCTAATCTTTGTCCTAAAAAGATTAATCCTTCATGATTAATTAAAACCAGACCTACACATGGTCGAAAGAGTTTATTATTTATCATTAATCTAGCTTTTTAAATCTCTAAAAACAGCGGCCCCTCTAATTAAATCAAGAGCCCTAGATAATTGATAATCAAGTTTATCCTGCATTTTTTCATTTTTTTCTCTAAGGTCAACATTTTCTGAAGATGCATTATCTTCATTGGTATCTAACGCACCACGCAAGTCTTCTTCCCTAGCAATACCAAAATCTATTGGTTCAATTTTTGCTACTTCTACTTCAATATCTGGTGTAATTCCTTTGGCTTGTATTGAAATACCTGATGGTGTGTAATATCTTGCTGTTGTTAAGCGCATGGCTCCATGGCCTGGTAATGGAATTACAGTTTGCACTGACCCTTTACCAAATGATCTTTTACCTAAAATAATTGCTCTCTTATGATCCTTTAATGCTCCAGCTACAATTTCTGACGCTGAAGCAGATCCACTATTAATTAAGACTACTAAAGGTAGGCCATTAATTATATCACCAGGACGAGAATAGTGATGCGTCGAGTCTTTTAAATCCCTACCTCTGGTAGAAACGATTTCTCCCAATTCTAAAAATGAATCTGCGACTGAAACCGCTTCTGATAATAAACCACCTGGATTATTTCTTAAATCTAAGACAACCCCTTTCAATTCATTATCAAGTTCAATTTGAAATTCTTTAACAGCCTTGATTAAACCCGGGGTGGTTTGTTCTGAAAAAGTTGTTAACCTAATATAGCCAATACCATCAAAAAGTTGGTTTTTGACAGAAGAAATTTTTATTTCATCACGAACAATTTCAACTTCAAATGGATCCAAATTCCCTCTTCTTATCATTATAATCACAGGTTTGCCAATGGGTCCACGAAGCTTCTCAACAGCTTCGTTTAGCGTAAGGCCATATACTGCTTCATCATCTATCCCTATGATCAGATCATTAGGTTGAATTTCTGCCCTAGCAGCTGGGGTGTCATCAATCGGTGAAATAACTTTAACAAAACCATCTTCCATAGTAACTTCAATTCCCAAGCCACCAAAAGCTCCTTTCGTCTGAACCTGCATATCTTCAAAGTCCTCATCATCTAAAAAAGAAGAATGCGGATCCAAATTAGTTAGCATCCCATTAATGGCTGATTTTACCAAATCTTTTTCTGAAGCTTCTTCAACATATGATTCTCTTACTCTTTGAAAGACGTCTCCAAATAATGTCAGTTGTCTGTATGTTTCAGAATTTTTTGCCTCAACATTTTGGTTGTTTGAAAATGCTACAATCAATATGAGAATGACTGAGGAACATAAAACTCCACCATATATTAATTTTTTTGTTTTAAGCACATCTGTCTCCATTTCAAAAGTCTAATAAAACAAGCATTTCGAAAATTTTAAATTACCGAATAAAATTTTAATCAATCAAGCTTTTACCTGTCATTTCAATTGGTTTAGGAATGTTAAGAAGTTCTAACATTGTTGGGGCTATATCTTCAAGACTTCCTTTCTTTAATTTATATTTAGGGTTTTTACTAATTAATATCAATGGCACAGAGTTATTTGAGTGAGCAGTATGAGGAAGATTGGATTTTTTATCCCACATTACTTCACAATTACCGTGGTCAGAAGTTAATATCATATGACCTTCAGCCTTTAGAAGCTTTTTAACTATATCTCCTAAATATTTATCAACACATTCTACAGCTTTAACAACAGCGCCAAAGTCTCCGGTATGTCCTACCATATCTGGATTAGCAAAATTAACTATAATCACATCATGCTTTTGATTAGATATAGATTTTATAACCTTTGCAGCTATTTCACCTGCAGACATCTGAGGACACTCATCATAAGTTTTTACTTTTGGAGATGGAACCAAAAATCTTTCTTCACCTTTGAATTTTTTTTCTCTTCCCCCATTAAAAAAAAACGTAACATGAGGATACTTTTCTGTCTCAGCTACTCGAAATTGTTTCAAATTGTTCCTTGAAATCACCTCACCCAATGTATTTTTTGGAATGATATTAGGAAACAAGCATTTTATCCCATGAATTGACTTATCAAAATAATTAACCATTCCTAATTTTGAAATAAATTTTGGGGTTTTCTGCCTTTCAAAATTAATAAAGTTTGGTTCTATTAAAGATGAAAGTAATTGACGCATCCTGTCTGATCTAAAGTTTGCAACAAATAATCCATCATTATCCTTAATGCCTTTAAAACTTTTATAACCATACTCTTCTATAATGGTAGGATTTATAAATTCATCTATTTCATTTCTTACATAACTGCTATTAATGGCATCGAATGCATTTTTTGAAGAAAATTTAGCTTTACCGAGGACAATTGTTTCCCAAGCGACTTGCGTCCTTTCCCATCTATTATCACGATCCATTGCAAAAAACCGTCCCATAATAGATACTATTTTTGACCCTTTAGGCAATTTTTTTTCAAAATCTGGTATAGTTTTAATTGCTATTTTAGGTAGAGTATCTCTACCATCAGTAAAAACATGAATGCTTACAGTTAAACCAAATGAAGTAAAAACTTTCGAAGCTTCAATTATATGATTGTCTTTACTATGGACACCACCATTACTAACCAAACCGATTATATGCACTTTACCTTTTGATTCTTTTACTTTCTTTGCAAAGTTTTTAATTATTTTGTTAGAATAGAATTCTTTTGAATTAATTGAGTCATCGATTTTAACTAGATCTTGTTTTAATAATCGACCAGATCCTATATTGATGTGACCAACTTCAGAATTTCCAACCTGACCTTTAGGTAAACCCACATGAATACCTGAAGCGTTGATAGTCGTTAGTGGAAATATTTTAGAATATTTATCAAAATTTGGTGTCTTAGATTCTGCTACAGCATTTTTAAAATTGTCTGAAGAAATCCCCCAACCATCTAAAATACATAAAACTAAAGGTTTTTTATTAATCTTATTAGCATTGGTAAAATTGTTCTTCATTAAATTATACAAAAAATTAATTTATGATTATTTATGATAAGGATGACCAGTATTAATTTTTTCAGACCTATAAATTTGTTCTACAAGCATGACCCTGGAAAGTAAATGCGGCCAAGTCATATTAGAAAAACTAATGGTTAAATCAATTGTTTTCATTAATGATTTATCTATTCCTTCAGAACCACCTAAAATAAAATTAATATTGTTACAACTTCTTATTTCTAAATCTTGAATCAACTTAGCAAGCTCTTTTGAAGATAATGGCTTTCCAGTCCTATCTAATAAAATATTTTGGCCATTATTAGAAATAAGTTTAATTAGGTTTTTGGTTTCATCCAATTTTCTAGCATTTCCAGGAGGTAGTTTTGATACAAACTCTTTAACTACTAATTTATTCTTTAATCTTTTAGAAATGTTTTCTATAATCATAGATTCTGGTGATTTTTTTATATTGCCAATAGCAATAATATTATATTTCATAAATAAATCTAACTAAACTCTTTAATCATTTCCAATAATTATTGTCTCAGCATTTCCTTCTCTCATCCAGATTCTTTCTAAATTATAAAACTGTCTTATTTCTGGCCTAAAAATATTCACAATGATATCTCCCGCATCTAATAATACCCAGTCACATCTTATTAGTCCTTCATAAGAAATTTTTTTAATATTTAATTTTTTTAATTTCTCAATCACTTTTTGAGCTATTGAAGACACCTGCCTTGTTGAATTTCCTTCAGCTATTATCATATAATCAGCTATAGAGGACTTTTTTCTTAAATCTATACTTATAATATCATTTGCTTTAGAATCTTCTAATGTTGAAATGATTTGATTAACAAGATTAACAGGGGTTACATTTTTGTTCTTACCTGATATTTTTTCTATCTCCTTATAAATTTGAATAATATTAACAAATTTCCATATTTTCATCTATAATTTTGTTTTCTTATTTCAGTTGATGAAATTTTCATTCTACCAACATCAATATACCCCCAAATTGGCGGCTTGAAACTAACCAGTTTCCTTAAAAGGTCTGATTTAATTCTTGGACCAATAAATCTTTGTCCAAAGTCATATGAAGCATTTTGAAATTTACCTGGTCTACTAAAAACTGCAATAGGTATGGAATTTAAAATAAATTTATAGTTATGCCATTTATTAAAATTTACTAAATTATCTGCACCCATAATCCAGACAAACTTCATATTAGGGCATCTAGGTAATAATATTTTTAGCAGTTTAGAAGTTGAAGAGATACCAAAAGACTTTTCAATTGACAAAATTTTAAATCTAGGATGACACGCCTTTTCTAATGTATTTTCAAATCTTTCATTATAAGTTTCCATTAATTTTTCTGATTTAAAAGGATTTTTCAAACTTACTAACCACCAAACCTCATCTAAATTAAGAAACTTTAATGCAGCCTTAGCAATAAATAAGTGTCCACGATGAACTGGATTAAATGAGCCTCCAATTAAACCAATTTTTAATTTTCGACTATCGTGAATATGCCTTGGAAATCTATGATTCCTTTTAGGGGCGGGTTTGGCCTGAACCGTATACCACATATTTAAAACTCGTTAATTGATCAACACCAACTGGACCTCTGGCATGCAATCTTCCTGTAGAAATGCCTATTTCCGCTCCTAAACCAAACTCTGCTCCATCAGCAAATTGGGTAGAAGCATTAACCATAACTATTGCGCTATCTACCAAAGTAGTAAAGTTTTCTGCAGTTTTTTTGTCTTCTGTCATGATGGCATCTGTATGATTGCTGCCATATTTTCTTATATGTTCAATAGCTTCATCTAAACCATCAACTATTTTTACTGACAAAATTGGGGCCAAATATTCTGTAACCCAGTCTTTTTCAGAAGCTAAACCAATACTGGGGACAATCAACCTTGCCTTTGAATCTCCTACCAACTTACATCCATTCTTTTCTAAAACATCTCCAACTAAAGGTAAGAAACTTTCAGCTATTGATTCATCAATTAATAAAGTTTCTGTTGCTCCACAAATCCCGGTTCTTCTCATCTTTCCATTTAACACAACTGAAATAGATTTATCAAAGTTAGCTGATTTATCTACATATATATGGCAAATACCTTCCAAATGTGAAAACACTGGTATGCGAGCTTCATTTTGAACTTTTTCAACAAGCGAACGACCTCCTCTGGGAATAATAACGTCAATCAATTCTGACATACGAAGCATATATCCAACCGCCTCTCTATTTTTTGTTGGAACTAACTGAATAACATCTTCAGATAACTCATTATCATTCAATGCTTCTCGAACTAAATTTACCAAAAAATTACATGAGTTAAAACTATCTGAACCACATCTTAATATAACAGAGTTTCCTGATTTGATTGCTAAGGCTGAAGCATCTGCAGTAACATTTGGCCTAGATTCATAGATAATGCCTAAAACCCCCAAAGGTACTGAAAGTCTAGAAATTTTAAGTCCATTGGGCCTTACCCAGCTTGATAATGTTTTATTCAATGGATCATCAAAGGAACATATATTTTGAATTTGCTCTGACATTGAAGAAATTCTTTGGTCATTTAACTCTAAACGATCTAAATATGAATCTCTAACACCCCTTTGTTTTGCTTGAGCGATATCCATTTTATTGGCTCTAATAAGATCATCTTTTTTTATTTCAATCAATTCGGAGAATTTTAGTAAAACTTTATTTCGTTTTAGATGACTTGAATTAGCAATTTTGATTTGGGATCTTTTTGATTTAATCCCAATTTGGTTCATTAAATTATGAAGTTCTATATTTTTTTTATTTAATTTCATATTACTAACTATTAATACTATTATTCTGATTTAAAACAAGATCATCCCTATGGATCAATTCATGACGACCTGCATAACCTAAAATAGTTTTGATTTTATCTGTTTTATTACCTGCAATCAATTTAACTTCTTCAGATCCATAAGCAGATAAACCAGAAGCTATTTTTTTTCCTTCTTTATCAAGCACATCAATCAAATCTCCTCTTTCAAAAGAACCTGAAATATTAATAACACCTGCGGGAAGAATAGAGCTTCCCTTAGAAAGCGCTTTTATAGCTCCTTCGTCTAAAGTGACTTTACCTAATATATTTATACCAGCTGCTATCCAGCTTTTTCTTGCAGATAATGGCGTTTGATTAACTTCAAACAAAGTGTATTTAGCACCTTCAACTAAATTATCTATAGGCGACAATTTTTCACCATTACAAATTATCATAGCACAACCGGCTATTCTAGTTATCTTAGCTGCTTCAAGTTTTGTGATCATGCCACCAGAAGCATATTCATAATTTGCTGAACCAGCCATTTCCATTATTTTGTCAGAAATGTTATCTACTTTTGAAATATGTGAAGCACTTTTATTGATCCTAGGATCACTATCGTATAATCCATCAACGTCAGAGAGAAGGATTAGAAGATCAGAAGAGGTCATCTGAGCAACTCTAGCTGCTAATCTATCATTGTCACCAAACCGAATTTCAGTAGTAGTTACAGTATCATTCTCATTAATTACAGGCACAACTTTAAATTTCAAAAGAGTTGAAATAGTTGCTCTTGCATTTAAATGTCTTCTTCTAGTTTCAGTATCGTCTGGTGAAAGTAATATTTGAGCAGACTTGATGTTTCTTTTCTCTAAAGCTGATTGCCAAGCGTGAGCCAACGAAATTTGGCCTATTGATGCTGATGCTTGACTTTCTTGGAGCTCTAGATTTTTATCCATTAAATTTAATGATTCTCTTCCTAATGCAATCGCTCCAGAAGAGACAATCAGCAATTCTTTATCAATTTCTATTAACTTTGAAATATTTTTTGCCAGACTTTTTATCCAGCTTTCTCTTATTTTTCCCAAATTAGGATCAACTAAAAGAGAGCTGCCTACTTTAATTATAATTCTTTTATATTTTTTAAAAAAAGATTTATACAATGATATATTCATTTTTCTGTTAGTAACAAAATTTAGATAAATTTTAATCGATTTATATGACAATAATGAAATTTAAAATTAATTTTCATAGGTATTAACCTGATCATTTTTTGATTTTTCAATTACTTGAATTGCCTTTCTTAGAAGTTTTGTTATACCCCTTCCAGAAATTGATGAAATACAAATAACTTCTTTTGCTCCAATTTTTCTTAATTTTTCAGAGATTTCAATGTTTAATTCATCAATTAATGCGTCACACTTAGTTAATACAGTTATACAATCTTTGCTATTTAATCCCGCACCATATGATTTAATTTCATTTTGAACAATTTTCCAAGACTTTACTGGATCTTCGTCACAGCAATCAACTAAATGAAATAAAACTCTACATCTTTCGACATGACCAAGGAACCTTATACCCAAACCTAGTCCTCTATGAGCTCCTTTTATCAAGCCAGGTATATCTGCAATCACTAACTCCTTTTCATCTTGATTCACTACCCCTAAGCCAGGGTATAGTGTAGTGAAAGGATAATCTGCAATTTTAGGTTTAGCAGAACTGATTTTTGACAACAATGTTGATTTTCCAGCATTTGGCATCCCTATCAACCCAGCATCAGCAATAAGTTTCAAACGAAGCCAAACCCACATATCCTCTCCAACTTCCCCAGGTTGAGAAAACTTGGGACTTTGCCTTACTGAAGATTTAAACCATGCATTTCCTTTGCCTCCCCTCCCACCTTCTAATAAAGTTTCAATTTGACCAATATTAATAAAATCTGAAATTAGTGTTTCGTTGTCTTCGGCAAAAACCTGAGTACCCATTGGAAGTTTCAAGTGAACTGACTTTCCATTCGCACCAGACCTATTTCTTCCAGATCCTGGGCGACCCGATTCTGCTTTAAAGTGTTGCTTATAACGATAATCAATTAAAGTATTTAAACCTTCAACACATTCTGCGACAATATTGCCCCCTCGACCTCCATCACCTCCGTCAGGGCCGCCATGAGGAACGTTTGCCTCACGCCTAAAACTGATAGCACCAGGGCCACCCTTCCCACTTCGAAGATTTACTTTTACTTGATCTAAAAATTTCATTTAAACCGCCAAAAACGGTCATCTATTGATATAAAGAAAATTCAAACTTAAAAAAAATATGAATTCAAAAAGTTTAATTTTTTATTTCTGTTTCTAAATTAACATTAACAAACATTCGGTCACCAGATTTCTTTTTAAAATGAATGACCCCGGGTGATAATGCAAACAAAGTGTGGTCTTTACCAATTCCAACATTTTGACCTGGGTGAAATTTTGTTCCTCTCTGTCTTACAATAATATTTCCAGCCAAAACTTTTTCACCACCAAATTTTTTCACGCCCAGACGTCTTCCTGCTGAGTCTCTACCATTTCTTGAACTTCCACCTGCTTTTTTATGTGCCATTAAATTCTCTCCTACTTAAATCCCTTTTATTACAATATGATTTAATTTTACTTTTTAGAAGTTTTATTTGGTTTTACTTTTGTTTGTTTTTGATTTTTCTTAATTGCTGGAGAAGATTTCTTTTTGGATTCGTTATTAGTAACTTTCTTTAAATCCTTTTTATCTTCTGCTTTGGAGGTCTGTTCTTTACTTAACCCTTTAGCATCTTTTACAGAAACCTTAGAAGGCTTAGTTGCAGATTTAGCTTCTTTAATAACAAGCTTTTTTGGATCGCCAATTCCAACCACTTTCAACAAAGTTAGATCTTGCTTATGCCCTATCACTTTGCGAGAGTTTTTTCGTCTTTTGTGTTTTAAGGTTATAATTTTTGAACCTCTTGTTTGTTTTAAAACTGTTGCTGAAACTGCAATATTATCTAAAGATTTACCTAGAGAAATTTTCCCATTATCAACAACCATAATAAGATCATCTAGAGTTACAATTGAACCTTCTTCAGCTTTTAATTTATCAACCAAAAGTTTTTGTTCATTTTCTACACGATATTGCTTGCCACCAGTTTGAACTACTGCATACATTGTTTCAAAACCTTTAAATCAAAATTTTTGAATTTAATTTATATAAATATTTATTTTATAAGAATAAACGCCGAAATATAGCCTTTATCTCTATATTGTCAAGGGTTTCAGGGCATTATTTTGATTTTTATAATGAAAACTCTATTTCACGTATTTTAAATTCATTACTAAATATTAAATATCAAAATCATTTTACCCAAAAATTGAAAGGGCTAACCACTCACAGATTAATGCTGGTTTCTTTTTATTTTTTATCTCAGTTGAAAGCTCGTAATGAAATAAAATTTCCTTTTCTGAACGTTGCTTAATATCTTTCAGAATAAAGACACCTCTAACTAGGTCATTGCACCTAACGGGATTAATGAATCGGATTTTATTAAATCCATAATTTATACTCATTTTTTCATTTTTTGGAGGTTCTAGAGCCTCTAAAGCGAATTTCGTACTAAGAGAAAGGATAAGAAATCCATGGGCAATCGTTGACCCAAAGGGTGTCTCTAGTTTTGCTCTTTCAGGATCTATATGAATAAATTGAGAGTCCATTGTTAAAGAGGCAAATTTATCAATCATACCTTGATCAATAAGAAACCATGAGGATTTACCTAACTCATTTCCTATCTTTCCATGATAATTTTGAATTAATTTTTCAATATTTTTCATATAATATTATGTTTAGATTTCTTGGTATTATAATACTAGGAAGTATGATAATTGTACATATCAACAGCCAAATATTTATTATATTAATAAACCATTTTGGAAAAATTATATGGATCTTGGAATAAGTAAAAAAGTAGAACCATTAATCAATAAAGTTAAAACTATGATTAATGAAGAAATTAAGCCAAAAGAAAGGGATTTCTTTGATGAAGTTTCTATAGATGGAAGATGGAAATTAACCTCAAAACAAATTAAAATATTGGATGAATTAAAATCAAAGGCAAAAACAAATAAACTATGGAATTTTTGGCTTACAGATTCTTCAGAAGGTTACGGTCTATCTACTGTTGAATATGCTTATCTAGCAGAAGAAATGGGCAAATCCCGACTAGCAGCTGAAGTGTTTAATTGTAACGCTCCTGATACAGGCAATATGGAAGTACTAGAAAGGTTTGGCTCTGAAGAACAAAAAAAACAATGGCTATCACCTTTACTTGAAGGGAAAATTCGCTCTGCTTTTCTAATGACTGAGCCAGATGTGGCTTCCTCTGATGCCACAAATATCTCTATGAAGTGTGGAAGTGATGGAAAAGATTATATATTAAACGGAGAAAAATGGTGGAGCTCAGGTGCAGGAGACCCAAGATGTAAAATATATATTGTCATGTGTAAAACAGACAAAAATGCTGAAAAATATAAACAGCATTCTCAAATATTAGTTCCATCCGATACAAAAGGTATAGAAATTTTAAGAGCTATGGAGGTATATGGACATGATGATGCCCCTCATGGCCATATGCATTTGAAGTTTAAAAACGTTCGAGTTCCTAAAGAAAATATAATTTTAGGAGAAGGTCGAGGATTTGAAATTGCTCAAAGTCGACTCGGCCCTGGAAGAATTCATCACTGTATGAGAGCAATTGGCCAAGCAGAATTGGCTTTAGAGATGATGTGTGAAAGATCTTTATCCAGGGAAGCTTTTGGAAAGAAAATAGCTTATTTGGGATCTAATTTTGATATAATAGCCAACTGCAGAATGTCTATTGAACAAGCTCGATTGTTGTGCCTTAAAACTGCATGGATTATTGATCAAGGAGATCCAAAAGCAGCGGCTCCTTGGATTAGTAAAATTAAAGTAATTGCTCCAAATACCGCATTAAAAGTAACTGACGAAGCAATTCAAATGTTTGGTGGTGCTGGTATAAGTCAAGAAACCCCCTTAGGTATGCAATGGACACATTTAAGAACATTAAGATTGGCAGATGGCCCAGATGCTGTTCATAGACGTCAAGTGGCTAGAGCTGAATTGAAAAAGTTTTCTAATCAAAAATGAGTAAATATTAATGTCTGAAATATATTTTATTCGTCATGGTCAAGCTTCATTTGGTTCAGAAAATTATGATAATCTTTCTGAATTAGGGCATCAACAATCCAAGATATTAGGAAATTATTTAAAAGAAACAGGCGTTGAATTTGATAGGGTAGTAACAGGCACATTAAATCGCCAACAACAAACATGTGAAAATATAATTAAAGTCATGGAATTATCATCTACTCCAGAAAATCAAAGTTTATTGAATGAATATGATGTTAAATCCGTTTTATCCAGTTTTGTAGGTAAACGTGAACTAACACATGGTGAACTCTATGATAAAAAAGAACATTTTATTTTATTAAGAAGTGCTGTAAAAGCCTGGAGCGAAAAAAAATTAGACTCAGACTTAATTGAAAGTTGGAGTGATTTTCAAAAACGTGGCTCTGACATATTAAATGAATTAATAAAATCTCAATTCAAAAGAACTCTTGTCATCTCCTCTGGAGGAACTATCTCTATGATTATTGCTAAAATACTTGAACTTCCTTCAAGTCAATTTGTTAATTTTCATATGCAAATTTTTAATACAGGATTTTCAAAAGTTAAGTTTAATGAATATGGAATAAGCCTAACACTATTTAACTCAATAGCACATTTAGAAAGCTTTAAGGAGCCTAAATTTATAACACATGTCTAAATGGAAAATTTGTTCAATGAAGACCTTTTATAAAAAATGCAAAACTTAGATTTTCATTCTATTGAAAAATATTTATCATCCAATTTCATTGGTTATCAAGGCCCTTCAGAATTTACAAAATTTTCAACTGGGCAATCCAATCCCACTTACCTTATCAATGCTAAAAGTGGAAATTATGTTCTAAGAAGCAAACCCCCTGGTATTTTATTGAAATCCGCCCATGCAGTTGAAAGAGAGTATTTTGTCATCAAAGCCCTTCAATCATCTAATATACCTCTGCCTATACCTTTTATTTTATGTGAAAATGAAAATGTGGCAGGTAGCATATTTTTTGTTATGTCCTTTGTAGAAGGTAGAAATTATAGTGATCCTAAACTAACCAGTTTGACCAATGAAGAAAGATCAAAATTATATGATCATATGAATCAAGTTTTATCGCTAATCCATAATATAGATATATATAAATCTGGTTTAGAAGGATTTGGGAAACCAGGTAATTATTTTGAGCGTCAAATTTCACGTTGGACAAAACAATATCAATCTTCAGAAATAGAAACTATTTCGGAAATGAACCAATTAATCAAATGGTTACAAGTAAACACTCCATTAGATGATGGACGCGTAAGTCTAGTCCATGGAGACTATAGAATAGATAACTTTATTATAGACAATGATCAGCCTATCATTAAAGCTGTTTTAGACTGGGAGTTATCAACAACAGGTCATCCTTTAGCTGATCTTTCGTATCAATGTATGCAGTGGAGAATGCCTGAAGGAAAAGTAGGAAGAGGATTAGCAGGAATAAACCGAAAAAAACTTGGTATACCATCTGAAAAAGAATATCTGGAATTATATTGTCAGAGAACAGGAATTGATGAAATAAGAAATTGGAGTTTTTATCTTGCCTTTAGCTGTTTTAGATTTGCTGCTATTCTTCAAGGTGTATTGAAGCGTTCAATAGAAGGAAATGCTTCAAACCCTGAAGAAGCAAAAAAGCTGGGTAAGATGGTTTCAGAATTATCTAAAATGGCAATAAAAATTATTGAAAACGATTAAATTTAA
>MDTG01365014.1_pt1 | contig 18993 bp, 16 predicted proteins | sample 811421 | NCBI WGS metagenome assembly MDTG01 (sample SAMN05326645, study PRJNA326480) | marine metagenome | isolation source: seawater | place: Pacific Ocean: South East | collected 2011
AACTACAGCTTTTTCTTCAACTACAGCTTTTTCTTCAACTACAGCTTTTTCTTCAACTACAGCTTTTTCTTTAACAACAACTTTTACTTCAGCTTTTTCTTTTGTGTTTTCTGTAACTTCTACAAATTCATCTTTTGCAGTAACCTTATTAGCTTCTAGCTTACCTTCCAATATGGCGTCAGCTATAGCAGAACAAAATAAACTAATCGACCGTATCGCGTCATCATTACCTGGAATCACATGGTCGACACCATCTGGATCACTATTAGTATCAACGATACCAATAACTGGTATACCAAGCTTGTTAGCCTCTTTAACAGCAATACGCTCATAATCAACATCAACTACAAAAAGCATATCAGGGAGGCCGCCCATATCTTTAATGCCGCCTATGGAATTATTAAGCTTTGACATCAACCGAGTTCTCATCAAAGCTTCTTTTTTTGTGAGTCTATCAAATGTTCCATCTTGACTTTGCTCCTCTAACTCGCGGAAACGCTTTATAGAGGCACGTATTGTTTTATAATTTGTGAGCATACCACCCAGCCAACGATGGCTGACAAAAGGCATCCCTGCTCGAGAAGCATTTTCAACTATCGCTTTTTGTGCAGCGCGTTTTGTTCCAACAAAAAGAACCTTGTTATTATTAGAACCGATTTTGTGGACAATTTTCAAAACTTCGTTAAAAACTGGGAGGGTATGATCTAAATTTAGAATATGTATCTTGTTGCGTGATCCAAAAATGAACTTGTCCATCTTCGGATTCCAGTAGCGGGTTTGGTGGCCAAAATGAACACCAGCCTGCAACATTTGTTTCATGCTTACAGTTATCATGTAAATTCCTTTAATTAGGGTTAGTCTTCCATATATCCCACAATTCAACCCGTCGTATATTGGGCACCCTGAAATGTGTGTCGACATATGTGTATCATTAGCTATAAATCACAATTTAAGCGCCAAGCTTTATAACACAACTAAGTTAGTTTGTGAACGAAAATTCGATTAATGATAATTAACTAAGCCGACCTCATCGTACAGTTTAAGTTATTAGATATTAAATAGAACCAAATGTGTCGTTTTAGAAATTTGTTCTGATATTCAGCTTATTATTCTATTAGAAATCACAATCCTGTATAATATTGATAAAAAAATTTTTGGTGATCAAAATGCCTGTACACATTAAAAATCCAAAGGAGCTCAATAAAATGCGGGTTGCCGGAAAGCTTGCTGCGGAGGTTCTTGAAATGATTGAGCCACATATTTTAAACGGTGTTTCAACAGAAGAGCTTAATACGGTTTGCCATAACTTTATAGTCAACGAACAAAAAGCTATCCCCGCTCCTCTTAATTATAAGGGTTTTCCCAAATCTATATGTACATCTGTAAATCAAGTAGTTTGTCATGGCATACCAACGGAACGAAAGATTCTTAAAAACGGTGATATTTTGAATATAGATATCACTGTAATTAAAGATGGTTACTTTGGAGACACGAGTAAAATGTTTTTTGTAGGTAAAGCGACTAGTCATGCAAAACGGTTAGTAGATGTTTGTCAAGAAAGCTTATATAAAGCTATATCGATTGTTAGACCCGGTGTACGCCTAGGAGATATAGGCTGTATCATCCAAAATCATGTTGAAGCGAACCACTATAGTGTAGTTAGGGACTATTGTGGGCATGGAATTGGCACTGAATTTCATCAAGATCCACAGGTTCTTCATTACGGCCAAGCTAATACAGGATTTGAGTTAAAAGAGGGCATGACATTTACAATTGAACCAATGATAAATGCAGGAAAATATCAAACTAAGATCAAGCGAGATGGGTGGACTGTAGAGACTTTAGATGGCAGGCTGTCTGCTCAATGGGAGCATACACTTGCTGTGACTTGTGACGGTGTTGAAGTCCTCACTGCGAGAAATGAAGAGTCTTTCTGATGTCCATAAAACCAAAAAAATCAATACATAAATTAAAATTTTTCAATGAGCAAAGATTTGCTAACGAGCTTGTTGATGGAAATGCTATTGAAATTTTTAAAAATGCAATAAATGAGGCTGAAAGCAACTTTGAAAAAAGATTCAATAATGATGAAAAGACGGGAGATTTATTAGAAGAGAAAAGTTTATTTATTGATATGATTTTAAAGCATGCTTGGAATAAGTTCAGGTGGAATAAGACAGTTGCTCTCCTTGCTGTTGGTGGCTATGGAAGAGGGGAGCTCCATCCGCAATCAGATATAGACCTAATGATTTTAATCAGCTCAGGTAGAATAAATTCTCATAAGGAAAATATAGAGGGCTTTTTAGCTTTTTTATGGGATATACAATTGAAGATAGGACATAGTGTTCGATCGATTTCTGATTGCTTTAAAGCTGCAAAAAACGATGTGACTATTGCAACCAACATTATGGAGACTAGAACTATATGTGGCGAAGATATTGTTCGACGCAAAATGCTAAAAAAAATAAGCTCAAATAGAATATGGCCTTTCAAATTATGGCCATCTAATAAATTTTTCGAGGCTAAAGTTCTGGAGCAAAATAAACGTCATGCCAAGCATGGAAATACTGAATATAATTTGGAGCCGAATATTAAGGAAGCTCCTGGTGGCTTAAGAGACATACAGACCATAAACTGGGTGGCGAAAAGACATTTTGGGGTGGACTCACTAGAAGAGTTAATTGGTGATGAATTTATTACTCCTGAAGAATACCTTCAACTAAAAAGAAATGAAGCTTTTCTCTGGAAAGTTCGCTTTGCCCTTCACCTTATTGTGGGCAGACCAGAAGAGAGACTTTTATTCGACCATCAACGTAAAATTGCTAAAATGTTTGGATACAAAGATGGAGAAAAACGCATGGGTGTCGAGCAATTCATGCAGCATTACTATCAGGTAGTCTTATCAATCCGGGAATTAACTGATACCTTATTTCAGTGTTTCAATGAGAAAATTTTTCCCGGTGACAATGGCGGGAAAATAGATATATTAAATGAACGTTTTTTAATTAAAAACTCTTACATAGAAACTACTAATAATCATGTGTTTGCCAGAAATCCATCTGCGCTTATTGAGATTTTTTGTCTTATAGCAGAAAATAAAAAAATAACAGGTATTCGAGCAACTACTATCAGGCAAATACGCCAATACCGAAAATTAATTGATGAACCATTTCGTAATTCTTCTGATAATAAAGCACTATTTTTGCGTTTGTTGCGCTCCCCATACAATATGACAACTCAACTTCAACGCATGACGAGGTATGGAATACTTGGCAGATATTTACCAGAATTCGGTGCAATTATTGGACAAACTCAACATGATTTATTTCATCAATATCCTGTGGATGCGCATACATTGCAATTGATTAAAAATATGCGTTCATTCGATAAACCTGAAGAGGCCCACAGGTTTCCTATGACTGCATATGTATATAAAAATCTACCAAAACCTGAATTAGCTTTCATTGCAGGTCTTTATCACGACATTGGCAAAGGGAGGGGAGGAGATCATTCTGTTTTAGGGGCCGTAGATGCCTCTAATTTTTGTATACGTCATAATATATCAAAGCCAGAATCAGCCTTAATTGCATGGCTTGTTGAAAATCATCTGTTGATGTCAAGTACATCGCAAAGATCTGATATTTCTGACCCAGTAGTGATACATAAGTTTGCTAAAATAATTGGCACTCAAATTAAACTAGATTATTTATTAGTATTAACTGTTGCAGATATCATAGCTACCAATCCTAACCTATGGAACAATTGGAGAGCATCGCTAATGCGACAGCTCTATACTAGAACAAAAAAAGCTTTAAACCGTGGCCTAGAAAATCCAGAAAGTCGAAAAAAATGGGTTCAAAATACCAAAGAAGAAGCAATTAGGAGAATCATTGGAATATCTAGAGCTGATGTAGAAAAATTATGGCTTGGTCTCGATGACGATTTCTTTCTGCGAGAAAGTGCAAACGATATTGTTCGGTACACAGAAGCTATATTAAAAAATAACAAGGAAGATGCCCCTGTTATACTTATAAAGGATAAAGGGCTGGGGACACCGATCGCTACACAAATTTTTGTAGGCACTAGGGGTTTTTATAAAGTTTTTCCTATAATTGCAGCAACACTTGATAAGCTTCAACTAAGAATTCTTGATGCAAGTCTACACACAACTCTTCGCAACACAAAAAATAAAAAAATTAAGGAAGCTGCGTTTGATATCTTCTATGTTGTAAATAATGACGCTGAACCTTTTGGGAAAAATCTTAAGATTGTTACTCAAATTGAAGTTGCCTTAAAGAAAGCTTTTCGTGATCCGAAGCAGTCTAATTTTGGTGTGAACAGAAGAGTTCCACAAAATCTTAAGCAATTTAGCACAACAACTAAAGTAAATATTAGTAGTGATATTAATGGAGCATCAACTATTCTTGAGGTAATAACACCAGATAGGCCTGGTTTACTATTATATATAGGGCAAATTTTTACGAAATTTCAAATTCAGTTGATAAGTGCAAAAATTTCAACCTTGGGAGAGAGAGTTGAAGATGTTTTTCATATTGTAGATGACCATTATAAACCGCTGAGAGATCCTACTCTTTGCCTTCAATTAGAACGAGCTATATGTGATGAGCTTGATGCAAGAGTAATGGATCAAATAGAAGGTGCACCACTCGAGAAAATGAGCCTTTGGAATTAAAATACTTATAGAAGCTAAACTATGAATCCTGATCTCGCGCAATTAAAAAAATATCCCTTTGAAAGACTATCCGAGCTTTTCTCTGGGCTTGAGCCACCAAAATTTCTCAAAAATATCCCTTTATCAATAGGAGAACCGAAGCATTCTCCACCTGAATTTGTTGCTGAAGTGATTAATTCTTCAATGGATAAGCTCTCTGTTTACCCAAGTACAAAAGGAACTTTAGAGCTAAGATCAACAATCGCTTGCTGGCTAAAGACGCGTTTTAACCTACACTATATAGATCCAGAATCACAAGTCTTGCCTGTGAACGGAACACGGGAGGCCCTTTTTTCTTTCGCTCAATCAACTATTAATAGATCAGCTGATCCACTTATTTTGATGCCAAACCCTTTTTATCAGATCTATGAGGGAGCAGCTATACTATCTGGAGCTAATATACACTTCCTTAATTGTGATCATAAAACTGGGTTCTTAGCCGATTTCAATTCAGTTGCAGAAAAAACATGGGAGTCATGTCAGCTGATATATATATGCTCCCCTGGAAACCCTAATGGGGCTGTGCTTAGCTTAGATAAAATGCAAGAACTTATAATATTAGCCGATAGATATGACTTCATAATAGCAAGTGACGAGTGCTATTCTGAAATATATTATGATGAAAAAAAACCACCCACTGGGCTCCTTGAAGCGTCCTCCATGATGAATCGCCATGATTACAGCAGGTGCGTAGTGTTTCATAGCTTGTCAAAACGCTCTAACTTACCTGGACTGAGATCAGGTTTTGTTGCTGGTGATGAAAAAATCCTCGAGCAATTTTTATGCTACAGGACATATCACGGCTGTGCTATGCCGCTAAGTTCACAACTCGCTAGTATTTCAGTATGGAATGATGAAAAACATGTGAGAGAAAACAGGATGAAATATCGAGAAAAATTCAATATTTTTAAGGATATTTTAGGAGATATTTTACCTCATGATATTCCAGATGGAGGCTTTTATCTCTGGGCAAATATCTCATCAGCTGAATTAGGTAGTGATGAAGATTTCTGTAAAAATTTATATTTGAAACAGAATATTACCGTGCTGCCTGGACGATATCTGGGCCGGATATCACAAAATAAAAACCCAGGAGAAAATTATGTAAGGATGGCACTCGTAGCTCCAGTTGATGAATGTAGGGAGGCGGCAGAGAGAATAAAACAATTTATTATGTCTTCCAGAAAAGAATTATAATGCTAAAAAAACAAAGGGCATCTTATATCCTAACTAAACTCAATCAAATGTATCCATCTATACCTATTCCCTTAATCCATTCGGATGTATATACATTACTTGTTGCAGTACTTCTCTCTGCTCAGTGTACAGATTCTCGTGTTAACCAAATCACACCGAAACTTTTTAAATTAGCAAACAATCCAAAAGATATGTCTAAAATTCCAGTCCAGACTATTTATGATATCGTTCGTCCTTGCGGTCTTGCTCCAAAAAAATCTAAGGCCATTCATGACCTTTCAAATATTCTTGTAGACAAGTATTGTGGTGAAGTTCCGGAGAGCATTGAACTACTGGAAACTCTTCCTGGTGTTGGTCACAAAACAGCTAGTGTGGTTATGTCGCAAGGTTACGGCCATCCTGCTTTTCCTGTTGATACTCACATACATAGACTTGCACAAAGATGGGGTCTTACGGACGGGAAGAACGTAGCTAAAACAGAAAGGGATCTGAAAAAAATTTTTCCCAAATATAGTTGGAATAAACTTCATCTTCAATTTATTTATTTCGGCAGGGAATTCTGTTCAGCATGGAATTGTGATGGTACTATTTGCCAAATCTGTACCTCGTTATACCCTAATAGAAAAAAACCGCTTAAGACAAGAAAAGCATGATATCAAAAATTAAATAATTCATATTTATAAAGTTTCAAATTTTTTTGGATAATTGTCTGTAGTGTAAAAATTTTTGGAAAGTAGTCTCCAATGGATTTATAATTCTTAAATAATTCTTATGCTGGTTCAAATCAATATGGCAATAATTAAAATGTATGGTATCAAAAATTGTGACGCTGTGCGCAAAGCAGAAAAGTGGTTGAAATATCAAGATATTGCTTATTCTTTTCATAACATACGAAGTGAAAAAATTAATAAAGCAATATTTGATAGTTGGCTTATCCCACATAAATTTGAAACTATTATTAATAAAAAAAGTGCAACATGGAGAGGGCTTCCAAAAGAAACGCGTAGAAAATGGCTAGAATCTCAAAACACCGAACTGTTGTTAGAGCTACCAACAATAATAAAGAGACCTATACTAGACGTTGACGGTATAATTTATGTTGGATTCACAGCTAATAAATACAAAGCTATTTTTTCTTAAAAAATTTAAAAAGAAATAGGTAATTTTCACCGAGGATATAAACACAATGAAAGTATTTAGTCTCGCCCTGGGTGTTGGCACACAAAATAAAGATGGTTGCTGGTTAGAAGTATTTTATCCGGATCCACTTTTACATCCTAGTGATAAGATATTAGTCGAATTAAAAAGATTGCTCAATTATGATGGTGGGAATCATTTTTTTACATTAGATGCTCTTTTGCTAAAAAAGCTCTCTAAAGCATTTTCTAGTATGCGGGAAGATAGGTTATCTTCTGTTTGTGAAAGCCTCGTGTGTTCAAAAAAACCACCACTAATCACGATATTGGAGAACGACACTGAGCCTAAAACTATCCAAGAGGGTTATCTGAAGCTTCATTTACTCTCATACAGGCTCGTAAAACCAAATAATATAAACCTTAATGGATTGTTCGGTATTTTACCGAATGTTGCATGGACAAACGAAGGTGCTATTGACATCAAAGAACTTGCTAATCGTCAACTTGAGGCACGCCTAAATAATCTAACTTTATCAGTGAACAGTATCGATAAGTTTCCAAAAATGGTTGATTATGTCGTCCCATCAGGTGTCAGAATTGCAGATACAGCTAGGGTTAGACTGGGTGCTTATATTGGTGAGGGAACTACGATAATGCATGAGGGATTTGTAAATTTCAATGCGGGGACTGAATGTACAAGTATGATTGAAGGCCGCGTATCCCAGGGCGTATTTATCAAAAAAGGCTCAGATTTAGGTGGGGGAAGCTCAACTATGGGCACCTTATCTGGCGGTGGGGAAATTATTATAACTATTGGTAGAAAATGTTTGTTAGGCGCAAATTCTGGACTTGGTATTCCGTTAGGTGATTGCTGTACAATTGAAGCAGGCCTCTACATAACTGCAGGCACAAAAGTTAAGCTAATAGATAATAACGGAGAGTTAATAGCGCATACTAAAGCTCGAAATTTAGCAAATAAAGATAATCTTTTGTTTAGACGTAATTCCAAAACTGGGGCTGTCGAATGCCTAACTAACAATTCAGCAGTTGAGTTAAACGATACTTTGCATGATGGAAACTAAATACATTATCAAAAATAAATTAAATTAAATTTAAGGTCTTAGCTTATGCAAACGTCATCAAAATCTTTATCTGAAACTACACAACTAGCTTGTGATCTAATAAAACTTAGATCTGTTACACCAGAGGATGCCGGCTGCCAAGAATTAATGTTGCGGCGTTTAGAGTCGTCAGGCTTCAGAATTCAAAGGCTCCCTAAGGACGATGTGAAGAACTTCTGGGCGGTTCATGGAAGTAAGGGGCCAACACTTTGTTTCGCTGGTCACACAGACGTTGTGCCTACGGGTGACGAAAAAATTTGGGTACGACCACCCTTTGAACCAACTTTAGACGGAGATTGTCTTTATGGTCGTGGTGCAGCAGATATGAAAGGTTCTCTCGCTGCAATGATAACTGCAACTGAAAGATTTATATCTACTAACCAAAATCATAAAGGTAGGATTGCTTTTCTTATAACAAGCGATGAGGAGGGGCCAGCACGAAACGGGACAATAAAAGTAATTGAATGGCTCAAGAATCAAAAAGAAGTCCCAGAGTGGTGCTTAATAGGTGAGCCGTCAAGTACTGATATAACTGGGGATGTCATTAAAAATGGAAGGAGAGGATCACTCAATGGCGAATTGATAGTAAAAGGTACTCAAGGGCATGTTGCTTACCCGCAAATAGCCGTTAATCCCATCCATAAAGTATCTCCGGCACTAGCTGAACTTACCAACGAGCACTGGGATGATGGAAACAAATTTTTCCCAGCAACAACCTTCCAAATATCAAATATTAACGCTGGAACTGGAGCAACTAATGTAATCCCAGGTGAGGCAAAAGTATTATTTAATTTTCGTTTCTCAACTGAAATAAGTGAAGAAGAGATCAAACGAAGAATGGAAAAGATACTACAAAAACACAAAGTAGACTACCGAATTTCTTGGGTCCTAAGTGGTAAACCTTTTATTACTGTCGAAGGAGAGTTAATTGAAGCAGCAAAAAAGAGTATATTAGAGGTAGCAGGCATAACAACAAAGCTATCTACAGAAGGAGGCACATCTGATGGTCGCTTTATTGCTCCCTATGGAAGCCAAGTTGTAGAACTTGGTCCTGTAAATGCCACTATCCATAAAGTCAACGAATTTACAAATATAAAAGAGCTTGATTGTTTGAGTAATATATACCAAAGGATAATAGAAAAGTTGCTTACTTGATACTGAAATCCCAAATCAAAAAAGCTTATGAGGAAATTTTTTTAAGCGAGTAAATATCAAATCTTGTAGATTTCCCTCTCAAAGAAAAACTTGGCTGTTGATCTGATAAAAATTTTGAATGAATAGGTCGCTTCACCACAACACGGTATTTAGCCCTCTCCATAGCTAACGAAAGAAGTGCACCTGAATCCTCGTCTGATCCAATCAGCACTTGAAGCAATTGCATTTCTTTTTTTACTTTACTTGATTTTTCGCGCACTGGAAACATAGGATCAAGATAAATGATGTCAGGTTTAATCATCTTATTAGCTTTATTAAGATAATTTATAGAATCTTCGTTTATGAATTTTATGCGTTCAAATATCTCCTGAAAATTTTTACCTTTGCTCTTTCCTGCTGATCTGGCTCTATCTAAGCCGTCGGCAATCAAGGCAGCCAATATATCATTTCTCTCTAACATTAGAACTTTCGCCCCTAATGAAGCTAAGATAAATCCATCTCTTCCTAACCCAGCTGTCAAATCCATTATATATAGTTTTTTCTTAGAACTTTTTATACCGACTGCTTTCGCAAGATTCTGACTCTTCCCTCCTCCATAAAGACGCCGATGATTTGACGGGCCAGAGATAAAGTTACAGCTTATGGGTCCTGGTGATTTATCCTTTAGGTGGATAATTTCTAATCCACGCTCACTAACTAATAAAGCAAAATCAGATTTTGAACTATTAGATTTATCATACTTGAACAAGGGTAGTTTGAGCTTGGACGACAATATAAGAGCTTGGTCCTCCATCTCACTTAAAAACATTATGCATATAGAGTTAGTTATTTTATTCATACAAAAATTAATATTTAAATTATTTTTAGATTGCATATCAAAAAAACAAACAATACATTTTTTTGAGAGAGATAGATATCTGACTTTGTTACTAACAAAAGCAATGAAGCTTAAAGTTCTTCGACTACTAATCTGCTGATAAATTTTATAAGCTAAAAAAGAAAAAAATTTAATTTGAATTACTTACAGCCGATTTTTTTATAAGTAAAGTTACCCACAAAATCTGTGGATAACTTTGTGTATTGCTTACAAAAAACTCAATGAAATCCACTTGTTTTGGGAGCTAGAGTTAGATTGGTTATTTTTTAATCAACTTAATAAACTCATATATATCAATGACTTAAAAAATTAAATCAAGAAATCAATAACTTAGCAGTATTTTAAAAACAATATATTAAACTTTACAAAAAATTGTGGAAAACCTAGATCGAGAAAATAAAAAAAACTGCAAAAAAACAATCAGTTATGAGCCCTGTATAAGAACCATGTGATAGTATAAATATAATTTATATAGATATAGATTCTATACTAATATTGATATTTTAATTCTTTCCAATTAAAACCTTCATTTTGTGTTGCATATGAAATCGAAGAAACCTGATTGGTAATCTCGGAGATCGTTTCTTTTACAAGAGAAATGCTATTATTATTTTCACTTATGTGGCCTATCACTAATTCCTGCAATAGCTCAAGTTTTATATTTTTCAAAAAATATAGCGTTTGTTTATTATTTAAGTGACCCCAATCACCCCCTACCCTCTCCTTTAAGGACTCTGGATAAATCCCTTTAGTCAGCATATTCTCATCATGATTTGACTCTATTAGAAGGCCATCACATTGCTGGTAATGCTCAATAATATGTTGAGTTATAGTTCCAGTATCAGTCAAAATACCTAAAGTTAGCGGGCCGCCCTTTATGATAAATTGTACTGGCTCTCTTGCATCATGAGGAACTGTAACAGGAGTTATACGAAGACTTTTAATACAAAAATTTGTATCAGTTTCGATATATGTTAAATCTAGATCAGAAGTATTTTTAAGAGATTTGCTCGTACCAGGCGTTGCCATTACTGGGATATTATATTTTTTTGCTAAAGATGAAACACCACGTATATGGTCTGAATGTTCGTGAGTAACCAAAATACAATTAATTGCTGAGGGATGTATACCAATAAAATTTAATCTTTTTTCAGCTTCTTTTACAGAGAAGCCACAGTCTACTAAAATAATAACGCTGTCATATTCAACGAGTGTACTGTTACCCTTACTGCCACTACCAATAGAAGAGAATCTCATAGATCAGCTAAGATTTCCGCGTATGATTTTTAACAACTTAATTTTCATGAGTTGATCAAGCGCGAAGTCGTTTTTATTTAAGATGCGAACTACAACACTGTCCTTCTCTTGGGTCACGGTAATCTTATATTCGAGCACAGAAATATCTTCATCATCGGAACGTCTAGAATCCAAGAAATTACTTACTAACCCAACCAAAGATCCATCCTCGGTTACTAAATCTACCTCGGCAAACTCCACCAAAAAATATCCATCTTTTTCATCTTTACTAACGATAGAAAAACCACCCAACGAAAGAGATTCTGATACTGAATTCCAGCTACGCGCATAACCTAACTTAAGATCTATATATGGATCTTCACTATCAGGTATGACTACTTTAACTCTCGACTCACCACCAATGTTTTGAGCAAGAAGAGAAACGGAGGTCCCTGTGACATCAGAAACTAAAGTATTAGCTATAATTTTAATAAATTCTTCTTCTCTTTCGGCGCTCATTGAAGCTTGTGGCCACTTTTCAATGGTGCTCTCTTTTCCAGCCATTACGCTCATTTGAGTAACTCTTATCTCACTACTTCTGACTCCAACACCCGGTGAGATAAAAAAACGAAACCTATGGCTATTTTGTTCATCATCTTTAAATTGCAGCCACCCTGTATCAAGAATACCCTCTGGTGGATCCATTTTGGCAGTTGGCACGCCGCTACGAGTCAATATACTTCTGAGTCTAGGCCAAACCTCAGCAGGTGGTTTATTAATTGCTATCCATTGTTTTCCAGAAAAAGAAAGTATTTCGATAGATTCCTCTAAGAGATTCATAGATAAGGGCTGCGGTCTAGGAGTGGAAAAAGATTTTGATGGGAGTCCAGATACTGGAACTTCTGGTACTATATATAATTCACCAATAGCTGCATCTTTAGGTGCCACCATAGGCAAGGTTTCTTTAGAGTATAAATAATCATTTGCGCGATTGCGTATTGGATTTTCTTCTTTAATTTTATCCACGGTACTACATGAAACAATAGATAACAATGATGAGATCAACAATAACCTTTTGATTTCTGTAAGCATTAGCTTAACTCCAATTTTCATTTGGCATTGCTGTTATTTTAAAAGCTCAGCGGATTTCATTGCCTCACGAACCTTTACTTTCAAATCACTAGATAGTTCTGTCAAAGGCAATCGAATTCCATGCTGGATTAATCCCATTTCAGCAACTGCCCATTTTACTGGAATTGGGTTTGATTCTAAAAACAAAGCGTCATGAAGTGGCTCGAGAAACTTATTAATTTTTCTAGCTTCTTTTTTTTCACCAGATCTAGCAAGTCTACACATTTCTGCCATTAATTTCGGAGCTAAATTTGCGGTGACAGAGACGTTGCCGTGTCCACCTAACAGAATCAAATCAAGTGCTGTTGCATCATCGCCAGAGTAGATGGCAAAATCAGAAGGACAAACCTCAATCAATTTTTTTCCTCTCTGTAAATCACCCGTCGCGTCTTTAATACCTACAATATTTTCTATTACAGCCAGACGACTTACAGTATCGGGAAGCATATCGCATGCAGTTCGCCCTGGAACATTATATAAAATTTGAGGTATATCGACTGCATCAGCAATAGACTTATAGTGCAAATAAAGACCTTCTTGCGTTGGTTTATTGTAGTAAGGGGCCACCAGCAAACAAGCGTCTGCACCAGACTCTTGTGCTCGGCGAGTCCATTCAATTGCCTCTTTTGTTGAATTTGCTCCAGTTCCTGCAATGATTGGAATTCGACCAGACGAGTCCTCAACAATGGCAGCAATTGTAGCCATGTGCTCTTGGACATCCAAAGTAGGAGACTCCCCTGTTGTCCCGACCGCTACAATAGCATTCGTTCCCTGATGTATATGCCACTCAACAAGGCTTTTTAGGCGAACCCAATCAACTTCAAGACTGTCAGGGACCATTGGTGTAACCAAAGCAACTATACTACCGGTAATCATCTAGATTTCAATATCCTTCCATGAGTTATGAGTGTTATGGTACTGACCAGAAGAGATCAGAACAAGCATTTGATTAAAAAATATTAAATGTATTTTTAGATTAATGATATTTTTATTTACGCTCTTTTTGTGGATAGGGCCTAGCCTCGCCATCTGGTCTAGTTTTAAATCTTCGATGCGCCCAAAGATATTGATCTGGCTGCTGGAGAATCATATTCTCAATTATCCTATTAATTCTCTCTGCATCACGTATTTCTTGATTACTTGGAAAATTTTCTAGTGGTGGATGAACAATGATTTTATATCCATGATTTTTAGGTAGCCTGATATGGGAAAATGGCAAAATAGCTGATTCGCCAACTTTAGCAAACTTAGCAGTTGCGGTAACAGATGCAGCTTGTACACCGAAAAAACTTGCGAATACACTTTGCTTAGGACCATAATCTTGGTCAGGGGCATACCAAATAATTTTGCCTTTTCGAAGGGCTTTCAATATTCCACGAACATCATCACGAGTATACACATCGGAATCAGACGATCTTTTAAGTCTCCCCTTTCTTTGTATATAGTCATATACAATATTCTTGTGTGGCCGATACATTCCATCAATCTGTCTCTCTATACAGAGTCCGGAAGCTCCAACTTCGAGCGTTGTATGGTGTATAGCCATTAGTAAAGCACCTTTACCATTAAGGTTATCTATATGTTCTAGGCCCTCTAACTGCGTTATATTTTTTAATCGCCGAGTAGACCACCACCAGGCTATACCTACCTCGAAAAACGCAATCCCATAGCTAATAAAGTTATCGCGTAAAAGTTTTTTTTGTTCCAATTCAGGCATATCCGGAAAACAGAGTTTCAGATTAGTTTTCGCAATCTCATATCGATAACCCTTTACGAAATACATCAGCAAACCAAGCTTACGTCCTAAATAAATCATCAGAGGATAAGGCAAGGTTACAGCTAACCGCCAGAAAGCAAAACCAAGCCATGTTAGCCATAATTTAGGGTGGAAATACTGCCAAGTAAGTTGCTCTTTATCTTTCATTAACCACCTAGGTCTAATCTAAATATAGATTGAATTAATCCTGAGCCTACAAAAGGTTCTTGATTTCAATCAATGGCTCTACCTCAGCATCATAATTTATCTCATTTATCCCGAAGCCAAACAACTTGATAAACTCATCTTTATAACCTTTAAAATCTGTCAATTCATGTAAGTTTTCTGTTGTTACCTTGGCCCAGGCGTTGGCTAGACCATCCTGTATTGCAGGGTTAATTTCTAGATCGTCTACTCTTAGTCGACCTGATTCGTCCATACGAGGTGTTTCAGAATATAGGCACTCGGTATATAGACGATAAAGTTGTTCAATACAGCCTTCATGGGTACCGGCGTCTTTCATTGCTTTGAATAGTAGAGATAAATAAAGCGGCATAATGGGGATGGCTGAGCTAGCTTGTGTAACTACTGCTTTTAATACTGAAACCTTTGCCTTTCCTCCAATTGGGATTAATATTTTATTTATATCATCAACTTTTTTATCTAAATCCTGTTTAGCACGGCCAATTGTTCCTTTCCAATATAGATCCCAAGTAGCTTTTTCTCCAACGTAAGTAAATGCCGAAGTCAAAAAACTTTCAGATAAGACGCCGGCCTCGCTGAGAGATTTTATCCAAAAACTCCAATCTTCTCCTCCCATAACAGCCACAGTTTGAGCTATATCCTCCTCACTAGCAGCACTCAAATTAAACTCTTGTATCTCTTCTTTATCTGTATTTATGCCTCGTAATTTTACATCCTTGCCAATTGGTTTAAGCACTGAATTAAATATTTCCCCGGTCTTTGGATGTTGACGTCGTGGAGATGCGAGGCTGTAGACTACCAAGTCTATTTGTCCTAAGTCTGCTTTAATAGTTTCAATTACTTTTTGTTTTATTTCATCGGAAAAAGCGTCGCCATTGATACTTTTACAGTATAAATTTTCTAATGATGCATATTTATGAAAAGCAGCTGAATTATACCAACCAGCTGAGGCAGTTTTTTTTTCGCCACCCGATTTCTCAAAAAAAACTCCTATGGTAGAAGCATTTCCTCCGAAAGCAGCTGTAATCCTTGCAGCTAGACCATACCCAGTGGAGGATCCAATTACTAAGACCCTTTTAGGCCCTGAAAAAACTTTTTGTTTCTTTACATAATCGATTTGCTCTTTAACATTGGCATCACAGCCCGATGGATGAGCAGTAATGCACATGAACCCACGAACTTTTGGTTTGATAATCATCCTTTTTCCCCGAAGAGTCTGAAAAAAATTTTAAGTTAAATTATACCTTCATGATACATTGTAGTTATTAGTCGACCAAGTGATGAAAGTGATGAAAGTGATGAAATTGATGAAAAAAATAAAAAGATTCTGGTAAAATTTTTATTTTTGAATAAAACTAACGAATGTAAAAAATAATTTGTCTAACTGAAAGGTAAAGCTATGCTCAACAGAGATTCAATCGCCAAACTAGTCCTTCGTTTAAGTCTTGGAGGTTTGATGCTCTTTCATGGCGTAGCAAAAGTAATAGATTCGTCTTCAATTAATTTTTTTGGTGACCGTTTAATTGAACTTAATCTTCCTGCATTCGTAGCGTATGGTGTCTATTTAGGCGAAATTGTTGCGCCCCTTATGTTGATAATTGGTTTTTATACACGTACAGCGGCGTTCTTGGTTGCTGTAAATATGGTTTTTGCCATCATGTTGTTCCATAGGCACCACCTGTTTGATCTGAATCAATATGGGGGCTGGGAGTTGGAGCTGCAGGGATTTTATTTCATCACTGCAATAATAATTTTTCTTCAAGGTAGCGGAAAATATGCAGTAAGGCCAAGTTAACATAGTAGATATCAACTTAATATATATTTTATATATATTTTAGTGCTAATAATTTAACAATATACACTTATTCAAGGAAGGCCGATAATGTTGCTCTGCGATAAAATACTCGCCATTAATAATGATTTTCCCATACGAACAAATAGTTTGATCCATAGCGGAAAGGTCCGCTCTGTATACACACTTACGTCTGAAGATAGCCGAAGACTGATAGAGCTAAAGGGCTATAAAATTGCTAAAGACGCCCCTCTAGCAGTCATGATAATTAGCGATCGAATTTCGGCATTTGATTGCATTTGGCGAGGCGAGGGAGGAATGAATGGAGTCCCAGGGAAAGGGTCAGCATTAAATGCTATCTCTAACTATTGGTTCAAATTATTTGCTGAAAAAAACTTAGCGGATAGTCACATTCTTGATGTGCCCCACCCTCTTGTCTGGATAGTTCAAAAAGCTAGGCCAGTAAAAATTGAGGCTATTTGTAGAAATTATATAACTGGATCAATGTGGAGAGCCTACTCCAATGGCGAGCGAGATTTTTGCGGCATTGAACTAAAAAATAATCTTAAGAAAGATCAGAAGCTAGATGAGCTTTTGATCACACCATCAACAAAAGGAGTACTAAAAGGATTACCAGGGATCCCTGAGGCAGATGATGCGAATATAACTCGAGATAATATCTTAGACAATTATAAATCTCTAAATTTTAGGAATATCGCTGATATTGATCATTATGAAAAACTTCTAAGGCAAGGATTTGAGTTGATTAGCTCTAGGCTTAAAAAAATCGATCAAATTTTTGTTGATACTAAGTTCGAATTTGGTTACGTAAAAGACAACAAAGGTTACGAAAAACTAATTTACATGGATGAAGTTGGAACACCAGACTCGTCAAGAATTTGGGACGGACGATCATACCAAGAAGGGAGAGTAATAGAAAACTCAAAGGAGGTATTCCGCCAACTTTTACTAAACTATTTTCCTGACCCCGATATACTTCTCAATAAAAATAGAATGGGGGAGCGCTTACAATTATCAAAAAATAGCCCTTTGCCTGCAGAAATTCTTATGACTGTATCTGAAAAATACGCAGAGATAGCTGAAAAGATTACAGGTGAAAAAATTTGTTTATCTAAAAATCCTAAAGCTGAAATAATAGAGGTGCTTGATAAAAATTATGGGCTAATTATCTAGTGTCTCCTTTGATATATATTCGTTTAGTTCTCGCTGGCATGCGAGTAAATAATTCATAACTGATTGTTCCAGAGTAATTAGCTATTTCGTCTGCGGACAAATCAGCACCCCAAAGAATAACCTCATCCCCAAGTTCAACTGATGAGAGATCTGTGACGTCAACAGTAATCATATCCATAGAAACCCTTCCAGCTAGAGGACATCGTTCCCCCCGGATTAAAACAGGGGTTCCATTAGTTGCGTTAAGTGGATATCCATCTCCGTAACCTATTGCGACAGTAGCTATAATTGTCTCACGTGAGGCTATCCATGTGGCAGCATAACCAACTGAATCTCCAGCCTTGATCGTTCTCAAAGCAATTATTTCCGACTTAAGCGTCATTACCTGTTTTAATTTTTTTGTCTCAAATTTTGGAAGAGGTAAAGGTGACCCACCGTAAAGAATTATACCAAGTCTATTCCAATCTGATCTCGTCTGTGGCCAACCAATCAAGCCTGCCGAATTACAAAAACTCTTAACAACAGATATATCGTCCATTGCTTTAGTCATCCGAGAAAACTGTATAGAAGTGAAATCATTTTCTAAATCATCAGCGCAAGAAAAATGTGTAGCAACTACGATATTATCAGTAACATTACTTGAAGTATTGAGTTCTTCATAAGTTGATTTCAACTCTTCAAGAGCAATACCGAGCCTATGCATACCGGTATCTACGAAAATCCAAACATCTATCGGGGAAGTAATATCAGCTTTAAGGATAGCAATTTTTTGTCTTTGATTAACACAAGAAACCGAGAAACTATTTTCTGAAGCTGTAATTATTTCATCATCAGAAAACGTTCCCTCAAGTAGATGAATTGGGGTCTTAATTCCACCTTCACGCAACTCAATGGCTTCCTCTATAGATGCAACACCAAATGCAGAAACCTCATCACAAAGTGCTTTAGAAATACCCAAGGCACCATGACCATATGCATCGGCTTTTATTACTGCCATGACTTTAGAGTCTGGAGAGAGATCGCTTGCCAGCCTTAAGTTATATCTCAAGGCGTCTAAGTCAATTAGAGCTTTAGCTGGACGAGCCATGATGAAATAAATACCCCTATAATATCTATTATATTAATAATCTCTTGTTAACTAAGCTTGAGCTGTGAAAGAGCTTAAGCATCTTTTAATAATTTTTTTTTCCTTTGGAATAGACTGTTTGAGCCAACAACCATATGTCTCCTGGGTCACCATTTCCAATAAGATTACCATCAACCTCGACTACAGGTATTACACCTTTAGATGAGCTTGACACCCAAACTTCAGATGCTGAATAGACTTCATCCTTTGTTACAACTCGCTCTTGAATCTCAACAGAGCTCTCTTTAGACAGCAAATCAAGAAGTATGTATCGAGTCACACCAGGTAATATGTGGTTATCTAAGGGGGGTGTTATAACAACTCTATCTTTTACGA
>MDTG01054648.1_pt1 | contig 18989 bp, 19 predicted proteins | sample 811421 | NCBI WGS metagenome assembly MDTG01 (sample SAMN05326645, study PRJNA326480) | marine metagenome | isolation source: seawater | place: Pacific Ocean: South East | collected 2011
GACAGAATAATTGAAAAAGCTATAAAAAAATATACTAGAGATGTGAAATCAAGTAAATTTCCCTCAAAAAAAAATTTTTTAAATGGAACAGAGCATAGAAAATAAAACAGAATTTAAAATAAGGCTTTTAAATTTTTACAACTCAAACAAAGTAAAGATATATATTTTATTGTCTATTTTGATTTTAGCCATAATTTCATTTACTTTTATCGTATATAAAAATGAAAAAAATAATATTAAACTTGGGGAAAAATATGTAGAAGCGGGTCTCAATTTATCATTAAACCAAAAAGAAAAAGCGAAAAAAATTTATGAAGAGATAATTTATAGTAAAAATAATTTTTACTCAATTTTAGCCTTAAATGCTATTGTAGAAAAAAAGCTTGTTAAGGACAAAAAAAAAATTTTAGAATTTTTTGAAATTGTAGAAAAATCGGTTTCACTTAAAAGTCAAAAAGATTTAATCTCTTTAAAAAAAGCACTTTTTTTGATCAAAGAGGCAGATATTCAAAATGGAAATGTTTTACTTAAAGAACTAATTAAAAATGATTCATCTTTAAAACCTATCGCTCAAGAAATACTTAAATAGTTAAATGAAATTATTTTATTCTCTGATAATTTTATTTTTATTAAATAATTGTTCATTTGATAGTAAAACAGGAATATGGAAAAATGAAAAAGAGGATTTTAAAAAACGTGATAGTTTATTTAAGGAATTCAAAACAATTTCAATTTTAAAAGATAGTTTCAATGAAGTTATTACTTTAGATAAAAAAATTAATATTAAAATTTCTACACCTGTAAATAATTTAGAATGGAAAGATATTTTTTATAATTTTAATAATAATTCAAATAATTTTAAGTATGAAAATAGAAATCAAATTAGTACGATAAGCAAAAAACTTAGTAGGTCAATAACTAATGAAAATATTTTATTCAGCAATAATTGTTTAATTTTTAGTGATCAAAAAGGAAATATCATCGTTTTTTCAGTCCAAGAAAATAAAATAATTAAAAAATTTAATTTTTATAAAAAAAAAATAAAAAATATAAACAAAAAAATTAATATGATAATCGAAAAAAATGTAATTTACGCCTCTGACAATATAGGATATCTTTATGCGTTAAACATAAAAACAGGTAAATTAATGTGGGCGAAAAATTATAAGGTCCCATTTAGATCTAATATAAAAATTATTGATAACAAATTAATTACATCAAGCCAAAATAATGATCTTTATTTTTTTAATAAAAAAAATGGAGACTTAATAAAGTTTATCCCAACAGAGGAAACTGTTATTAAAAATCAATTTATAAATAACATTTCTTTAACCGAAGAAAAAAATTTACTTTTTTTAAATACATACGGTTCTTTATATTCAATAGATATAAGAACAATGAAAATTATTTGGTTTATTAACTTAAATCAATCTACAGATATTAACCTGTCAAATCTATTTATGAGTAATGAAATTGTTAATTATTCTAATAATATTTTAATAACATCTAATGATAATTTTTTTATTATAGATAAAAACACTGGATCGATTAAAAGAAAATTTTCATTTTCTACATTAATAAAACCAATTATAAATGAAAATTATGTTTTTTTAATCACCAAAAATAATTTTTTAATTTTATTAGATCTAAATACGAATAAGATTCTTTATTCATCTGATATTGATAATCAAATTTCAAATTTTTTAGATATAAAAAAAAAAAAATCAGTGATAAAATCATTTATGTTAATTAATAATGAAATTTTTATTTTTTTGAAAAATTCTTACTTACTTAGCTTTTATTCAAATGGTATGATAAAGTCGATCAAGAAATTGCCTGCAAAACTTAATTCTAATCCCATTATAATTAATAAATTTATATATTTTTTAAATAATAAAAATAAATTGATAGTTTTGAGTTAACTATTTGATTTTCCACTAAGTAGTGAAAGTTGTTTGACATTTATTCCCTCTATTTTATCCATTGGTTTGACTGGGTAATCTCCAGTAAAATAATGGTCACTAAATTGAGGATAACTTGAGTTTCTTTTCTCGTTTACTAGCGCTTGATAAAGGCCTTCCAGGCTTAAAAACCTCAAACTAGTAGCATTTATATACTCACACATTTCATTGTTGTTTCTGGAATGAGCTAACAATTCTTCTTTTGTAGGCATATCAACACCATAAAAATCAGGATACTTTATCTCTGGACATGCTATTCTTACGTGAACTTCTTTTGCACCACATTCAAATAACATTTTTACGATCTTCAAACAAGTCGTACCTCTAACGAGAGAGTCATCTATCAGTATAATTGATTTATTTTTTACAGTTGTTTTTGTCGAATTAAGTTTTAATTTAACACCTAAACTTCTAATACTTTGTGTTGGTTCAATGAAGGTTCTTCCAACGTAATGATTCCTAATTAACCCTAATTCAAATTTTTTTTTGGATTGTTCTGCATAACCCAAAGCAGCAGGTACACCAGAGTCTGGTACAGGCACAACTAAATCTGCTTTTATATCTGTTTCTTTTGCTAATTGTGAACCTAATTGTTTTCTGTATTCATAAGCACATTTTTTGTTAATCAAACTGTCTGGTCTTGCAAAATAAATATACTCAAAAACACAAGGTCTTGGTTTTTGTTTTGAGAAGGGTCTGACAGATCTTAGGGTATCATTTTCTATTATAACTATTTCACCATTTTCGACATCTCTAATATAAGTCGCTCCAACAATATCAAGCGCGCATGTCTCCGAAGCAAATATGTAAGAATTTTTTAATTTGCCGATTACTAAGGGCCTAATACCGAAAGGATCTCTGACGCCAATTAATTTTTTGTTTGTCATCAATATTAAAGAATAACCACCTTGTATTTGAAATAATACATCAATTAACTTATCTATAAACTTTTCTCTTTTTGATTTTGCTATAAGTTGAACTATTGTTTCTGTATCACTTGTTGTCCTAAAAATTGCGCCATCTTTTACCAATGCTTCTCGTAACATCAATGCATTAGTCAAATTTCCGTTGTGAGCTACACTTAAACCACCTAAATGTAAATCTGCAAAAAAAGGTTGAATATTTCTCAGAGATGTTTCACCTGTCGTCGAATATCTATTATGACCAATAGCCACATCTCCTGGTAATTTTTTTAATGTTTCTAAGTTTGTAAAATGATCGCCAACTAATCCTTGCCTTTTTTCTGAATGATAATTTTTACCATCAAAAGAGACTATTCCACATCCTTCTTGGCCTCTATGTTGAAGTGCATGCAGCCCTAACGCAACTAAAGCAGAAGCATCTTGGTGCTTTGATACACCAAAAATACCACATTCTTCTCTTAAATTATCTAAATCAAATTTTTTCAATTTTTTCTTTTGTATCAATAAAATCTTCTCTGGATGGAAATTCTTCTATTAATAATTCACTTCCTTTATTTATTATGTTAAATGAAAAAGCTTCATCAACAGATATACCCCAATTTTGATAAGGATAAAACCAATTAAAAATTGAAAATAAACAAACAGCCACTACATAACCTTTAAAAAAACCAAACAATAAACCGAAAGCTTTATCAACTGAACCTACACCAGTCCAAGTTATAGTTTTACTTAAAGTTTTTCCAATTAATATTGTTATAAAAAGTGTGAAAATAAAAATAGTTATTCCCAACCCAACATTATTAATAAAATCAGACTGGATATACTCGCTTACTAAAGGTTTCAATTTTGGAACTAAAATAATAGTGACCACAGTCGATAAAACCCACTTCATAAAAGAGATCAAGCTTAATGAAAAACCTTTCACAAAACATTGAACAATATTAAAAAAAAAAATTATCACAATTAATATATCAAATATATTAAGATCATTTATAAGATTATCAAAAAAGCTAGTTATCATTAAATGTTATTTAATTCACTACCAAATGGCTCAAAGGTTAGAATTAATTTTGGCAATAGTGTTAAAACTGACACCATTGCGAGTAACATTGCTAGACCTGTAAATATGCCAAAATAAATAGTAGGAATAAAGTTTGATAAAACTAAAATTGAAAAGCCAAAAATAATAGTTATAGATGTATTTAAAATTGCCACACCAACAGTACTGTGACATCTGTCTAAGGTTTTGTTATAATTCTTAATTTTTTCAAATTCCTCTTTAAATCTATAAACATAATGAATGCTGTTATCCACAGCAATACCTATAGTTATTGCTGCTATAGTGATAGTCATCATATCAAGAGGAATACCAAGAAAACCAATTATACCAAGAATAAAGAATGCAGCTATAAAATTTGGAACTACTCCTATCAATGAAATAATAAAGTTTTTAAATAAAATAAAAAACATTAAAAAAATACCAAATATTACTATTCCTAAAGTAAGAATTTGAGATTTGAATAAGCTTTGCAACAAATTATTAAAAAGAATAAGAACACCAGCTAATTTATATTCTTCTTCGTTTAAACCTAATTTTGTATTTAATTCAGAATTTATTTTTTTGATAAGTTCATTTCTTCTCAAATTTTCTAAAGAGTCTTTTATTCTTACACTTATTCTTGCTTCATCTTTTTCTACAGATATATAAGGAGTTACTATCTCATTTTTAATTGACTCAGGTATTTTACTATACAAAACTGCTATCTCTAAACTCTGTAATTCTTTATTATTTAAATCCTCCGCTACTCTTAAAATAGAACCAAAAGAAAGAACTTTTCCTATCTCAGGCAAAGAGTCTAGGTAATCATGAACTTTTAAAATTTTATCCATTTTATCTCGAGTAAACCAATATTTAGATTTATCCTCATTTGTCTTATTATCTTCCTCCCACTCATCAAATTCATCATCTTCTGATTTACTTTTTTCACTATTCGTTGGAAATTTAAGTATTATATCAAGTGGAGTAGTCCCGCCTAAATCATCATCAATTTTTTTCATACCTTTATAAATTTCTGTCTCTTTATCAAAATAATTTATAAAACTATTCTCAACTTCAAGTTTGAAAATTCCATTGACACTAAATAAAATTACTAATATTGCTGAACTAAAGATAATAAATTTATTATTTTTTGTAAAAGAACCTAAAGCGGATGTGATTAGAGATTTTTCAGTATCTTTTAGACCAATTTCATTTTCAGAGGATAATAAATTAATTAATGTTGGTAAAAGCAGAAATGTTACTAATAATGAAACTATCAACCCTAAAGTCATCATCCAACCAAAATCTATAATAGGTTTTATTCCACTAAACACTAAAGATAAGAACGCACATATTGTTGTTAGAACAGTATAGAGAATAGGCAACATCATTTTTTTGCTAGCATTAAATATGACCTCTTCCTTTGAGAGTCCAGGATACTCTTTTTTAAGTTGCAAAAACCTTACGGTAACATGAATATTCATTGCCATGTTTAGTATTAACATTAATGCAATAAAGTTTGATGAAATTACAGTCACTTTCCATCCAATTAAACCAAGCAAGCCAATCATTATTATTACAGAAGTGGCACATCCTAATAAGGGCATTAGGATCCATTTTAGATTTCTAAAAATAAACCATAAAGTTAAAACTATAAATATAAAAACACCAATTCCAAAAACTACAATATCACTTTTAACATAACTCATCATGTCATCAGCAATCATAGGAATTCCACCAAGATGAATTTTTGCATTTTCACCATATTTATTAATTACATCTCTTATTTCTGTAATATTTTGATGATTTCTTATATTGTATAAATTTTTATAATCCTCGTATTCTTTTACAAATTCTTTGTAATTAACCCTCTCTTCTTTGGATAGCCCTGTTTCATTTGACAGAAGAAAAAATTTATCTTTTATTTTTATATATTCAGCTAATCTTTCGTCTTTTTTGAGATACACAACAATTCCAGAGGTCTTGCCATCTTCGCTAATAACGTAGTTTTTATAAATAGGGCTGTTTAAAATTTCATCAAAACCCCTTTTTCTATCAATTTCTGGGTATGCTAAAGTTTTGTAATTTTTTAATCTCTCCATTAAATTATCGTCTGTACTTTTTAAAAGAGGTACATCAATAACAGTGATTACACTATCTACCCATGTTAATTTTTCAATTTTTGACTTAAGCAACTGAAGATTTAGGATAGTTTCTTTCTCAGTAAAGCTAGAAATAGGAGAATAGGTTAAAACCAAAAAATCTTTAGAACCATATGTATTATTTATTTCCCTTAAATATTTGAGATCAGGGTCACCCTCTAGCAAAAGTGCATCAGAAGATGCGTCTAAATTAAAATTTTTTGAATGATATAAAGAGAAGACTATAAGTGCTATTATAAGCGCTAGTGTTGTTTTTGAAAAATCAATGATTAACTTTTTATAAATACTAGCAAACATCAGATAATTTCAGATATATCTTAATTTTTTTATAACTAAAGAAAAATTATGTTTAATTTTTAGTTAAATCTTTGAATTTTGTGTAAATTCCCTCAAATTCAACTTTTACTGTGCCAGTTGGACCGTGCCTTTGTTTACCAAGAATTATATCTGCTAACCCATTTACATCGTTCATTTTTGATTGCCATTCTGCATGTTCGATTGAACCTAATTTAGGTTGTTTTCTTTCCAAATAATATGCCTCTCTATAAACAAACATTACTACATCAGCGTCTTGTTCAATTGAACCTGACTCTCTTAGATCTGCCAGTTGAGGTTGTTTATCATCTCTTTGTTCTACAGCTCTTGATAATTGCGACAAAGCTAGAACAGGCACTGACAATTCTTTCGCCAGAGCTTTTAAGCCTTGAGTTATTTCAGATATTTCTTGTACACGACCATCGTTCCTATTTGAGCTAGACCGCATTAATTGAATATAATCAACAACAATTAAACTTAATCCAAATAATCTTTTTATTCTTCTAGCCCTATTACTTAAAGTTGCTATGGTAATTGCTGGTGTTTCATCTATATAAAGAGGCAGATTGTAAATATTTCTAGAGGTTTCAATATACCTATTAATTTCTTCCTCGGTAACTTTACCTCTTCTAATATCATCAGATCTTATTCTTGCTTGTTCAGATAAAATTCTAGTTGATAATTGTTCAGATGACATTTCTAAAGAAAAAAAAGCAACCGAAGTTTTCTCTTGTCTTTTTAAAATATTTTGAGCAGCATTGTAGGCAATATTAGTCGCTAAAGCTGTTTTACCCATAGAGGGTCTCCCTGCTAAAATTATTAAATCGGATCTATGCAAGCCACCTAATTTCTCATCTAAATCAGTAAGACCAGTAGGCACACCAACAATACCTTGATCATTTTGCATTGCTTGTGTTGCCATTTCAATTGTTTGATCTAAAGCTTTATTGAATTTTAAAAATGATTGCGAAAAACTTCCTCTTTCTGCTAGATCAAATAAAGACTTCTCTGTCCCTTCTATTATATTTTCAGCATTTTGTTCTTGATCATGCGCATTTAGAGTTTCTGAGGATAATTTATCAGAAATTTTTATTAACTCTCTCCTCAAATACATTTCATGAATTACTTTTGCATAGTCAATAGCTTGTTTTGTAGATCCAGAAAACCTAGTAAGTTTGACTAAGTACTCCGTACCGCCAACCTCATTTAGCATATTATCTTTTTCGAAAAAATTTTTTAAAGTTATTGGGTTAGCAATCATTCCTTTGTTGTTTAAGTTTTGAATAACCTCATAAATTTTTATATGACCAGGATCATAAAATGTATATGACTTAACAATATTTGATACTTCATCAATTATATCATTATTTACGAGTATAGAACCTATTAAAGCTTGCTCAGCTTCTAAATTTGAAGGTTGTTTACTTTCAATATTTTGATGAGATTTTACTTCTTTCACACCAAGATAATATGTTACAACTAAATGGTTTAAAGAAAAAAGTTACGCACTTTTTCCTTTCGCTGTGGAAAAGTTATTTAGATTGAACTTTATCTATCTTTATAGATATTGTTGCTTTAACGTCCGTATGAAAATTTAATTCCACGTTAAATACACCAGTTTTATTTAGTTCTTCTTTGAGTATCAATACAGAAGGGCTTATTTCTACGTTTGCTTTTTCTTTAATTAAGTTGGTAATTTCTTTTGGCTTAATTGAACCATATAATTCACCATTATCTTTACACTCTCTATAAAAAGCGAAAGTTTTTTTGTTAACTAATTTTGCTAAATCTTTAAATTTGTTTTTTGTCTCTATGTTTTTTTTATTGAGCTCATCTTTCTTCTTTTTGACAAATTCAAGATTTTCTTTATTGAATCTTAGAGCTTTCCCTTGCTTGAGAAGATAATTTCTCCCATAGCCATTTTTTACAGAGACCTTGTCTCCTATATTACCCAAGTTAATAATATTTTCTAACAAGATTATTTCCATTTTATATTAGCCTTAAATATTTTGCTTTTTTTATTTCTCGAGTTAGTTTTCTTTGCTTATTTAATGAAACATTTGTAATTTTGGAAGAAATAATTTTTCCATTATCTGAAATATATTTTTTTAAAACACCGATATTTTTATAATCTACTACAGGTGCATTCTTTACTGAAAGCGGACATTTTCTTGATGATCTTAAATCATTTTTTTGAAAAAGACTTAGTTTGTTAAGAGAATTAGTATTTTTCTTTTTAAATTTATTGTTTCTTCTTTTCATGATTTTTTTTGTTAAAAAACTCATTTTCTGTGTCTAATTTTTTATATCTAACTATAAGTGATCTAATTATAGAATTGTCTAGATATGTTTTTCTATCAATTTCATTCACAGTTAACTTATTTCCTTCGAACTTATAATGTAAGAAAAATCCCTTATTAAATTTTTTAATTTTTTTTGATAAATTCAACAGACCCCATTCTTCTATTTTCACTACTTTACCTGATGAATTATTGATTAATTCATTGTATTTTTCTTTTAAATCTTTTAATTTTTTCTCCTCTAAATCTTGCCGAAGAATTAAAGTATTTTCATAAAAAGCCATAGAATAATTCTCTTATTAATGTTTTTGCATTTATTTATAAAGGGTGTTTTATACTATAAAAATTAGTTATAGCAATAGCTATAATTATTAAATAAACTTAGATATTATGAACGCTTTATTATTTCCGGGCCAAGGATCACAAATTGTAGGCATGGGATCCGAATTTTATAAAGAATTTAACCTTGTCAAAAAAATTTTCAAAGATGCTGACGAAAAATTAAATTATCCGATTTCAAAAATAATCCTTCAGGGACCAGAAAACGAATTACAATTAACAAAAAATACTCAACCTGCAATTTTGACAGTGAGTTTTTCTATTTTTAAAGTTTTAAAAGATGAATTTGGTTTTGATTTTACATCATTTAAATACTTCGCAGGCCATTCTCTGGGAGAATATAGTGCCTTAGTATGTTCAGAATCCCTTAATTATAATGATGCCCTGTATTTATTACATGAAAGAGGAAAAGCAATGCAGTCAGCTGTCTCTGTTGGCGTGGGCAGTATGATTGCAGTTTTAGGAATAAAGATAAATGACTTGATTGATTTATTAAAATCTCGAAACACAGAAGACGGAGTATGTGAAATAGCAAATGATAACGCTGACGGACAAGTAATTCTCAGTGGTAATAAAGAGAGCGTAGAGTCTTTTCAAATTATTTTGAAAGATAAAAAAATAAAATCAATTCCTCTAAAAGTGAGTGCTCCTTTTCACTGTTCTTTAATGAAGCCAGCAGCAAAAAATATGGAGGACAAAATAAACAAAATTAAGTTTAATAGTCCAAAATTCATGATTATAAGCAATGTGACAGCTAAACCAGAGACAGAGTCAAATAAAATAAAAAGATTGTTAATTGAGCAAATATTTTCAACTGTTAAATGGCGTGAAAGCTTAATTGAAATGTCTAACACAGGTATTAAAAATTATGTAGAAATTGGCCCAGGCAAAGTTTTAAGTGGAATGGCTAAAAGGACTATTAAGGGTGCAAATTGCTTTTCAATTAACTCAATTACTGATATTAAAAATTTAATTAATGAATTTAAAAGATAAAAAAATTCTTATCACTGGAGCTACTGGAGGAATTGGAAATTCTCTAGTAGAGAAATTTAATAATCTGGGCTCTAAAATTATAGCAACAGGGACTAATGAAGAAAAACTAAATAACCTAAAAAAAAGATTTTCTCAAATACAAGTTGAAAAATTTAAATTAGATGAACATGATAAAATAGAAAAATTTGTTGAAACTATACACGAAAAATTAGGTGGATTAGATATTTTGGTAAACAATGCAGGAATTACGCTTGATAATCTTTCGATCAGATTAACAGAAGAGAACTGGAAAAAAGTTTTAGATATAAATTTAACATCAAGCTTTCTAATGTGTAAATTTGCGATAAAAAAAATGCTTAAAAACAAATTTGGAAAAATAATAAATATCACTTCGATTGTTGGTCACACTGGAAATCTTGGTCAAGCAAATTATGCTGCTTCAAAAGCAGGCATTATTGCCTTTTCAAAGAGTCTGGCTATTGAATACGCTAAAAAAAACATCAATATAAACTGTGTTTCTCCAGGTTTTATAAAGACTGATATGACAGATAAAATTGACGAGGATTTCAAAAAGATTTTATTAAGCAAGATTCCCTCTGGAACACTTGGAACAAGCGAAGATGTTTCAAATTGTGTAGCTTTTTTAGCGTCTGAAATGGCCAACTATATTAATGGTGAGACTATTCATGTGAATGGTGGAATGTATATGGCTTGACAATTCTATCTAATAATCTATTAAGAAATTAAAATTAAGAAAGGAATTCATGTCAGAAGATATTAAAAGTAAAATTAAAAAAATTGTTGCAGATCATTTAGGTATTGATCAAGAAAAAGTAACTGAAGAGGCTAGCTTTATAGATGATTTAGGAGCAGACAGTTTAGACACAGTTGAGTTAGTAATGGCTTTCGAAGAAGAATTTGGATCAGAGATATCTGATAGTGAAGCCGAAAAAATCTTGACAGTAGGGGACGCAATAAAATTTATTGAGAGTAAATCCTCATAAAGCTATAAATTTCAATGACGCATGATAATGAAAATATCATGGTTATTTTATCCTCACCCTCAGGCGTGGGGAAAACTACCTTAACAAAAAAAATCCAACAAAAATATCAATCTTTTAAAGTATCAGTTTCGCATACAACTAGATCTCCAAGATCAAATGAGATTAATGGCGTGGATTATTATTTTATTTCTACCCAAAAATTTAAAAATTTGATTAAACAAAATTTTTTTTATGAGTGTGCAAAAATATTTGAAAATTATTATGGAACTTCCAAAAATGAAGTTGATAAACTAATATCAAGTAACGATATTATTTTTGACATTGATTGGCAAGGAACTAAACAAATGTCAAAATTTAAAAATTTAAAAATTATAAAAATTTTTTTAACAGTTGATAAAGATGAACTTCACGAAAGATTAATTAAAAGAAATCAAAATACACAAGAAGAAATAGTTAAAAGGTTTAATTCATTCGATGAAGACATAACGCATTGGAGTGATTATGATTACGTTCTTATTAATAAGAATCTGGAAGTATGTTTTAAGCAAATAGAAAGTATAATCAAATTATACAAAAAACCTATTTCCGAGATTCATAAATTTTAACCATTTTATAATAAATATTAGGCTCAATTTCAGAAGGTCGATAGTTTAAGTTAATATTATTAATCTTTTTAATTTCTTCTTTATTAAATAATTTCTTTATATTTTTGTTAATCATTTTTCTTTTGTTTGAAAATAAAGTATTTGTAACTTTTTCAAGGTTACTTATATTTTTAATATGTAAATTATTTTTTTTTGGCTTAAAATGTATTACCATAGAGTTTACTTTTGGTTTTGGGAAAAAACAGTTAGGGCTCACAAAAAACTTACTTTTTACTCTTAATTTGTAATTTGAAATAATAGATAATCTTCCATAATGTTTTGAGGGGAATCTACAAACAATTTTTTCACCAAGTTCTTTTTGAAACATAAAAACTACATCATCTACGATGGTACATAGATTTTTAATTTTAATAATTTGAATTAAAATTTGTGAAGAAATATTATAAGGCAAATTTCCAAAAATAATTGAATTTTTCCTCAATATATTTTTCAAATTAAATTCTAAAATATCGATATTGTGAACAAACACTCTTTTATCATTTCTAAATTTAAATTTTAATTTAGAAAATAATTCAAAATCTTTTTCTATTATATGGAATGATTTTGGATTAAATTTAAGGATCTCATCTGTAAGAGCGCCATAGCCTGGCCCTATTTCAATAATATTACAATTCTTAATTTTTGTTAAATTGATTATCTTTTTTATTATATTTTTATCCGTAAGAAAATTTTGCCCCAAAGATTTTTTTGCAAATTTCATTAATTGAATTTATCGATAAATTTAATGCAATTAATTAAACTTGAAGGATTAGCTTTATTTTTTTTTATTATTTTTTTTGCTACACCATGATCTGGAGAAACTCTTAAATATTTTAAACCTAAAGTAACATTAATTGCATCAAATTTACATAGTGCTTTAAAAGCAGGAAGAACTTGATCGTGATACATTCCAACAATTACATCAAATTTTTTATATTCATCCATAAAAATTGTATCTGCAGGATAAGGTCCAAAGACAGGAACACCATTTTGCTTTAGTCTCTTTATGGTCGGTATAATTATTCTCTTTTCCACTGAATTTTTCTTTAATTCAGCATTATGTGGGTTTAACCCTAGAATACAAATTTTAGGTTTAATTCTAAGTTTATTTTTAAACCAACTATGTAAAGTAATTATTTTTTTAAATATAACTTTTGATTTAATATTTTTAGAGACCTTACTAAGATCTATATGGGTTGTAATTGGAACAACAGAAATTTTCTTACTTTTTAAAAGCATTACTTCTGAATGATTTTTAATTCCGCACATTTTAGCCAAGTATTCAGTAACACCTATATTGTCTTTTTTTAAAAGTGTTTTATTTATTGGACAATTAATAATACCTATAACATTTTTATCTTTTAGACTAAGTTCGTGAGCTAGTTTCAATGAACTTAAAACAAAAAATGATGAAACCTTTTTTGAAACATTAAACGGATTTTTATATTTTACAGGGACATCAATTATTTTTAAATTATAATCTTTTGCCATATCATTTAGAGAAATAACTTTTTTGGGTTTAATTGAAAAATTTAACTTTTTAAGTTGATCAATTATTAAATTATAACTTGATATAAGGTAAATTTTTCTTCTAATCGATTTATTTATTTTTTTCCAGCTTTTAAAAATAATTTCTGAATTAATGCTATTAGGATCACCTCCGATGATTATAATTTTTTTTTTCATTGGTACTGGATTATAGAGTTGTTTCTTATTTTAGATAAGTGACTAGTGGAATATAAATTAAATAGCTCATTTTTTTTTGAGTTAATTATTTGATTTTTTAATTTATCAATTTCACCTTCTAATATATTGGATATTTTTTTATCATTTAGTTTTAAAAAAAGTATAGAATTGGCAATTAAAATTGGTTCAGAAACTTCGTTAATTCTCATTTTAAGTATGATCTCACTAATCTTTTTAGTAAGTCCGTTAATATTAACCCAGCCTAAGTCTCCTTTATCTACTGCAGAGGTGGACTCACTAAATTTTAAAGCTGTTTCTTCAAATCCAAATTTAGTTATCTGTTCTTTTATTTTATTTATTAAATTGGTCTTTTCATTTTCTGTATCAAAACTAACTGAAATTTCAGAGATTCTGTATTCTTCAGATTTTTTATCATTTATCGTTTTAGATAATTCGTCTTGAATATCTTTTTCATTAATCTTAACTTTTTCTTGGTAAATACTAAATATCAATTTACGCCACATAAGTTCAGTCTTGAGCTTTTCCTCATATAAAAAAAAATCTAAATTATTATTTTTAAATTTGTTTTTAAGTTTAATTACATCACCACCAGAAATATTTTTTAATTGGTTGTTTATCTCTATTTCACTTAAACTAATATTATATTTATTTACTTCCTTTTTTTTTAAAACAGAATTAATTAATGCTTTTAATGCCGCAGGTTTTGATTGATCTACAATTTTTTGATCAATTTGTTGATTAGCCAAAACTAATGTTGTCAATATAGTTTGTTTAAGATCGTATGATGTAATTATATCATTGTTTACTTTTATAATTATTCTATTTTCAATTGCAATTATAGGATTAAATTTAAGCAAAATTAGAAAAAAAAAAATTATATTTAAAATGAGTTTCATCAATTTACTGAAGGTGTATCCACATCACCGAATGGAATCAAAGTAATTTTAAACATAAGTGCATTTTCTGACTCAAGCTCAGAGTCATCGTAGAATTCTCTTCTGTAAACCAATCCTGCTCTTAAACAATCATTATAGTATTCGTATCTTAAATCATAGAATTCAGCTGAATTTGTTATTAAATTTCTTTTAGTTTCAAACGATAATCTCGTTTTATCTCCCCTGTCGTAACTTATTTTAGACTTTAAAAATTCTTTATCTCCAATGTGTTTATCCTCAAGAACATAATTAAAATTTAATTTAATTGGATTAAAATTCAAAGAAGAAACAACACTACTATAATTTAAATCTTTATAATTTTGATCAATATTAAAATTATAATTAAAATTTATATTTTCATTTAACTTGTAATTGTATGCGCCTACCACATCAGAAGCTTTTTCATCTAAACTTGTTTTAGACGCCATTTTTTTATTCTCTTTTTCGTTAAAAATTTGAGCCACAGACAAACTGTGTTTTTTATTATTTTTATTCATTTCGTAATCAAAACCAATTGTTGCACTCATACCTGTTTCTAATACTGCTGAGTTACTCAATCTATCTAAAGAAAATGCATTTAATACATCAAGTCTTGGTCCATCATTCTGTTTCCTCATATCTCCAGGAGAATGTCTAAATAAAATTTTAGGAGTAAAAAGACTTTCTGAAAAGTTTTTAAGATTTTTTTTTATTAAATCAATTTCTGCAAGATAGCCTATAGCGCCAAAAAGTTCATTAGTTGTCTCTTCTTTAAAAGAGTCAATATTTTTAGTTTCATAATTTACATTTTTAAATTTACCAATCAAACTCCCTTTAATACCAGATGAAAATAAGTTGTCATTATATTTCCAATTAAAATCATTTATCCAGAATTTTGAAGTTTTATTTGTGTCATAATTGTTCACTCTAAAGTTACTTTGAAGATCTAGGCTACCTAATGTATCATTCTGAAATAAACTTTTATCTAGAGTTAAGTCTGGAAAAATATACTCATATTTATCATTATAATTGTCTTTTAAATTTTCATAAATTGTAGTGTTAGCGCTCAAAAAAATACTATCGCTATCATGAGAAAAATCAATGGAACTCTCTAGAATGTCTTGATTATAATCAACTAGATCAGATTGAATTCTATATAGTTTAAGATATTTGTCGTTAGAAACATGTTGTGTTTTTAACTTAAATATATTTTCAGAATCATTTTTTCCTTTAAATGAAGATACGAAATTTGAAAAAAAATGCGACTTGTTCCCACTTTTTTTCGATGCACTAGTATTTTTATAACCCTGAGTATATCCCATATCCAACGTTAAGTTTGAATTTTTAAAAGCCTGACGGTATTCACCTATAAATAAAGGATTCTCATCTATGTAAAAATAATTCGTGAATGTAAAATCTTTATCTTCATCAATTGCATAAAAGTAAGGAATCGATAATCCTGAACCCAGGTTTTTAGTATCAGAGTATCTTGGAAGTAAAAAACCACTTCGCCTGTCAACAGTTGGGTCAGGATGAGACAACCTTGGAAGATACAAGATAGGAATATTATAAACTTTTATTAAAGCGTTATCATAATATATTGTCTTCTTTTTATTGTCATGAAGCATTTTAGTGGCTTGAATAGTCCAAGGTGGGCATTTATCATTCGGCCGATAATCGCAAATCGTAAAAATACTTTTACCAAAAGATTTTTTATCTTCATTAATTTTGATAGTATTTGCTAAAATTCTGGGTTTATTGTCTTTGTTTATTTTAAAGTCTTCCGTATTTAAATTAAGTTTAATATCAGTCCCAAGTATCTCTTTTTTCTTTGTATCAATATATATTTGAGAAAATTGATAAGTGTTGTTTAAGTTATCTTTAATATCTATTAATCCTATAGACTTAAATATATTAGTGTTAATTAAATATTCAAAATTTTCTAAGAAAATCTTATTTTTATCAATATCTTCAATAATAGTTTTTTTATTAGATCTTATAAATTTTGAATTATTATCAAACAATATATCGCTACCCTCTATAAGATAGTTTTCACTTGTATTGATAACAGTTGGCCCTATAGTTTGAAGAATTTTCGTTTTTTCGTCGTATTCAGCATAATTAGACTTGATAATGTTATTTTTTTTATCTTTTGCTACAACATTCTTTCTTAGCTCAATAAAGCCTTTTTCTTTATTGTATTTTGCAAAATCACTAGTAATTAAATTTCCATCATCTGTTTTTACTAACACTTCTCCTTCAAAAGTAGAAATTTTATTATTTTTCTCAATAGAAATATTTTTGGCTTGTATTTCTAATTTATCTGCAAATAAATTTTTAGAAAAAAATAGTGTAAAAACTATAACAAGGAATTTATTTTTCATTTATTTGTAAAACTCCAACGACCATGATTAAACTTAAAATGATGATAGGTGCCCAGACTGACAAAATTAAAGGAATACGATCAGTTTGCCCTAAAGCAATAGATAAATCTTTAAAGTAAAAAGTTGCAGCTGTTGTGATTAAACCAAAACTTATTATTCTAAAATTATTTGAATTATTTAAGTTACTCATAGTAAATATAGATGCTATACCAGCCATTACCATTAAAAAAAAAGGTAGAATTAACATTGTGTGGAAACTTTTATTCAAAAATTTTTTACTATAACCATTATCGATTAGTTTTTCAAAATTGAATATTAAATCTATAAATGACAATGTATCAAAATTTTTATATAAGTTGTTAATTTTATGTAGATTATAATTTGATTTGATATTTAATTCTTTAATGTTTGAATTTTTAAAAATACCATTTTCCAGATAATAAATTTGCACTTCTTCTAGTAGCCATTCACTATTTTCAATATTTGCCTCATTTGCAATTATTTTTTCTATTAAATGAGAATTCTGGTTGTAGTGCAAAATAGTAACATCAATTAGATATTTTCCCTCAATTCTTGATCCTGATATGATTCTTTGTTTATTCTCAAAATTTTCCTTTATCCATAATCCTGAGGAATTAAACGTGATTAAATGGTCTATATCTTTTGAATATTTTGATTTCGTATTTTCGTAATATTTTGACAGAGATGAGGTAATTGGATTAATGAAAAATAATATAAACCATCCAAGTAAAAACGCTGTAATTGCTAAAACAAAAAATAATTTTAAATTTGAATAACCGAAAACTTTTAGAGTGAGAAAATCTTTACTTTTTTTTAGTCGTATAATAAACCAAATACTTGAAATAAATATCACGAATGGAAGTATATTAATTATCATACTTGGTATAAAAATACTCGTCATAACAAAAGGAGTTGCAAAAGAAACATTTAGATTTTTAAAGAATTCCACCTCTTCAAATAAATTTAAAATCATTCCAAACGAATAAATAATCATTGTTACAACAAAAAAATTTTTTAAATAATTTTTTAATATATAATTTAGAAGAATATTGTTCATGAAGATTTAAATTCTTGTGAAAAAGCACGATTTAAAAAAATGTATAAAATTAAAATTAAAATTAGAGGTAGTAATAAAAATATAGTTTGTGTTAAACTGCTTAAACCTGTGTATTTAATCGATAATTCAATTAAAATTAAAAGAGATAAGCAATAAAGAAAAACGATTGACTTATTAAAATATTTTTTCTTTGATTTTACAATTAGTAATGAACTGAGCAAAGAAATTACAGGAATATATAAAGGAAGAGATAAACGTCTGTTTAAAATTGGTATAATTTCTTTTTTTGACTCATCGTTACAAAATTTTTTATCTGACATGATGTTGATAGTACAACTAATTAATTTTCTTGTAGATGTTTCTTGTATTTTTGGCTGTTTAATTTGAGTTGTATTTACGTCTGAGAAATTTAAAGTTAGCTGATCAAATTTGATCACCTCATTTTTTTTACTTTCTTTATCAAAAGATATGATTTGTCCATTAATTAAAAATAATTCTTTTTTTTGGACTACACCACTTTTTGCAATTATGTTTGTTATCTGATTGCTTGTAGAATTAGGAGTTAACTTTTTTAAATAACTTCCGTTGTCTTGTAAAAAAATATTTTGCACTTTATTGTCTATTTTTTTTTCAACAAAGAAAATTAAGTTTTTGAAAGAGCTATTAAATTCATTTGTTTTTAACGTCGGTAAAATAGAGTTAAATTCATCTTTAGCTAAAAGTTGCCTAGATTTATTCATCATTGTTGGTGTAAGAAATACTGAAAAAATTAAATAAAAAATTAAAATAATCAATGAAGCAATAAAAAATAGATTCACCAATTTCATTTTCTTTACACCGGAAGTCCATAAGATTAAAAATTCACTGTTTTCCATATGCTTATAAATAAATAAAAATATCGCTATAAGAAAAGAAAGAGGAATAAATTTAGGAGCTAATCCGAATATGTTTAAAAATGAGTATGTAAAATAAACACTTGTCGGATAACCATTTTCCACAATCAGATCTAAAAAATTTACAGCTCTTATCGTTAAAGCAATTAATGAAAGACCAAATAGTATTAATAAAAACGTCTTAAAAATTTCAATCAGATAGTTGTAAAATATTTTGTTTTGATGCATTTGAATAATTTGTATATAATTAATTCATCCATTAAATAAATTCAACTAAAGAGTGAATAATGACAATATTGACGTTGAAATTAGATATTTTTGCACATATATACC
>MDTG01271708.1_pt1 | contig 18988 bp, 8 predicted proteins | sample 811421 | NCBI WGS metagenome assembly MDTG01 (sample SAMN05326645, study PRJNA326480) | marine metagenome | isolation source: seawater | place: Pacific Ocean: South East | collected 2011
AAATCACGGGCTAGGATCAGCCACCTACAACACTCCCACTGTACACCACAGCTTAATTATATCTGGTGCATTGAACGTAACCGAACCGGCAAGTGACGTTCCTAAGTCGAGGTTTTTTAGCCATATAGAAGCCGCCGCGCACGTAAATATAAGAAACATAAAACACGATACAGGTTCTCTACTCTTAGGAAACTACAACAAGATACACGAGATCGTAAGAACATCTGGCAGATCTATAAATAACGCTTATTTACAAGAAGTTTCAGGTGATTACATAAATGCAAATGCTTCGGGGTCATCACTGCAGGGCTTTGTAGATGCTCCCATGGCCCACCGCCCAAGATTCGGACATGTAATCGTCAATCGATTCTCTGCACCCGGCGGCCCTGAAACTGCAGGCGCCTTCGCCAACGATATCGAATCAGGGGAGTTGTCAATCTATAACACTGTAAATTATAGAAACCTTAACAAGAGAAATCTTCTAAATAGATTGTATTCAGAAAAGTCAGATCAATTTGGACTTAGGTCTGGGACAGTAACGGGTTCAATACACAAGTCCTACAGAAACCCTCTGAGAACGACAGGGTCCTCTGAAAAACAAGTAGAGCATGACAATTTCTTTATTAGTCATCACATCCCTACTCATGATTTTTCATATTCATGGATAACAGCCTCTGCAAACGAAGACGTTTATTCCTTTTTGAATAAAAATGAAAACTACGGACACCAACATACTCTTGGGCGCTCCAATGGCTCAACAAAATCCAGCGCGACAATTAACTTTCTCATGTCTGCAGATAGAGAGTCTGGCGTTCCAAATTTGGACTTCGCGCAGATGAATTACTATGCCACGTCTTCTCTTAATACTGAGACCAGGATATTATCATACTCTGCTGGCACAACACTTAACAGTCAAATATTGAATAAGCAGGGCCCTTACGGCTGGCCATCGTGGAAGCAGATTAGAACAGGCGAGCACAAGATGTCGCGATACGAGAAGAAGCAGAACATAATATCAGTTTCAAACCGCGTCGTCGCGGACCCAACTGTTTCAACTAATGTGATCTTTCCATCTCCAATTCAAATATATGAATGGAGTTCTAATCCAAGGCTTTCAGATCTAGACGATAACACTGTTTTTAATAGAGATAGGGGTACCCTGTCATTTACAGAAGTACTTGCAACTAACCGATTTAATCCTTTGACTATAACTTTACATGGAGAGAGGGCAACAGATCTAACAACAGAGACACTAACACAACAACAGCATCAGAGGTACTGGAATAACGATGAAACATCCTTGGTATCCCTAGGGGAGAATGCAGATCGTACTTTGAGAACCATCTCGAACACTCGACTGGCGTCAATAAAGTCAACATACGCCAACAAAAAGAGTAACTTTGCAAATCCAAAGTTAAACGAAAAGCTGAGGTTAAATCAAAATATAAGATATAGATCCGACGAAAAACTTCTGAGAGGGTTATCTGAAATTTCAATAAATAACCCTTACGTATATACAACTGAAGTAAATTACATTGAGACTCTTTATCCGAGAGAGTTAAATACATTTACTAAAATTTCAAAAATCAGAGAAAAGTTTGACTTTTTTGGCTGGAAAAAGAATGACACAGCTCGCAAACTGCAGCTTGGGGGAACCATAACTTATACGTCATGTGGGCTACAATCTGGTTCGGTATCTATGGCACCAGGATACAATACTAACAATGAAGACTATAAGAAGACAAACAAATTCGGCGCTGACGCAGTAGAGGCATCCTCTCTACAGGGGCTTGATAAGGAGATTAGTAATATCAAGTCATCAGTGTGGCCTCTTGATGCAAGAAGCATCTTTACAGGCACCCCGGCGTCTCTTACATCCTCTTATTACAACAAAAAAGGCAATCACTTTAACTCAAAAGACTTAGGAACGCGAAACGAAGGTGTTTTGCAGAACGATTATAACACTTTTGCTTGCGGTTACAACCTAGTGCATGGAGCACCACCGGCATCAATGCTTTACAATAGGCGCATACCACAACCCTTTTTGGAGCCAGCAGCCATTGTGCGTGGTCCTAATCTAGTAAATAGAAGAGCGGTTCAAATGGATCTTGGAGACGCAAGCATCATCAAGTCGGGAACCAACTCAACACCTAACTTCTCTTTTCACACGTCATCCGCAAAGTTTACACTGTCTGCTTGGATCAACATAACGGGAACGGTTGGTTCCGGGACTCAAACTCTTATTCACTTTGGGGATAGCACCAATTATACCGACCTGCAGTATTGGCTGTTTTGGGATCCAAGCGACAGGGCATTTCATCTTCGACTTGATGATGCCAGCGGCACCGATAGTTTGGAGGCGGAAAGTAGTGCTCTTGCTACATTTGGTAATCATCCCACCGGATGGCATCATGTCGTAGCAACATTTGACGACGGCGGCAGTGCGGACTCCGGAGATCACACAAACATAAAAATTTATGTCAATGGTGAATTAGATACAAACTCCTCAGCTTACAACAATGCAGACTCCTGGGCTGGATTACAGGCAGTTACCAACGATACTTTATCTATCGGGGGCGTGCCTGGAGTATCAACACAGAGAGTAGAAGGACAGATGTCTGATGTGGCAATCTTTTCTGGGCGAGCACTCACCGCTGCAGAGGTAACAGAATTATACTCAGATGGCAAGGTCATAGATATACAAAGACATTCAAGATTCTCTGATGCGGTAGTTTGGCTGAAGATGGGTGACGGACCCTATGATAACGGCACAGATTATTTTGACTACGTAGGGAATAGAACCTTCACTGGTTCAAACGCTCCTATAGTTGACTTTGTTGAGCCCTTGCCCACCGAGAGGGAGATAATAAAAATAGAAAACACCAACCAAGAATATTTGGCCGGAGAAGCACAATGGCTTGCAGCATCTCAGACAAATTTGTACCCGTTTCCAGACACTTACGACGAGGCCACAGAGGGTTTAAGAAATATAGCACAAGACCATTCTTTGGTACCTGAGTTCAAAATCAGCGATCACGTAGAACATATTCTCAACAATGAGGGTGGAAACTTTGCGAAATGTAGACAGAGAGATAACTTCTTAACCCTTACTGGTTCTATTTATGACAAGTCATCTCAAGAGATAAGTATCGGTTCAAACTTTTACAAAACCTTTGCAACATCCGACTTCATGAAATATTTCGAACCAGTTAGAAATGATTTGTTAAATGAAGATCTGGGTCAGCCGACTAAGATAACACTTAGATGTAAGGCTGCACTAAAATTTGTACCGTATACAGGGTTTTATCCAGCGGAAAGAGTTAGTCAGATAGGGCACATATTTTCTAGGGGATACATGAACTCTCCGAAAATTACTACACATACTCCGTCAACAAACGACTTTGTCCTGAGCCCCCAAAAGGGTATAGAGACGAAAATAAGGGCAAATTTACAGCAATCGATAAAGCCACTGATGGCGCCCGGAATTCTCTTGAACTCTATAAAATCTGGCTTAGCTGTGGATTATCCTTTATTTGGCTCAACGGCAGAAGAAGCGAAGTTGGTGAACTACAAAACTACAACGCGTGACCGCAATGTAGAGCAATATGGCTTTGACACAAACAACCTGCCTAGCTTGACATACATGACAGGGACGATAGTAAATAACACAGCAGACGAGGGTATACCCCGATTGTCGGGTTCTGTATATAAGAGGGTCACATTCGAAGAATTGCTACAGCCAGAGCTTTTGGATAATGTCAGTATTATAGATCAAGAACCACACCCGTCAGCAAGCATATACTATGGCGACAGGATGATCACGAGAGTGTTTGATTATCCGTTTAAGTTTGCAAGGCTGAATAAAAGTAATAATTCTTTGGACTTATTGGTTTCAGATTTTAGTACTAAAAGAACAATTCAAGATTCTCTAAAACCCTACAGGTTAGCCATACAAAACTTCTGTGCCGAAACAGTAAATTTCTTCTTAAAGGACTCTGCCGTTTCATCACTGGAATCAAAAGAAGTATTTCCTAGTCTAAAGGAAAATGTTTCATACAAGATGAGAGTTTATGTCAGGAACAATAATACAAGAATGTACGACAGACACTCCGCTTTCGGACCACCAGTCGATGAGGGTGACTTGCCGGTAACAGACATAGTGTCAAAAACGGTCACAACGGCCGCCACCGCTGCATCAGCTTCTATAAGTAACCCACTTAACCCTTCAACGGGGCACAAGAGCACCAGTTTTATCAGTGTAGATTCTACGACGTATACACCCTCGACCTACGCCACACTGGCACATTTCAGTATTACTGCTAGTAATTCCGGAGACCTCGCCAGGGTAAGCGTGTTTAACCCAGATAGTTTCTCTCCGTGGACTCACCATTCGGTAGCGCAAAGCTCTATGTTGTTGACTCACGGTAAATTAGGATTCGGTGCGGGGCTAAATCCATCACTGTACGGAAACGTATATGTTCACTCATCTTCTGCATCAAATATAAACATATACCTGGATATGAAGAGTGTTGAAAACCATGGATCCCCCGCCAACGCACTATTAAATCTGGCGTATTTATCATTGTTCTATTACAGTAATGAATATTATGGATACTTGGATATAAACTCACTGTCTAGGGCAGACACCGAACTACCTGTTGGCTCGGGCACACCGCTAACTGGACTTAGTGTGTCAATGACTCAAAGAAACGCAGGCACAGCTGGGAACACGATAATGACACCAGGGCACGATATAGACAAGTTCTTTGATATACCCTCAGCTTTTGCCGGCGGTGCAGCTGCAGGCACAACCACTGAACTTACATCAAGTGTATTGACAATCTCAGCAAGTCATGCGTTTTCACCGTTCGTACCGCCTTATTTAGATCCCAATTCTTCTCCTTATGTAGAAATCTCTTTCACTCCAATAGCAGCAACCGGTGGAAGTAAGCAATATACGTTGCCTGAAATTTTAGAAAATGCTACATATACATATGTAAATTTTGACGAGGTACCAGACAATGCGACAGATAACACAAATTATAAGCACTCAATGGCACTATCAGCATCGATAGATTTTGATAAGTTCGTAATTTATGATGTTGATACGGCCGAGCCCGGCACCACTAGGGCCCAGAGGTTGAGGTGGCTTATACAGCCTAAATGGGAAACTCCTGTGTTGAATTTTATTGACGCCACGGGTAGTGCGCTCAATCTTGATACTAAATTAGTAGAGAGTGTTGAGGGTAAATCTCCATGGCAGAAGAGACAGTGGAGTAACTTCTATACTTCTGAATTCACAAAAACCGACTCAACAAAGTATTTGACATCTTCATTAGGAATGTGGCATCAATCCGGCGCCTTACCTAGCGGCCAAGATGAATCTGGCTACACGCTCTCGGTAGAGCCTTGCCCTGGAGTTCCTGACAGTAAACAGTTGGGATATATACTTGGGTTTGCCACTCCGGGCACTATCGCCTCAACTAGACTGGGAGAGATTCAAGAGTCTAGGGAGTTTTCAGAGGCTGTCATCGCGATTCCGTTTATTGAACCAAGAGCGGGAGAACCAATGGAGTACTTTGAAATAGAGAAAACAATCATAGCTAAAGCTCGCCGCTTAAACAGGAAGCGAGAAAAAGAGTATCTTAACTCAATAGAGGGGGTTGAAAGGTCTGTCAACTCGCCTGAACGTAGCCGATATTTTCAATTGAGACGTCGCTATGACGAGCTTTTTAACACACCGGGTCAGACTGCTGTTGAGTCTGTGGCGTATCAATTAAGGATGATGGACAAATATATACTCCCTCCTCAATTCGATTATGCGATGAATGTTAGGAATAGTTCGAAACCAATGATGTACATCTTTCAATTTAATGCTGAATTTTCTAAACAAGATCTCTCAAACATTTGGCAAAATCTTCCACCAATCAGCTCTCGATCCGCTGCCCGAATTAAGTACTCCTCTATATCTAAGTCTGGAGGGTTGTCCGGTAAGGTCAGTGATGTGCAATATGTGTCTAATTTTCTAGATGCGGTCGGACAAACAGGCCTCGGACCTTTCGACTCCAGAGATTTATTGGCTAACAAGCGAGTCAGGTGGTTGGTACTAAAGGTCAAGCAGAGAGCAGAATTTGACCTTGCAAGGGTCAGAACGAATTCTGCACCAAGTATAATATCCGAAGGTAAGAAGATTGACAAAACACTTGCGAACATAAAGCCTAGCCCAGAATTACTTAATCAAAAGTACAGCTACAACTGGCCGTATGATTTCTTTTCGCTTGTGGAACTAGTTAAATTAGAGTCAAAGGTGGACTTCTTTAAGTACGCTTCGGTTGATACAGGTCAAGAGGATTAACAGGTGTCGTTTTTAAACAAGAAACAGGATGTAATGAAGATCAAACTCACTAGGTTTGGTAAGAAAAAATTATCCAAGGGAATATTTGAGCCAAAATATTATCAATTTTTTGACGACAATGTCATATATGACAGCAACTATGGCGGAGTAACAGAAGACCAAAATGATATTCAGTCAAGAATATCTGAAGATCTTGTGCTCGCCGCTCAGCCTATTGTGGTGTCAGTTGAAAACTCACATGAAGTTGAAATGGATCGCCGCTATGAAGAGGCAGGTGAAGATGCAAGTCCACTAAGTTATTTTAAAGAACTAAGGCAATCTGTCAACACCATAGAGCAAGAGAATATTTTATCATACCCGTTGTCATCTATAAGCCCCGGAGCGAACCAGGCACCCAAATTTTCATTATCATCGTTTGACACACTAATACATAATTCAGAGTCTTTGAATTATATAACGCACTCGGGAATTGATACCAGGATCCCTCAAATAGAATTTAGGCCTAAAGTAACGCTGACAAGAAACACACTCTTTCAGGTAGAAGATCAGAATCAATTGTATGATTTCGAGACATCACCTATAGATTTTTCATCTACTAAGTTAGAATTTTTAGATAAAAGTTTCCTTGAATTGGATATCGAAAAAGTCTCAATAACTCTAAATGAGAGTTCGGTGCCATTTAAAAAGGAAAACTTTACAATTGAGGTATATGAGGTTTTAGAGACAGGAACAGATAATGAAACTTTAATTCCAGTAACAACAGATATGGATTTATTTTCGTTATTTAATATAGATACTGACAATTCAGTGTCTCATGCACCAAAAACAAAGGCAGTAAATAAAAACTTTTTTTCTAATTAAAAGTGGAGACATTTTATGAGTCATTTAAGCACAGCGCTATTACCTCACCTGACAATAAGAAGAGTTGTAATATCAGAATCTGATGTTGAAATAGAAGCATTCCTAACCACGCACCAGGAAAGTGAAGATAATTTTTGGATAAATGAAGAGTATTTTTCTGATTATATAAAAATATATTTTATCCTAATCCACGATGGTGATGATTTGGGTACAACGTTAGCCGCCCCAGGATCAAGAGTTGCGAATACCAGACAGTTGTTTGGGATGGATTCCACAAGATTAGATTGGGATACAGAATTATTAAACAAATATGCTCACAAAAATATAACGTTATCGCAGGTAATAAAATCAGATTTCAATAATTTAACAAAAATCTCAACTCTAGACAGGAACAGTGGAGAACTTTCGGATATGTGTTTTTCTGTAAAAGTAGAGTATGCGAATAAGTTCCCAATAACCACGAATTCCCTTACTGTACCTGATCTAAAATTGCATGCATTTGCCCATTTAGATGTGCTAGGTCTTGTTAATGATTTTAACCTATCTGACGACCCTGTCAGTATATCAGAGATGTTAAAGTTGGGAGGAAATTTTAAAAACGAACAATTGTTAATAGCCACTGACAATGGACTTAGAGTTCCAGAAACTCACGATATATTGACGTATGATGATGGTACCCCATATAATGGTATCTTTCACTATCACGACGGCGACGGCCCGGGCACCCCACCATACACTGGTTATATGGAGGGTCCTAGGACCCCAATGCATCCTGACGCCAGAAAGTTATTTTTAAAGAGTGTGCCATATAGAAAAGTGGTGGCAAATTTTTTGCTTGAAGACTTTGAATTTGGAGGACTGAGTACCGGTGCATTTTTTGGATCAACAGAACTAGACCAGTCCCTTCAGTCCAACTACTTAACACCCTATGAAGAAAGTAGGAATATGTTTTTGCAAATATACGAAAATACAAACTTGTACTCAGCCGGCCAGGGCCCCCTTACTGGTCGACTATCACAACCGATTAGTTCGATGAAAGCATCAAATCTAGGAGCTATTTTTGACCCACAGTCAATAAACGCAATAAGAGAAGCACATTTTAAAAAATTATCAGAAATTAAGGACTTTTCAATAATTTTTAACTCTATTGATTATATTGACACCTTAGAAGAAAGCGATATCAATCACACTGTACTTTTTAATATCGATTATGAAAAGCTCGTGCGTTCAAAATCAAAGTACGCTTTTCTAATAGATAATATGGCAAGGATGGACTCCCCAAACAATTTCGCTGCCGGATTGAGAAGTGTACTGGATTCAGTGGCAATTAGAAAATTTTCAATAAAAAGACACAGAGTTTCAAACAACCCCAGATCCAACAACCCAGTGTCAACAGCAGACTACGATATTTATTCAAATAACACTTTAAAAAGATTTCTTGTCAGCACGCAAAAGGGTGACAGCGACGTCCTGCGCCCCGCAAGAAGCAAAACAGGAAGCGACCTAAATAGAAGGTTGTTGGCCTCAATAGAAGAAATGCCCAGAGACCAAGCCGGCGACAGAATGTTCAAATTAAAGGATTATGAATTAGCTAGAGATATAAATTTTGGAAATTATGCATACACCCTAGAGATACACCTTGAAGACAATATTAATAGTAGAATAATTTCACTAATCGAAAGCCTTTCAAAAGGTGTGATAAAATTAAAGGAATTCCTATCACTTGTACTCGTTGGAGAAGAAGTCCCATTAAATGCTGGAGAGCGTTCAAGAACCCAGTCAACTTTTGAAAGAACGTATTTAAGAGGAAGATTAAATATAGCAAGAAACTATGACTTTCAGATACAAAAATATTCAAATGATTTCGTGAACTTGTTTAGAGCAGAATACCAGGCCAGTTTTAACACTGTGATACAGGATTTTTTAAAAAGCCAAATACTGTTGGGATCAATGCCCAGTATAGCACTCAACGACTTGCAAAGCAGCATTTTTGCTTCGGTCTCTCCAACTGCCGCGGGTCAGCCTGAATACGTAGATTTTTTAATTGCACTTATACAGAACGCAGTTCAAAATTTGAACAATATGCTTTCGGTCAGTCCAGACAGTTCTTTGGTAGGCAGCACCTCTACAAAAGCAAATACCGCCTCAAGCGTCTCAGCCACGGTAGGCCATCGAAGTAATATCATAATTTTTGAAAAAAGAATACCGGGAGTTGTAAGATCATTTCAACAAGGAGAAGTGCTGGTATCATATGGGTTGAGCAACTTGGATTCTTTCGCCAACAGGGCCGGCCAAATGCGCACACCTTTGAACAGGGAAGATTTTGAAGGCCCAGACATTGGGATTGATATAAATGAAAATAGCCTATCAGATACTCTTTATGGTCTACCGCCAGACGAAGTTTTAACATGGTTTGATACGGGGATGCAATCAATAATTACACTAGAAGAACTTCAGCAACTACCAGACGATGCAAGACAAACAGTTGATACTAATATCATAGAAATGATAAATACCATCCCAGAAGAAACCATAGGTCAAATAGACAGAGGCATAACACAATTTCCAACTGGACACTCATCTGGTCCCGGATTAGATATAGATTTTGGCCCGAATCCGCCACGACCTACACCCGCTGATATAAATATTGATATAGCCACTAATCCTTTGGGAGATTTTAGCACTGGTTTGTCAGCTGGTAATATAGGATCCATCCAAGCAGGTCTAAAGGGTTATGAGGATATAAATTTAGAAACTGAAGTGGAGCAAATCACAGAACTAAATAACTTTTCAGCCGGTACTGTTCCAAATCTAGAGGGAGACTTAAGAGGATTAATCACTTCAATTTCACAAGATCCTAACACAACAACAGGAGATATGAAGAATCCTCTAGGCGAAATGGGAACACTGTATGAGGTGGATGGTAAGAGCACGACAGCAAAATTAGTTGAAGTAAAAGCAACTACTGCAGGCATCGGCGCAGATTCAGCAAGTTCCAAAATCGTAGTGGTTAAATCCTCAAACTCTAGTGGCTATCGTGAGGCAAACAATGTTAAAGTTACAGCAGGCACAACATCTACCCCTATGGCGGATGGATATAGCATGCCTCAAAACCAGCGCGCCCCTGCAGCTTCTACTGCTAACGTAGCAGCGCCGGCAGTGCGTCAAACAACAACCGCAGCTACAATGACCAACAATATTCAAACATCAAATTTAAATTTCGGAACAGGATATAATTATTAATATGATAAATAAAGGTGACATAGCAAATGAGTATTAATGACGACGGATTCGATCCGAACGATCCAAACAATACATGTACCCCACCCGACCCATGTGAGCCCATTTCGACACCAGACACTGGCTCTGGCCCTGGCTCAGATGAAGGTGAGGGTCCTCAAAAATCAGATGAGTCAACTGAAACTATACCATCAGTTTTGTTTCCATGGAATAGAATAATAGAGCCAACAAGTAATGCATATAGGGAATTGACAGTTATAGATAGACACGCATTCTCTCAGCTTGATCCATTAACTCATGAATTCACTGCGAATATTATGGATTATAGTATTGAAGATTATGAAAATATATTAAACTCACTAGTAGAGGAAACACTCGGTAAACGTGATAGGCTAAGAGCTTTATTAGCAAAGTTGTGGTGCCACTCGGCACCTAGCCAAGATCCAAACGAGCCCAAAAAAGAAAGGTTTTTGGACAGCTTTATAAACCAAGGCGTTCCCACTGTAAGACACGACGGTACGCAAGTTTCGCGAGGATATATATATGAAGTCGGAGGTCCAGATCTTGGACTAGCATTTAACCCAGAAGATGAATTATTCGATGCTCAGGACAATAATTGGTCATCAGAAATTACTATATTTTTTCCTGAGCTTTATCGCCATGGATATGAAGATTTAGAAAAAATCTTTCTTGGCAAAGATGCTGGAATTGAAAATGGTACATCATTTCCAGTTCCTGTTGAGTGGACTAACGAAAGGAACGCGTCTTCCCTTTCGCAAGGAGTGTCAGAGACTGAGTTCGAAGATATAGTTTTTACTACGCCGTTACCATTTTACAAAAAAGAATTAGATTATATGTTTTCATCTCAATTTAATACTGTGAACATAGAACCCGTAGTTAATTTTTTTAAGCAAGAAGATCAGAATAAAAATGAATTTTACTTTAAGAACATTTATAGGGCGTACTACGACAGTAAAAACGATACTAATTCGGAACCCGGATGCAAGGATAAGCACCTTAAATTCACTTCAGATTCAGTTCAAGAAATGAAGAACGCAAATGAGTCAATGAAAAACAACTATAATCAATACGTCCAAATAAGCATAAACACTCAACAAGGATCACCCATAACAACTATGATGGATGAATTTCAAATGGATAAGTATTTTTTAGATATGATGTCCACGGCCGGCACTTATAAATATGTTCACATTATAGATGAAACGCTAGGGGCCAGCACTGAGCCATCTGAGTACCTAACAAATATAAATAATAGAGTAGAAGTCAGTGCATCAACAGTAGTAAGGGACATGCCACTATATTCAGAAGACTCTTTTAGTATTAGCAAGATTAAAGATATGGGAATAAATTTTTTCTATGCGCACCCAATTGACGGAAGACACCTACAATATCCCCTTAAGTATGAGTTTTGGGACAACAGCCCAATGCTTAGATTTTCAGACATAATAAGATCACAAATGTTTTTAAATAAAGTTCAAGGTCGATTCATGAAACCCGAATACGTAAGGTCTTATAGAGATATATTAGAAGGCAAGAGGGCAAGGTCAGAAATATTCGGATACAGAGTTGCTAAGCATAGAATTATAAATGATGAGGAAGAGCCTAATCCAATTCAAGATTTTTATGTTGCAGACAGCGATAAAGCATTAACAATAGACATAGTTGATACTCAAGTGGTTCCTGGTAGGAAGTACGTATATAAAATTTACGCACTTAATTTTGTTTTTGGCTCAAAGTATAATTATCAAAATTTTTCTCTAGGTGGTGAACAGATTGAATTAAACACAATGGGCGAAACGTACCCTGTTAAAATTCCTATTGTATGTAAACCATGTTTGAAGTTGGTGGAAACACCTTTTTTCATTAAGCGCGTCCATTTGGAAGAAAAACCTCCTTTGGCACCTCAAGTATCCTTTGTACCGTTTAGGGGAGTTAGTGATAAGATGCAAATTTTATTGTCTTCTGATTACGGAACAAAGAGGGAGGTCCCAATACAGATATTATCAACAAACAGTCAAGTGTTTGAAAACATGAGAAATACTCAAGAGCCATCTCCAGATAACACGATTGAATATCAAACAGATTCAATACCAAAGAAATATCAAATATTTAGAAGATCTACACCACCAGAAACTTATCTCGATTTCGCGACGTCAGATTACATTAAAACTATGGACACTCAATATAAAACTCTATTGTTTGTAGATGAAGATTTTATGCCTAATAAAGATTATTATTATATGTTTAGGTCAATAGATAGAGTCGGAATATCTAATCCTTCATTCGTATATAAAGTGAGAATGGTTAATTACGAAAATGGAATCTTTATGGATTTAAAAGAATACGAGATGCGCCCATTGAATAATCAGCAAGTTGATGATATGTGCTTTCAAAGAGTTTTAAGTTGCCACCCTTCTTTTAATCAGTGGTCTCTGGTGTTTCCAGGATCTAATATTGATACCCGTGATTTTGCGCTTACTGCGCCATCACTTGATTCAACTATAATTGGCTCTGTGCCTGATGAAGAAAGGATGTGGGGTAAAAACTACAAGATTAGAATAACAAGTAAAAGTTCTGGTAAAAAAATAGATTTAAATTTAAAATATGAATTAAATAAACAAGAGGTTAACAACCCGGTGATAGAAGATCCTGCTGATTATGTTTCTCAGTGCCCGGATATAGAACAAGAGCAGTCCCGCGAAGCCCCGGCGCCAGCACCGGTTCAGCCGTCATCACCTTATGAGCCCGCGCTGCAGACTTATGAGGATATTATAGCTGACAAAGACCGCGCCCTTGCAGGTGAAGAAGCTGCAGGAAGCGCTACGAAATCAGACGAACAACTCGCGCGAGGTGATGCAGCAACACAAGCCGCTGCCCGCATGTACACGGGTAGAGAGACGGCAAGATACAGGCTTATAGAAAAAGGAGAAACTCTTGTTCAATGCAAAGTCAGGCTAACAGGGCAGGGATATACAAACAATACAGCAAAGTTGATATGTAGATTTAGCACAGAAGATAATCCTTCAACGCGTGAGCCAGATGCCGTAGAGACTGAAGACGTAGGCGGAGGCCTCCGCCGTGTAGTCGACTATGACGACGGCAAATAAAAAAGAATTATTGTAATCAAAATACTATTTATTATTGATTTACAACACATAGGGAGCGAAACATGGCTTTTTTAGACAATTCCGGAGATATTATACTTGATGCAGTCCTGACAGACGCCGGCCGCCAGCGAATGGCACGAGGCGAATTTAAGATTGTAAAGTTTGCATTTTCCGATGAAGAAATAAACTACGAATCTTACAAAGGAAACCACGCTAGCGGCTCAGCTTTTGCAGATTTAGAAATCATGCAGACGCCAATATTGGAGGCGTTTACAAACAATACATCACTTATGAAAACAAAGTTGGTATCACTAAACAGAAACAATATTCTTTATATGCCGATATTTAGATTGAATCATAAAGAAACAGACGCTATTAACTTCTCAGATGCCTTCGAGGGTTTTTGCCTTTCAGCTGATTCAACAACAGATCAGGCTATTAACTTTGCCACCACTGATGGTTTTTTGCCTAGTACAGCCGCGGAGATAGGTAGTGGAAAAACCCGGTATATAATTGTAGACCAGGGAATGGACACCGGCGGCGTTCCACCTATTACTGAGGCTTTACCATCTGACTTGGTAGAAACAGCATTCCTTATAAGAGTTGATGATCGTTTAGTTCAACTTCATGGTTCTGACGGGCAATCGGATTATCCCTTGTTATCGAGATCCTTTGTAGATGATGACGCCATCGCGACTTATTATATATCGTCCACCTCAATCTCTACCGTTGCTGCAGCCACAAGGACTGTGACAGAAGGTGACCCAGGCTCGCGAGGCTATCAGGACCGAATCGCGAAAGAAATGTTTGATGGCCCATTAGGTACAAGGTTAAGACTTATGGTCCAGCCATCCCCGAGCGTAAAACAATCACAAGCTTTGTTTAATGAATTGGGCACAACTAAAGGGGATCACACAACCATAGGCGGCCGCTCATTCAATCTCGCCGGAACGATAACAACACATGCAATAATCGACACGACCATAAACATTGTGGGTGTCACAACAGGGTATTCAATAGATATACCATTAAGAATAGTAAAGAAGTTAACTTAATTTAGGAGATAGTTATGTCAGCAGGTACATTTTTCAAGACTTTTAGCAGTTCAGATAGAACAACAACAAGAACACTTTTACACGAGGCAATTCCAATTACTGGTACGCTAGTATCAGGTACATATGCTACCACAGCCGATGCCAAGAGTTTGCACGGACAGAGAAACGTAAACATCAAAACATATTCTCACGGCATGTTTCAATCAGTTTATGATTATCCCCACCTTAGTTCGTCAGCTAATCACATCTTTGATATATCAGTTGGGTACAGTACCGGCTCTGGCGCCGGCGCCTCAGGCTCAGTTTCTGGAAATGTTGGTACAAAAGCTGATGACCCCCAGGCAGCAAAGAAGGTTAACATATACAATCAGATGGCGCAACAGCTGGTTGGATATGATACTAGTGGTAGAATAAGGGCTTTTGATGAAGACGGTAACCTTGGCGCCGGCAATAAAATTCACAATGCAATATTTTTAAACTTTTCCAGATTGTTGGTTAAAGACGAAATAAAGAAAGGTAGTTTTAAATTAAACTTGGGATACGGAGCTTATGCAACTCCTAATAAAACCGGCGACATTATGTATATTTCAGACGCAGGAGCGGCAACAAGTTATCATGTTAACTCTCCAGCCGGCGAGTATGGTATTTTAAAAAGCGGCTCAACAAATGTTGGTTTGATCTATTATCAAGCCGGAATCTGCGTTCTTACATCTTCTGTTATCCGCGAGCCTTCAAACGGAGCCGGAATAGTTTCGACTCCCGCGGGCGCTTTACTAACTGCCAGGGGCGGCCCGCTGGTAAATGAAGGCGCGGCACAGAACTTTCAAGGCATCCTCACTGGTTCAACCATAGATATGTTTGCAGACGCGTTTAGAAGAAGAATAGAGAACATCTCTTTCAATAATACTACAGAGTTAAACTCAACTGTTTACTTCTGCAGAGCAAACCACAACGAGTTTAATTATAGTTCAAATCCAACGTTCCTTACTGGATCTAAGATTAGAGTAAAGGGCGAGGATCCAATTGCACCACCTCGAACATACGTCACTACAGTAGGTTTGTACTCAGCCGATAACGAGCTTCTGGCTGTAGCAAAGCTTTCAGAGCCTTTGCGTAAAGATCCTACAAACGAGTTAACGTTGAGGGTGCGTTTGGATTACTAAAAATGTCTTTTAAAGAATTCTCAAGGGACGATGTGTTCCACAATACAATCGTGGCACACCCTGAGTTTGAGTTTTTTGTTTACAATCAAAAGGCATACATAAATAGAGAGTCTGCAAAAACAGGAAACTTCTCCAACACTGTCAATCATGTACCGCAAGGTTTTATATCACTACATGAAATAAATGTAAACAGACCAGCTAACAGCATGGTTTATCCGTTTATAACAAAAGACGGAGCAAGAACAGCCTTCAGAACAATTACCACTTCAACTTTTCAAGATACAGCTCAGTTTGCATTCGGAGATGTAGTGAGCAGTTCTTACCCGTTGTCAGCTAGTGTTGGGAGAATCTATGTACCAACTACAAAAACTCATATAAATAAAAAGTATTTAAGGTCTTTACGAAGTGCGGTTGACCTATCAGGTCACAACAGTCAGCATTTTAAGTTTGATAACTTTATTTCAAAATCAGTTAATATAATTGAGATACCTTCCATATTTTATGGGTCTGGAATAAAGAGGGGTTCTGTGAATTTAGAATATTATATAACAGGAACTTTGCTAGCACGAGTTCAGGACGATAAAAAGAATGGGGAACTTATTCAAACATATGGGCCCAATTCCGGCTCTGTGGCGGGAATTGTTCTGTATAACTATGGAATGTGCTTGTTGACTGGTTCATGGGACCTGAGCACTCATGCTGACTCTAAGAACACGTACTTCGATGCATCAACTTTGTCTAATCCAAATTGGCTAAATTTTGGTTCTGGATTGACTGAGCCTGGAGCTAGCTCAACAAAATCAGGACAGACTGTGAATGTCAGCGCTTCTTATTTGGCTAAGATAGAAGGTACCAACAAAATACCTACAATAACAATGTTAGCACATGCTAATAAATCAGAATTTAATTATTCGAAAAATCCGACATTTGTAGATTTCAATAGTCAACTGACAGCTTCGATTGCAAACAACAGTTATAAAGAGGAACTGGGTAATTTTAAAAACATAACAAAATCTAGATACCCTGGACATTACGAGGACTACGAGAACACAACATACATATCTCAAATAGGTATATATGATGAGGACAAGAACCTCATCGGTGTTGCAAAGTTAGCAAACCCTGTAAAGAAAACAGAAATAAGAGAGTATATGTTCAAGATGAGACTAGACTTCTAATGAATGACCTCAAGGCAAAGATGAAGTTTTTGGCAACAAAGTTGTCGGCACTTCAGTCAGAGCTAAAAGTATCAAGAGAAATCATGAACTCCGCTGGCGCCGAAGTTGATAGGATGTTCAAAAAGAAATATTTTCCCGAGATACCTGTAGAGAAAAAAGAACAATCACCGGGCGAAATAAAAGAGTTTTCAGAAGATGACGCCCAGCCACAACCAGACCATGAGCCAAAACAAGATCAAGAATCATTACCAGACCAAGAATCTGCTGATAAGCATGCTGACCCTGAAGTTAGAAAAATGTTTAGGAAAATAGCAACTCAATGTCACCCCGACAAGTTGAGCGGTATGGAAGATGGGTTTGAGAAAAGAAAGAAGCAAGAATTATATGAGAAGGCAAGACAGGCATTGGAAAATAATGATATCTTACTCATGTCAGATGTTGCAAGTGATCTAGAAATAGAGACACCAGACATCACAAAGGCACAATTAAAAAGTGCAGAAAAGAAAATTATTGCTATAAAAAAAGAGTTAAATCATATAGAATCTACTTTAGTATGGCATTGGTTCTTTGCAGAAGACAAAGAACAAAAAGAAACTATACTTAAAAAGCTATTCGAGTTAATGTATGCAAACAATCCTGGGTCTTGATATTTCAACTTCCATCACTGGAGCAACCATAATACAGGACGGTAAAATTCTAGAAACATCTTTTTGGGACACTAGAAACAAAAGAAGGTTCCCTACCTTTTATGAAAAAGCAAAATTTGTTAAAGAAAATATCTTGACAATAAAAAACAACTATGATATAAACAACATATACATCGAACAATCCCTGCACTCATTCCGGTCAGGATTTTCCTCCGCACAAACTTTATCAACACTATCTAGGTTTAACGGTATTGTGTCATGGTTTTGTTTTGAACTATTCAACATCCAACCAGAAATGATCGCAGCCACGTCTGCACGTAAACAGGCGGGAGTAGGAATCAAGCGCGGAGACAACGCAAAAGAAAAAGTCCTGCAATTTATTATTGACAAGTACCCTGATATTGAGATACAATATACAAAGCATGGAAATCCAAAACCTGGCACACTGGACATGTGTGACAGTATTGTGATCGCATTAGCAGGAGATAAACTTGTCAGAGAAGCTCAAACTACTTAAGAAAGCGCTAGGCCGTTGTTGGTCTAATGACGACGAACACCAGTTTCACTGCCCAAAATGTAATCATCATAAACTAAAACTATCAGTTAACATAGATAAAGATGTATTCAAGTGTTGGATTTGTGACTATTCAGGCACAACGATATCTCCACTTATTCGCAGGTACGCACCAGCCTACTATGCAGACTGGCGCAACCTAGCTGGGGAGGTCGACCTTTCAAAATATGAAACTATCTTTGCAGAGCATGTACCAGAGCCGCCACAGATCATTGACCTACCAGAAAACTTTCAGACACTGACAGGTAAAAAGACAAGACTAAAGAAGAGGCCTCTTGAGTATCTTTACTCTCGCGGATTTACAGATAGAGATATACTAACTTGGAAGATTGGCTTCTGTGACTATGGAGAATATCAAGACAGAGTGATCATCCCAAGCTTTGACGATGATGGTAACGTCAACTTCTTTGTGGCCAGATCCTATACAGACGACTGGATGAAATACAAGAACCCAAGAGTAAGTAAAGACATTATCTTCAATGACCTAAACATCGACTGGGATGATGATGTGATTCTGGCCGAGGGTGTGTTCGATGCAATGAAGTGCAAGAATGCTGTGCCATTACTTGGTTCGACTCTGAGAGAGAACTCAAGATTGTTCCAGAAGATATGCGAACGCAAACCGGATGTATACCTGGCCCTCGACGAAGATGTCAAGGGAAAAGAGTTCGGGATAGCAAAGAAACTAAGAGAATATGGTATTAAAGTTATGTCTATTGATGTCAGCGGCTATTCAGACATCGGAGAGATGCCACAAGAGGTGGTAGAACAGAGAAAACAAAATGCG
>MDTG01388598.1_pt1 | contig 18985 bp, 25 predicted proteins | sample 811421 | NCBI WGS metagenome assembly MDTG01 (sample SAMN05326645, study PRJNA326480) | marine metagenome | isolation source: seawater | place: Pacific Ocean: South East | collected 2011
TCGTTTTCATTTTCCTCATTTTCATTTTCTTCGTTTTCATTTTCCTCATTTTCATTTTCTTCATTTTCTTTGTTTTTATTTTCTTCTTTTTCATTTTCTTCACTGTTACATTCATTATTTTTATTGTGTTTATTTAAAAAATCTATAGTAATATCATAACATTTATTAATCATTTTTTTTTTATCTTTTTTTGATAATTCAAAATCTATTGGATTAATATCAGATAAATTTAGACAAACAATATTTTCTTTATTTTCTATATATTTTTGATTATTTAATTGATTAATCATTGCTGTTATTAAAGAATAAAGAAAAGAATCAAGTGATTTGATTTCTTCAAAATTATCTAATTTTGCTATATAGAATCCTAAAAAATTCTTGTTACAAATATTAACAGATAAATTATCTAATACTCCACCGTCTATATATAGTTTATCATTAAATTTAACTGGTTTAAAAACAATAGGTATAGAACTAGACATTCTAACAGCTTTTGCTATAGTTAAATTAGGATAATTTTCATAACTGAAATATTCTACGCATTGATCATTTAAACATACTGCATTAATTATTAATTTAATTCCTTTTAATTCATATAGTTCTTTAAAAGTTAAATTTTCTTTTGTTTTTTTTTTTTATAATAATTTCCATTATTCTTTCTAATTCTTTACCGGTATCTATTCCAAAATCTTGAAAAAAACTTAATACATTTTCGGCAGTAATATCTCTTATTAATCCAAAATTCAATTCTAATGCAATTTCATTTATTTCCTTTATTTTATATCCAACAGCAATAAAAGTAGCAATAATAGACCCTGCTGATGTTCCTATCAAAGTTTTTATCTTATTTTCATCATATAATCCTTTATTAATTAAAGCATTAAGGCAACCTACAAATCCAATTCCTTTTATACCTCCTCCACTAAAAACTAATGTATCAATCATTTATTATGAGATAGAAAAAAAATAATAAAAATAAACAAATTAAATTTAATATTTTTTTTTATTTTTATATATATATATATATGTCCTCTTTAAATTTGAATGATATACAAAAATATCAAAAATCTAGAGAAAATAGAAAATATGATTATTTTGAAGAAGTTTTAAAAAAATGTCATCATAAAATAAAAATTTCAGCATCTAATTTCGAAACTCAATGTTTTTTTCCAATTCCGGATTTTATTTTGGGACTACCCTCTTATAATCAACATTTATGTTGTGAATATGTAATGAATAGATTAATACGTGATGGTTTAAGGGTCCTTTTTATTAATCCAAATATATTATATATAACTTGGGACATTAAATATGTAGAACCGCAACAGCAACAAAATAATATTCCAAAAATACAAAATAAAGAGATTACTAAAAAAATTGAATATAAACCAATAACTAGTATGGTGCCTGCCAAAAATTTTATATATGATACAAAAGTAATGGATTTATTAAAAAATAAAACAGATAAATTATAAATAAGTTTTATTTCTATTTTTTTTAAATAAATACTATATATAATGTATCAAATAAGTAAAAGTAAATTTTTTAATGAAAAGGGGAATAATTCCCATTTAGATTCCAAATATGGAAAAAATCAAAACTTGCAAGAGATTCATAGAGAATTAAAAAAACTATTAAAACAGTTTACATATATTTGTTCTGAAAAAGAAATAAAACCTATTATTATGCACGGATCTTTAATAGGTTGGTATTTTAATCGTAGAATATTACCCTGGGATAATGATATTGATATTGTTTTAACAGGAAAATCAATTGAAAATTTAAAAAAACTTGATAATTTTGAGACTGAAAAAATAATAATTAAGGTAAATCCTAATAGTGTTGATAGAAATAATGATAAGAATAACAAAATAGATGCTCGTGTTATTAGTAAGGAAAATGGCGTATTTATAGATATAACATTTCTATATCAAAGTTTAGATAATAATTTTAAAACAAATATTACCCGTTATTTAAGCACAATACAGAATACAACTAATCCTTATATGAGAGCAAATTATGAAAATAAATTAAAATATATTGTAAAATCAATAAATAGATCTGAACCTATTGAGAGTAGTGGATATGTAAATTGTAAATCACCACATTATTATAATATAAAACATATTCTTCCTTTAAAAAAAGAAAAATTTGAAGATTGCGATATATTTCTGCCTAGTAACATACAAGAATGTTTACATCAAGAATATGGACCTGATGTATTTAAACCTAAATTTAAAAATTGGGTTTATGATAATAAACAAGAGATTTGGAGAAACAGATATTAATAATTTATAATTTCTGAATTAAAATTGATTTGAAATTTTAATAGATTTCAAATGAATGATTACCAGAAAATTCTAGATTATTGGTTTGATGGTAATAAATTTAGAAAATTTTGGTTTAAAAAAAATAATGAAACTGATAATTATATTAAAATGAATTTTTATGGATTATTACAGGAAGCAGAAAAATGTAATTTAAATGTATGGAAAGATAATCCTCTTAGTTTCCTTTCATTAATTATAATCTTAGATCAATTTTCAAGAAACATATATAGAAATAATAGAGAACAAATTATAAAGAATGACAAATTATGTTTAACATTATGTCGTGAAATTATAGAAAAAGGTTTTGATAATAAATTAACTTTTTCACAAAAAATATTTTTATTATTGCCTTTCAGACATAGTAAAGATTTGTATAATATTTATTATTGTATACAAAAAATTATATTATACAAAAAAAAAGAAATTATGGATAAAGATAAAACAATACTATTTAATAAATTTTTAATTGCAAGTATTCAAGATTTAAAAAATAATTTAATGATAAAAAAATTTATTTGTTATATTTAATGGAAGAAAAAAATAAAGAAATTACAGAAAGTAAATATGTTTTACTATCTAAACAATTATTTTTCTTTTTTTTGATTGTTTCTGGTAATTATATTGGCCAGTTATTATCTTGTAATATACAACATAAATTTATAACCAATAGATATACTACCCATATCTTAGGATTGATGACTATGTATTTTTTTGTTACATTTGTTGATTCAGAAAAATTTCAAAATCCAATGATCTCAGTAGCTACAGCATTCGGTTTATATTTATGGTTTATAATAATATCTCTTACAGCTCACAAGTATACACTTCTTGTTATACTGCTCATATTTTCAATTTATATATCAAATAATATTTTTGACTACTATTTGAAAAGAGAAATTGATGATAAGCACTTTGAATATTTGAATAAAATAAAAAATTATTTACAATTTGGATTACTGATTGCATCAATCATTGTAACAATATATAGTTTCCTTATATATTTATCTAAAAAAAAAATAGAATATGGTAAAAAATTTAACTACGGGACCTTTTTCTTTGGTGTTCCTCAATGCCATTTTAATGATATGGGAAAAAGAAAAATCTTAACAGAATATCAATATCTTAAGAAATTAATTAATTAATTCCATATTAATTTTTAAAAATTTTGTTGAATTTATAAAATTTTGATTTTTTTCATAATTCATAATAGGAAATATTTTAATTAATTCATTAGGTATTTTATTAAAATTTTTTAAATTTTTTTTATTATAACAGATACATAATCTAGAATCTTGATCATAAGGAATAATGTAAGAAATTTTATTTTCTATTATATTATATATATTCATATTGTAATTATTGATTTCCGTTATTTTTTCATTTTCAGTAGTTGAAAGATTTATAATTTTTTTTTCTATTTTATAACTTTCAATATTATTGTATTTTTTATATATTATTATTATTTTTTTATTATGAACATATACAGACCATTCTTTTTTAAGAGTAATCTGACAAATTTTTTCACTATTTAATTTATTTATTAAATTTTTTAAACAGTTAATAGAAATCATAGATATACCTAAATGGTTATGACATAATTCTAAAAATATAGTATTCCAAAAAGTAGTAGGATATTTTTCATAGTTTTCATAATCTATAATAATGCCTTTTTTTTCAATTTTTATATTATTTGAGATAAAATTTTGAACTATTTTTTCATCTACAATTACCCCCCATTCATCTGACTTATTACCTATTTCTAGAAGATTATTTAATGATTTTTCCCCATAAATTTCCTGAAGCAAGGGAAACAGTTTATTCCTTAATTTTCCTCTGTTACTCCATTCAGGAGTAGTATCTTTGAAGTAAGGTATATTATTAAGATGTGCAAAAGAAAATACCTCATCTTTATATAATTCCAGAAAAGGTCTAAATATTTGCACCCCATTAATAACCGATTTTTTTCTCATTACAGTTAAATCAAAGATATCTCTTCCTTTCATTATATTACACATAATATTTTCCTGTAAATCATTTAAGTGATGTCCTAAAAATATACCATTACTATTGTATTTTTTTATTAATTCTTTATAAAAATTATATCTTTTATCACGTATATAATTTTCATAAAAAGATCTTTTTTCATCACCACGTCTTAATTCATCAATCTTTAATAATTCAAATTGAAAATTATTTTTTCGACACCAATATTGTAAAAATTTTTCTTCAATCTCTGTTTCATCTCTATTGCAATAATTTATGTGAGCTGCTATAATATTTATTTTTTTTTTTTTTTGTATTTCTTTTAATAATGTTATCAATACTGCCGAATCAACACCTCCAGATAAAGATACTATTAAATTCTTATTATTTTCTAAAATATTTGTATGAAATTTTTCAATTTCTTTATATAATTTTGTTTTATTCATAGAAGAATGAATATCTATTTTATCTATAGAATCTGGAAATTCTAAAACCTTTATGAATTCTTCCATTTTAAAATAAATTATGAATAAAAATTAATTCAATTTTAATTTATTAGAATATAAAAATTTAATAATAATTATATATAATTGAAATAATGAATATTAATCCTTACGAATTATTAGGGTTATCATCTAATTCTACAATCAAGGATTTAAAAAAAGCATATTATGAATTTTCTTTATTATGTCATCCAGACAGAGGAGGAAATTGTAATGAAATGGATATTGTTCATAAATCATATAAATATATAAAAAATCAACTTGAAAACTGTAACAATTTAACTTATGAAAATCTAGAAAAAGAGTTTGAATTTTTTTGTAAAAATCAAGAAGAGAAAACACCTTGTTTCTCTGATATATATGATGAGTCTAATGACTTTATAAGAGATTTTAACAAAAAATTTTCTGAAGAATATCAATCTAATCCATTTGATAAAGGATATGGTAAATTGATGGAAGAAAAAATTATTAAAACTGATTATAATGAAAATGATGCAGAAGATTTTTATAAACCATTGAACAATGATTTTAAAACAGATATGGTAATATATAAAGAACCTTTTAATTTACCTGATACATATGGATCTCAATCACATTTAAATAAAAAAGAAATTAGTGATTTTTCACATCATACAAATTACTTACAAATGTCTGATTATAAAATAGCATTTAATAATAATAAAAATTTAGATGAATTAATAAATAATAAAAATATGAACAGAAATTTAGAAGATCTTATTAAAGAAAGAGAAAAAATTTATGAAAACGATTATAAACAATGTATACCAGGAGAAAGTTTGATATTAAATCTTCAAAATAAAAAAATAAATTCTATAATTAAAATCCAAAAAATATTCAGAGGTTTTAAATGCAGATTATTTATAAAAAGAAAGAATTATTATGAAAATATTAATAAAGATGGTTATCTTGACAAATATGCTATAATTATACAAAAAAATATTAGAAGATATATTTGCAAAAAATATTTTTTGCAAGAAAAGATTAATAAACAAATAAAAGAAATGGAAATTAAAATTCAAAAATTAAAGAATAAAAAACGATCTACTTATAATGTAAATAAAAATATTATTATATAAATAATGGCAAATAAAAAAAAAATAAATGTTTTGATAGTAGAAGACTCTATTAAAACTCTTGTTAATTATAAATTTAATAGGTTATATAATCAAATATGGGAATTGGTAAAAAAAGAAATAAAAGATTATTTTATATTCAATGAAATAAAAATTAAAGATATTACACCAAATGCTTTTCAAAAATTAGAAAATGGAGAATTTGATATTTTAATAGCCCCGACACTAGTAGATAAAAAGTATATTAATAAGATTAGTTATTCTTCACCAATATATGTTTGTAGACCAATATTAATAAATTCTTCTTTAGATTTTAAATTCAAAGATTATATAAATTTTTTGAAATTTTATTTTTCAGTTTGGTTAAAACCTTTTATTATACTAACAACTATAACTCTTATTACAGGTATTACATATAGTATATATAAAAAAAAAAAAATTACTATTCCTTTCATAAGTTTTTCATTAGGTAATATCAGTTATATTAATAATAATTACAATCCTTTTATACTTATAATGTTTATTTTAGTAATATTTACAATTCATTTTGTATATGCCATTACTGCTGCTTTTAGCGTTAACTATTTAAATAGTTATGATAGTTTAAATGATTCAATTGCAGGCAAAAAAATATTAGTAATAGAAAGTAATTTAGATATTAATTTAATAAAAAGAAATAAAGGTATACCTATAATTCTTAAAAATAAAGAAGTAATAAAATCAGGAGGTATAGAAAATTATTTTTTTAAAAATAAAGATGTAGCAGATGGTTGTTTCATATCATTTTTAACAAAAAAAGGTGAAGACCTTATAACATCTAATAAAATGAGAAAAAGTAGTTATTATTTTGGAAGTTATTTTGGTTCATTTGCACTGAATAATAAAAATGATTTTTTACTATCAAAAATTAATTATGCAATTCATAAATTAAAAATAAATGGCGATGTTCATGATGTTTGTATAAAGGGTGATTTACCATCATCAACAATAATTTGTTAATAAAAAAATTTTATTAATTAAAAAAATCATTAATTAAAAAAAAAAAAAATAATATTATCTATTATAGTTTATAATGGGACTAGCATTTTCATTAGCTTTAATAGATTTAATAGATTATTATAAAAAAAATAAACAAAACGAGAGAAAAAATGTAGAAAAAAATTTAAATAAAGAGTTAACTACTGATTATTATGAAAAAGATAAACAAAATCAGAGAGAAAATGTGGACAAAAAATTAAATAAAGAGTCAACTACTACTAATACTTTTAGTAAACCACAGAAATAGTTCATTCCTGTATTTGATAAGATTATTACAAGTATTTTCTATCCAATTACCAATTTCATCATTATCATCTTTTTGATCGTCTATTAGAGTCATATTTTGAAATTGAATTGCTCCATTTTTTTTCAGTATTCCCTCTGCATCTTTACCTGCAATACAGTAATTTTCGTAACTTGAATCTCCAAAAGATAAAATTGAAAAAAAGAATTTATTTAAATTTTTATTTTTGTTTTTGTAAAATTTTTTAGAATTAGAGGGGTAATAACCTTGGTTTGTCGTTGAAATGAAAAAAAATACTAAATCTCCTTCTTGAATTTCATAATTATCAAAATTATTTAATATATCAACATTAACTTTTTGAGAAAATTTGTGTTTTTTTATTTTTTGTAAAAAAGCATAAGCAACAGATTCTGATAGTCCAGTTTGAGAAGCATAAAATATGAATATATTAAAATTTTTTTTTAAAGTATATAAATTTAAAAAATTATTAAATTCCATTATATATCTATACATTTTAAATATATAATATAAGTTTAAATATTATTATAATAAATATATTTTTATTGATTATAATTTTATTTTTTTTTAGATCTATATTAATAATGTATAGATATTTACTTAAAAAATTTTATAACAAGAATAGATTATCTATTATATTTTTTGTATTAGTTTCACTTTTTATGCTACCTTTAGAATCGATTGGTCTCTCAAGTAATGTTGAGAAAATTATAACAATAATACAAAAGAATAAGAATTATAAAGATATTTATAAATATATATTATTTATTATAATAATTTATCTTCTAATAAGATTTATGGGTTGTATACAATATTATTTTGAAATAATAATAGATAATAATTTAGTTGAAGAGATAAGAGATAACATGTTTTATTCTTTGATAGAGAAATATAAAAAAAGATATAAAGAAATAGAAGTTGGAAAACTCATATCTTACTTTACAATTGTTCCAAATATTTATCAAGATTTAATTTACAGATTTTTGAGATATATAGTGCCATATGTTGGTGGTATAATATTATTATCTTTATATTATTACTATGTCCATTTCAAATTTGGAATTTGTATTTCATTATATTTATTATTAGTTGGAACTGTTTTATATTTTGTAGGTAAGGAATGTGTAAAAAAATGTGTTAAAAAATTTGAAAGTTATCATAATGTCAATGAGAATATTCAAGATAGAATGGCAAATATTTTATCTATCTTGGTAAATAATCAGGATAAGAAAGAAAAACAAGATAATAAACATAGGGAAATGAAACATAAGAGTATATCATTAAATACAGATTTAACAATATTGAAATTAGATGTCATCATAAATGTAATCACAATTATTTTTTTTATTTGTATGTTATATTTATTCTTTAAAAGAATGTTAATAAAAGTCGAAAATTTAAAATTAATTACACCTTTCCTTGTATTTTTTTATCTTATAATGTATATTGATGGAGTAAAATGGTTTATTATAGATTTTTTTAATTTATTGGGAATTTTAAAAAGTTTTGATAAAACTTTTCTTGTAGAAGGAAAGAATTTAAAATTTGGAAAGAAAAAAGATTGTATAAATAAAGGATTTATTCAAATGAAAAATATCAATATATCATTTAATACAAAAATTATACATAATAATTTAAATATAGATTTTTATCCTAATAAAATTAATACTATAATTGGGAAATCTGGTAGTGGAAAGTCAACAATTTTAAAAATGATAATAGGATTAATTCCACCAAATAAAGGTAAGATATTATTTGATAATACTGATATTACTCAAATAGATTTAAATTATTTAAGAAAAAATATATCAGTAGTAAGTCAGGATGTTAAGCTTTTTAATAGTAGTGTTTATAGTAATATAAGTTATGGAAATAATACTAATAAAGGAAAAATTAATAAATTACTAAATAATTTTAAAATTATGAATATTTATAGAAATTTACCCAAAGGTTTAGATAGTAATGTCGGTGTAAATGGAAGTAATTTATCTAATGGACAAAGGCAATTAATACTTATAATCAGATCTTATTTACAAAATAAAAGAATTTTTATTCTTGATGAACCAACAACATCATTAGACCCTAAAACAAAAGAAATTATATTAAATGTAATCAAAAATATATCTAAAAATAAAACAACAATAATTGTTACACACGATAATTCAGTGAAAAGTATATCAGACAATATTATAAATTTAAAAAAGTAAGTTATTTTCTAAATATCATTTTAAATTTTTTAATAACATAATTTCTTGTTTCTTATCATATATAGGATAAGGATTAGAATTTTGTAAGTTTAATTTTCCACCTTTTAATATTTCTAAATTATAATCTTTACTTTCTAATATTTGAGATATTCTATTTGCATGATTAATTCCTACATATAAAATAATATTATATGATCTGCTTTTATTAATATATTTTAGTATGTTTACATCGACCACTAAACTTCCAAAAACCCTTAAATTATTTGTAATATTTAATAACATTAAAATAAATACAACCCAGTTATTTTCTTCTAATATTTTTCCCTTAAAAAACTCTTTATTTTTTATATATTTTTTCAGAAATAAAAAAATAATTTCAATTTGTCTATTTAATACTTCTAAATGCACTAAATAGATTTCTTCAAAATCTGTTTTTTCAAAATATTTTTTAAAATTAATAATATTATCTATCTGTTTTTTTATTATTATAATTATTTGTAGAATATTTTCATTAATAAGATAATCTTTTGAATATAAGATTTTTTTAAAAAAATTTTTAAATTCTATTTCATAAGAAGCGTGTAATAAATTTAATTCTAATCTATTATCAATACAATGAATTTTATCATATTTGTTTTTTTTTAACATATAAAAAATAGTTTCACTTCCACCATAACTTAACATAAATTTTTTTATTTTTTCATTCATAATTTCTATATTACAAATTTTAGTTGTGTGTTCTACAAGAATTAATGGTTTTTTTTTATGTATATAATCTACCATATCTGTATAAGAATTTTTCTTTGGTAAGGCTTTATTATGAATTTCACCATATATTTCAATTATCTTTTTACCTTTGTTTAATAAATAAATTTGTTCACAATCTTTAAAATTTATATCTTTAAAAATAGATTCCATTATTTATAATTTAATATTTTTTATTTTTATAAGTTTCATATTTTAATAAATTAAATAATAAATATTATATGATTATAAGAAATATGAAAAAAATTAATAGTATAATATTACCATTTTTTTATAAATTCCAAAATCAATATTTCAACTTAAATCCTATTAAAAATATATTATCTAATAAAGTTTTAAAAAAAGGTATTGATATTGAGTTTCCTGATAATAGAGATTATATACACGAATATAGAGTAAAAGAAGTAGCAAAAAATATATATTGTGATGTTTATTATAGTATTATTGATAATCATAATTTTTTCCTGAAAGACTATTTAACTCCCCAATTATCTTATATTCTAAATGAGGTTTCTAAAAATTTTGACACAAAATATAGTAAAGATATTGAATTTAATAAAGTGGAAATATTAAATAAATATGAATCTTATGGATTTGTGAGATGTAATAATAAGATGTTAGGATTATTTAATAAACAAGAATTAATACACGAAATAAGTGCTGGTATGATTGGGCCTGAAATGTCTTATGTGTGGGATCAAAAACCAATAAAACAAATATTAATTTTATCAATTGAATCTAATTTAAATAACGGTATTTTAAAATTAGAAAGAGATTTAATGTTAAAAGATAATGAGTGGATTTTGTCAGATATAAATTATATTTAATTTATGATTATATAATTAATAGAATGTTTCATAACAGTAAATATATATTTTACTTTTTTCATATTTTATATATATTTATTACTTTGTTTATTCCATTTATCTATTATCAATTTATGTTTTTTCAATTATTAACTATAATTTCTTGGGAAATAAATGATAATAAATGTATATTAACACAATTTGAATATTTTTTATATAGAGAAACTTTAATAAATATTTTCTATAATGATAAAAAAAATAATTTTAAAGTTCCTTATGAGCAAAGATTTACTTTATATATTTTTTTTGTTATAAATATTGTTTATCATATAATCTAATAATTGCATTTTATTATACTACCTGAAATATTACTAACAATTCGGATAAATATTTAAAATCATTTACAATTATATCTACAAAAAATATCTTTATATATTTCAGATGTTAAAATCAAAAAAACTAATTGATGTTAAAGATATAAATAAATTAGCTGAGAATAGATCATTTACATTACTTATTAGTATTTTTTTATCATTATCTATTTGTATGATAAATAAATTAAATTTTTCTCAAACAATAATATGTTTATTTTTATTATTTGTCATATATTATTTGATATCTAGAAATATAACTATTGCAATCTTTCTCTCATTATTTTTAATAACTTACATAAATAAGAATAACCACTCAGATAGAGATAAATAGAAGATTAACAATAAATATAAAAAAAATTTGATGTTATGAATAATGTATTTTTAATAAAATTATCTCTGAAAGATATGTATACAAATAATTTTTATAATTTGAGAAACAGAAAAGTTAATTTAAATAAGAATATTATACTAGATGAGAAAAATAAGGTTAACATAAGTAATGAAGAAAAATGTTTTATAGACAAAACAATTAGCCCCGATCAATTTGTTATAGAAGATGTATTAGGTGATAACTCTTGTTTCTATCGTTGTATTAGCAATATAATTTATTATTACAGTGGTATAATTAGCACAAAAAAAATTGATTTCAAAAATACAAAACAAGCAGATTCCTTTGGTTATTCTTCAATTGATCAGGAATTAATGTCTAGGAAATTGCAGAAAAAAATAGCCAGATGGTTATTAAGGAATAAAGATGAAAACATAAAGGAATTAGGCCTTACCGTGAAAGAGTTTGTAGTGCACACACACGATTTACTAGAAGATTATTTATGTGATGAATATAAAGGGGAAAATTTATATGATGCCTTGATGATAGAATATTTTAGAAGATATTCTAAATTTGCTGGAGATACACATAATGATGAATATGACAGATGGGGTGGAGCACCAGAACAATATGCAATTAGTGAAATTTTGAAAGTCCCAGTTTATGTGTATGTTTATAAAAAATATAATAAAAAATTGAATAAGATAGAAAACGGAAGAATAAGGAATAATAAGCCTGAAAAAGGTGTTCGTTTACAATTATATCAACAATTTGGTAAACAATATTCTAATAAGAATGGTATTCACATTTTGTATAAAAATAATACAAATTGTGATGGACATTATATGTGTTTGTACAAAATGAAATAATTTAAAATAATGGTGTATGTTTTTTTTTCCATATTAATTTATAATGAATAAAAAATTAGAATTTAATATTGAATTAGATGAGAATTTTCATATAATTATTGAGGATGATATTGAGAGTATACCTGAACCTTTACCCGAAGAAAGTTACATAATAGAATTTCAAGATATAGATAACAGTATGAATAATAAAAAGGAAAAAACAAAAGATAATTTAAAAGAAGATAAATCTGAAATGAATTTAAATATGTCTATAAATAGTGATATTTATAAAGAAGGAGATTTAATTAGTATTTTACATAATAATATCAGTCAAATTATTAATCACCAAGAAATAATAGACAAGATTGATGAATCTATAGATAATGAGATATATAATCAATTAAATATAGATAATTCAGATTTAATAGAGAGATATAAAAATAGTAAAAAAAATACCTGAATTAATAAAAAAATATTAGAAAAAAAAATATATATTATTATTAATAATGAATAGAGAATATATTATATTTTTAATATTATTATTAATAATAATATTTTTATCAGTGTTTTTTTATCCAAATCATAAAGAAAGTTTTATTGATATGACTTCTCAAGGTGAAATATTAAACCCTTTTGATGAACCTGATCAAGTAGGATTTGTAAAACCCAAAAAATCTCCTCCTCCAAAACCGAAATGTTGCCCTAAATCTGTTCCAGGGACTTGTAAACCTTGCAATTGTCCTGCACCGAAAGTAATAAAAGTTGAAAGCACTTGTTCCAAACCTCCAGAAAGCACTTGTTCTAAACCTCCTCCACAAGAAACTTGTAAAAAAGAATACACTTGCCCACCCTGTCTAAAAACAGATTGCCCTCCTTGTCCTAAATTAGAATGTCCACCTTGCAAACCTTGTCAACCGGTATGTCCCTCACCTGCTCCTGATTTGTCCAGATATGTGCTTAAATCAAGTATACCGCCTTGCCCTATTTTGCCAGATATGAGTAATTATATTTTAAAGAGTGAAATACCAGCTTGCCCCCCTTTACCAGATATGTCTAAATATGTTTTGAAAACAAGTATACCACCCCAAACACAATGTCCTCCTTGTCCATCTTGTCCTCAATTACCAGATGTGAATGTTTGCGACAAATTATTAAAATTAAAAGATAAAGATTGTGGAGTATGTCCTCCCTGTCCAAGAGTAAAGTGTCCAAAACCAAAATTAGAATGTAAACAAGTAAATAGGAATAGTAATAATGGAAATAATAGTAATGTAAATAATTGGGATAATCAAACAAACAACAATTTAGAAGTTAAATTAAATGGTAAATATTATACAGAATCAGAAATAGAAGATATTGTTAAAAAAAGAATATCAGAAAATACATCTGGAAGAGCAGTAAATAATACTAATAATTGTACACCTAGACCTTATGAAGCAAGTGATTTACAAAATCCTTTATTCAATAGTGAATTAACTGGTGCTAAAATATGATATTTATAAAATATAAATTAAATATAAGTATTTATATTTTCTCTGTTTATTTATATATGTCTTTTAAAAGTAGTTTTATGTGTATAAATGATAGTTATGGTTATAATAAGAAAGATTTTAGTTTAATTGAAAAAGATGATAATAGCTATAATAAATATAATAAATATAATCAAAATATTTTAATGGCACAACATTTAACAAATGATAAATCAATAATTAAGGATAATATAAAGAGGAATAACCAGAATATTTCACAAAATAATTTTCCCTTAGCATGGACTTGCTATAAAAACAATCAAGGAGGATGGACTTGTCCTATGAGAGGTGATAAATAATTATATCAAATATAATTAATTTATAAAAATTTTATTAAATAACAATTTTATAAATTACATAATATTAAATTTTAATGTTACCAACTATGTGTCCAATATGTTATTGCATAGGAATCTTTAAAATATATTTTTTTTTTTTTTTCTTTTTTACTGTCTTTTATATATTCATTCCCAAATTTTCTCCTCATAGACTTTCCGAAACTAGTATTCCAATCTATACTATAAAAATATATAGGATCCAAGATTTTAATTTTTTCTTTATGAGGGTAATCTTCATAAGATTCTTTTAATAGAATTGGCCCTGTGTCATATTCTGGTTCTCTATGATTTATTCTGTGAGTCATTTTATGAATAACGTGTGTCCAAAAATCTGATTTTTTTTTAGATATCATTAAGGCATTGGGTATACAATGATCAAAACTTTTATCTTCTCCCATATAGCCAATAATTACATCATAGTCTTTATATTTTTCTAGTAAATCATCAAAATTTCTTAAACATTCAAAATCTAAATCACAATATATTCCCCCATATTCATATAAATAAAAATATCTTGATGCATCTACCTTTTTTATATGGTGATTATAAGATTCATATTTATTTATAAAATAGTTATATTTTTTGTTAATAAATTGATAATTATCACTATCACTCCATAATTTATATTTATAATTAGGATTATATTTTTTCCAAGTTTCAGACCATTTTTTAAAATTTTCTGGTAAATCGTAATTTTTCCAAGTCTGATGTATAATTTTTGGGAATTCCATATTATAGTTAAATATATTTATTAAATAAATTAAACATTATCCAAATGTTTGTGTAATTTCATTTTCTCATCTTCTCTTTTTTTTCTATTTGATTCTGTTTTTTTTTTAAGACTATTAATTATATTAACTTCTTTTTCTTTTACTATTTTTGGTTTTGTTTTTTTTTTTACTATGTTAAGAGTATAACCTTTATTTTCTTCATATTCAAGAGATTTTATTTTTTCTATATATCCTTCTTCACAATTATATTCAACATCATCTTTTTTATTTATTTCTTTATTATCAACTGCATTATATAATAATGTTTTTAAATTTTCTTTTTCTTTCAATGATAAATTTTTATCTTCTGTCTCCCCTTCTAAAAATGCAGCAATTCTATTTTTTTTAAATCCATTTTCTAATTTATTCCAAGGCCTTTTAAAAACATTTAATTGATCATTATCTAAATAGTTTTTTACTTTATTCTCTTCAGTTACAATTTCTTTTTCTTGTTTTAATACCTGAGAATTTTTAAATTTATAAGAATTAAATTGTATATTTTTAAATTCTCTTGAATGAGAATTTAAATTTATACTTATTTTTTTCTCTTTTTTCTCAGGTATAGAATTATTTTGTAATGATTCTATGATATTTTCTATTTTACTAGAATATACACTCATATTGAAATATATATTATATATATAATCTAAACTTTAAATTCATTTGTAAAATTATATATTTCATCAAGGTAAATTTTTTGTTTTTTTCTTTCTGATAATATTACATTACTTAAATGGATATTGTAGTCTTTATTTTTGTTATCCCCCTTATTAAAATTTATATAGTAAAATCTTTTCCAAGAATAAATATTATTATCTGAATAATCAGATAAAGATCCTTTGTTTATCTTATTTAAATTATCTATTTTAATAATAAAAACAAGAACATTTCCTTTTTTACCAAAATAATTAATTTGACTCTCATCTATTTTAGTATTATATTCATTGAACACAAAATCTTTGATTTGTTTTTGTAATGGATTTTGATTTTTCTCAAAACAAATAAAATATTTTCCTTTTTTTAAAAGAAAATGGTCCATATTTAATTTAACATTTTCATTATCTATTGTTTTTTTATTAAAAGGAATAATACCAATTATATTGCTTTTCGGTTTTTTTATAGTTACAGTATTATTTTCAATCATTTATTATTAATATTATAATAACTTTATATAATTTGATTTAATGCTTTATTTAATATTTTTAGTTGTAATAAAATTCTTATTATTATAATAATGAAATATATATTTATTATTTTTTTAATATTGTGTGTGATTGTAATTAAATATTTATATTCTATATCTAATACTTTAGAAAGTTTTGAAAGTGACAATAAAATAGATTCTTTAAGGATTTATTTTAATAGTATGACCCCTAACAAAAAATTTATTTTATCAAATGATTATGAAACCAAAAAATATAATCGTTTTGATATAGATCCACAGATGGAAAAATTTACAAAAGAATTGATCTATCCTTATATCAGAGTATTGAATTTAAACTTAAATTATGATTTTATAATTGATCATATATCAAATATATCTGAAGAAATAGATAATAATAAAAATCGTAGATATATAATTGATTTTTTTATGTATGAACAAAGTAATTTTTTTGTTTCGAGAGTTATAATTGATTTAATATTACTTTTTAATGGTGAAAAATACTTAAATAGTATTTTATTAGCAGATGCTGAAGAAGAATATAATGAAAAGATTAGTACTGAAAATATTAGAGGTAAACAATTATCTGAATATAAAAATAAAATAGAAGGGATTAATTTATCTTTTTTAGATTTTACAAAAATAGATTCTGATCCTTATGTAAATAATGAATTTCGTAAATCCTCAATCAGAAATAAATGGATATTACCAAAAAATGCACCTAAAATATGTTCATTTCCTTACGATGTTTTACATTCTTTTGATAATTCCAATCTTATACCAATAAATACATCACATACTCCTATAAAATGTTATCCTTCTTATAACCCTACTATTACTGGATTATTATAGAATATTTACAAAAAATTATTTATAATATATTAAAAAAATTTGTTAACATATTATAAATGGTTAAAATTGAGTTAAGTCAAGAATTAGAAAATGTTGAACATAGTAGAAGCGGTATTTTTTCTATACCTTTATCCATCAAAATAAATAGAACTAAGTATGATATTACATCTGATTTAGAAGACATTGAAAATTTGCCTAGAGGGGGATTTGGATTAGTTATATTCTATGAAAGTAAAACGAAAAAAAAAATAGCTATCAAATTTATTAATATTAATGAACTGAGGGATAAAAAAGGTAATAGTTCAGTCAAGAAAGCAAGAATAGAAGTAGATTTATTAGAAGAAATGAATCAAAAATTAGACACAAAATGTAAAAAAAATATTGTAAATTTTATCGATTCAATAACATTAGAGGTAAAAGATAGAGAATATTTATTAATTATTTTACAAAAAATGGATATGGATTTATCAGATTATTTAGAAGAAATTTCAGATAGAAAAATACATCTTAATACTGCTAAAAAAATTATGAGACAGATTACAGAATCTCTAAAATGTCTACATAATATGGGCATAGTTTATAATGATTTGAAACCTGATAATGTTTTAGTAGATAGAAGTCGTAATTCAAAATTAACAGATTTCAATTGTATTTTGAAACTAGAAGAAGAAAATAAACCAGAATATGAAAAAAAATATACAGGATGTTCAACTGGATCTTATAGAAGTCCTGAACAAATATATACAGCAGTATCTTATGATATCAAAGCTGACTCTTGGCAATTAGGTATATTGTTTGTATGTATATTACAAAAAAGTTCTCGTTCATTTATTAGTACTTTATCTAGAAAATATCAGATTGAAAGAGATGATGTAATAGAAAACTTAGATAAGACAATAATAGAAAAACAATTAAGAATATGTAAAGATAAATTTACGGAATTAAATAATTCAAAAGAATATAAAGATATGAAAGAATTGATTTTTGGTTTATTAAATCATAATCCAGAAGAAAGATGGGATATAGATCAAATAATTAATTCTGAATTTCTTAATACAGGAAAAAAATCAAAATCTATTTCAAAAATATCAAAAAAAACTTCAAAAAAAACAAAAAAATCTTCTTCCAAAAGTTTCAAAGATCAGAGTTTTTCTAACAATTTATAAACAGATCTATAAAATAATTATCAAAAATTTTTAAATTTGATAGTATATTTTTAATATCTTCTAGTTCTTCTTTATTAAAAACATTTTCTTTTTTAGATATTTGAATAGCTTGTGGTATTATAGATAAACAATAATCTTTCTCAATGATATATTCAATTAACATTATTGTTTCTTCTAAAAGTGGTGATTCCTCTTTATCAAATATTTTTCTTTCTTTGGATTTATTTAAATAATCAGCAATTTTTTTTAAAGATTCACAAAAATTTTCGGTCATTCTTATATTTAAATATTTTTTAATCTTTAAATATATTTTAGAGAATTGAAAGGTAGTATTTACTTTTTCCAAGATTGATAACTTTTAATAATATTTTCTAAATCTATTTCACTTGATATAGATTCTGCTCTTCCATATTCAGAAGGTTTCCTTTTTATACAAATAGTAGCTTCTTTGTTACCAGTCAATGTTAAACGTTTATCTTTATTTGCTATAGGGTCTCCTTCATTATCCCAACTTTTTCTTGTTTCTATTATTTTTCCTAAATCTATTTCTTCCAAATATTTTTTTATTAATTCATTATCTTCTTTTATTATTCCATTATATAATCCTCTTTCTGCTAATAATAAAACAGA
>MDTG01094607.1_pt1 | contig 18984 bp, 37 predicted proteins | sample 811421 | NCBI WGS metagenome assembly MDTG01 (sample SAMN05326645, study PRJNA326480) | marine metagenome | isolation source: seawater | place: Pacific Ocean: South East | collected 2011
GGGAGTTAATATGGCAACACCAACAATACCAAATGGCGAAGAATATTTCTTTCCGATAATCTACGAAGGCAACGGAGCTGGGCAACGTGTCGGTAAGTTCGTACCTTTTACTGACCAAGCTACTGTTGCTAATAGTGTTATATTTAATTATTCTAATTCAGCATATCTGGAAAGAACTCAAGATACAGTTTCTGGAGATGATAATAAAAGAAAAGCAACATTTTCATGTTGGTTTAAAACAACAGGAAAAAGATTTGGAAATGAAACATGTTTATTTGGTGCTGCTCCTAGTGGTAGATTATTTGTTAGATTTGATACCTCAAATAGATTAGTATTCAGATTAACAAATAGTACTACAGAATATCAAATAATTACTAATAGAACATTTGAAGATACTAGTAAATTTTATCATTTACTTTGGCAAATTGATGCAAGCCAAGGCACTGCTGCAAACAGGTCAAGAGTTTGGGTAGATGGTGATGAAATTACTTCATGGAACTCAGCTGCATATCCAGCTCAAAATACTGATATAGTTGGATTAGCAGATGGTACTGTTTTTAGAATATCATCTCTTTCACATTCTGCGACTCAATTCTTTGATGGTTACATAGCAGAGTTTAATTGTATTTCTGGTCAGGCATTACTTCCATCTTCATTTGGAATCACTGATACCTCAACTGGCAGATGGATTCCAAAAACTGTTGAACCTTTTCCTACAACGACAACTGATATTGCAGTTACTGTTGTAAGTAGTGGAGGAAATAAATATGCTTTAGATGGTGTAACACAGGGAACAGTTACTTTAATTGAAGGTGCAACTTATAAATTTGACCAAAGTGATTCGTCTAACTCTGGCCACCCATTACGATTTTCAACAACCTCTGATGGTACTCATAATAGTGGTTCAGAGTTTTCAAGTGGTGTTACAACTGCTGGAACACCCGGCAGTAGTGGTGCTTATACTCAAATTACAGTGCCAACTGGAACAGCAACATTATATTACTATTGTTCAAGTCATAGTGGTATGGGAGGAACCGCCAATACTCAAGACCAATATGGAACGAATGGATTTAGACTAAAGTTTCAAGATGCTTCATCTCTTGGTGATGATACAAGTGGAAAAGGTAATGACCTAAGTGCTACAAATTTAGCTACTACAGACCAAACTACCGATAGTCCGACACAAAACTCTAACACATTTGGAAGTATATCTTCTGGTGTTACATTAAGTGAAGGAAATCTTACAGTAAACTCAGGGTCAACTGGCGGGTATATTCAAGCAGTAGGGCAAGAAGGATTTGGAGTAAGTTCTGGGAAATGGTATTGGGAAGTAAAAGTTACAACTGTTGGAGCGGCAGTTTATGGTTGGAAAGATGATGGTTCACCTGGTGGTTCACAAGCTAATGATGGTTCATCTGCATCTGGTGGTTTATCAACTGGTGGTGCTGGGTCATTTAGTGCAGGTTCTTGGTATATAGACTTAGATTATGATAATGAAGTAAATTACACAACAGTATCTACTAATGATGTTTTAATGTTTGCTATGGATTTAGATAGTGGTAAAGGTTACTGTGGTAAAAATGGCACTTGGTTTAATAGTGCAAATCCAGCTAATGGTACTGGTGCTATTGGTGGGTGTCATAGAGCAAATGGAACTAATAAATTTTATCCTTGTGTTAATAGGTTAGACTCAGCAAGTGTAGGAGAATTTAATTTTGGCCAAAGAAGTTTTGCATATACAGCACCAACTGGTTTCCTTAATTTACAACAAGACAACCTACCAGAAACAGATAAAGGTATCAGCAGTTTTGTTTGGGCAAAAAACAGAGATAATGGTAATAGAGGATTTCAACTTTATGATTCATCAAGAGGTCCTTTATTAACATTATATTCAAATGGTGATAATGCCGAAAGTACTAATGCAGATTCATTACAAAAGTTTTTAAAAGGTGGTTTTTCTGCTGAAGATTTTACTGGATTAAATGAATCAGGAGAAAGTCATGTTGCTTGGAACTGGGTAGCAAATGCAGGAACAACTGCAAGTAATTCTAATGGTTCAATTACTAGTACAGTTCAAGCTAATACAACTGCTGGATTTAGTATTGTAACCTATACAGGCACAGGAAGTAATGCCACAGTAGGGCATGGGTTATCTTCTGCTCCCACTTGGTTGATGGTGAAAGGTAGGACAAATTCAGTTTCTGGTTTTACAGTAGGTAGTGCGACAGACCCAACTGGTTCTGGTGGTTTTACAAGATTTTTTTATTTAAATGAAACAGAGGCAAGTAGAGCAACTACTTCAACATGGAACAACACAGCACCAACTTCAAGTGTTTTTACTGTTGGTACGTCAACTACAGTAAATGCAAGTAGTGTTAATTTTGTTGCTCTGTGTTGGCATGATGTTGAAGGATTTAGTAGATTTGGAAATTATTCTGGAAATGGAAATGCAAACGGGCCGTTTATTTATACAGGATTCAAACCATCTTGGATTATGATTAAACGAACAGTAGATAGTGGTTATCATTGGTGTATTTTAGATAACAAAAGAAATACATTCAATCCTGCTGATAATGTTTTAAAACCAAATTTGTCTGATGCAGAGGATGATGATGCAAATATGGCAATAGACTTGTTGAGTAATGGTTTTAAAATAAGAGGTGCAGGAAGTGATGGAGATAATATAAATGCAAGTGGAAAAACTTATGTCTACTTTGCTTTTGCTGAAAACCCGTTTATTGGGGATGGAACAAATCCAGTTACAGCTAGATAAATTATGATAAATATGATATACAAAACAAGGAGAACATAAAATGTGGGCAATAGTAAAAGCAAGTCAAGTCATTCAAGTAGTATCAAGTCCTCAAAAAATAGTTGTAAATAATTTAGGCTATCCCTCAACCATATTTACACATTGGACAAAAACTGCACTAAAAGAAATAGGAGTTTATCAAGTTATAGAAGGAACACAACCAGATACAAGATTTGAAACTGGTGGTGCAGTAAGTTATACAGTTGATGATGATAAAGGTACAGTTACAGAAACCATTACTTTAAAAAATAAATCAATAGCAGATACCTTATGGACAGAACAAGACAAAAAAGATGGTGTTATACCACATGATGAAGATGTAGGAGATGTTGCTACTAAAGGTTTAAAAACAATTTACACAGAGCAAATACAAAAACAAGCACATGAATTATTAAAACCTACAGATTGGTTAATTGTTCGCAAAGCAGAAGACTCAAGCAAATCCATACCCAGTGCAGTTACAACTTTCAGAGCAAGTGTTAAAACTAAATCAGATGCTATTATATCTTCTATTGCTAGTTGTAGTTCATTAGCAAAACTAAAAGAATTATTTGTAACTGAACTTAATAGTGATGGAAGTGTTAAAACAGTTGCAACAATGGATAGTTTACCATCTGATAAAGATGTAGCATCATATAAGAGGTAATTATGGCTGGACTAGAACTTATAACAGCACCAACTTCAGAACCAATCGCACTTTCTGTTGCAAAAACTTTTTTACGAATTGATATAAGTGATGATGATACTTTAATTACAGAACTTATAAAAACCGCTAGACAATTTTGTGAGGAATATACTGGCAGAGCATTAATTACTCAAACATGGAGATTATCGCTTGATGGTTTTGTTGAAGCAGATGTACCTATTAAAGAGGGTTTATATCAAGCCCCATTCATGAATTTTTATAAAAGGTATATTGCTATACCTAGAAGTCCACTTGCTTCTGTAACCCATGTAAAAACCTTTACAGATGATGATACAGAATCAACCTATGCAAGTTCTAATTATTATGTAGATAAAGCACGACAACCAGCACGAGTCGTTCTTAGAGATGGCTCAACATGGCCGACAAGTCTACGAGTAGCAAATGCAGTGGAAATTACTTATGTAGCTGGATATGGTTCAAGCACAGATATTCCTAGTCCATTAGTTGTAGGAATGAAAGAACACATTACTTATTTATATGAGCATAGAGGAGATGCAGAACCAAATCTTGCAAGTGTTCCTATTATTGCCAAACAATTATATCAACCTTACAGAATATTAAGTTTTTCTAACGACCCATTTGCGAACTCTGGAGGGTATTAATGCCTTTAGGTAAAATGCGACACAGAATTAATATCCAAACCATAGGAAGGACAACTGATAATATGGGAGGTAATGCTACTTCTTATTCCACAACAGTTACTGTATGGGGCATGGTGGAGCCTGTAGTGGGTAATGAAAAGGTAGAAGGTCAACAAATAGAATCAAGACAACGATTTAAATTTACATTACGATATAATTCTAATTTAACAACAGATGATAGATTGAATTATGATAGCACCGATTTTAGAATATTATCTATTGTAAAAAAATATGATATTGATAAATATCAAGTAGTGATTGCAGAAAAAGGAGTAGCTACATAATGGGAGTTAAGGCAAAAGTAATATCAAAGAATCCAAATGGATTTAAAAAGGTTGCAAAGAGTTATGAAAAACAAATACTTAATTTATTAGGCACTTCTGGCAATATGGTTAGAAATACAGCAGTTCAGTCTATTCTTTCTGGTGGTGGTGGTGGAAGAACTTATGAAAAATATAATCCAAGACGAACTCATACTGCAAGTGCAGAAGGTCAACCACCTTCAAGTGATACAGGATTTTTAGCTAGTAATATTGCAGTTAATTTAGATAAAAGAAATCTAGCAGTAGAGGTTGAATCAAAAGCAGATTATTCAATTCATTTAGAATTTGGCACACAAAACATGAAGGCAAGACCTTTTATGTTTCCAGCATTAGAAGAAAACAAACCAAAAATTAGACGAATGTATAAGAATTTAAAAGGTAAAGCAAAATGAGTTTACATTCAACAGCACTACAAACAGCAATTTATTCCTTATTAAGTGGAGATTCAACTCTTGATGGACTTGTTGGTAACAATAGAATCTATGATGAAGTTCCTCAAAACTCTGCATATCCTTATGTTGTTTTAGGAGAAGAAACTACCATTGATGCTGGTACAAAAGATAAGGACGCACAAGAATTTACACAAACTATCCACATTTGGAGTAGATATAGAGGAGGTAAGCAAACAAAGGAAATTGCTGAACGAATCTATACATTATTGCATAATGTTGCTATAAGTGTAGGTGGAGCATCATTTGTTAATAGTCGTAATGAGTTCTTTACGATATTATTAGATGATGATGGACTAACAAGGCATGGAGTCATGAGATTTCGTGTTTTAATTTTTGATAGCTAGAAAGGAGATAATATGGCGGCTCAAAAAGGTAGTGCATTATTGATGAAGATTGGTAACGCGGCATCACCAGAAGTTTTTACAACGATTGCTGGTATGAGGTCAACATCTATATCAATGAATGACGAAATGGTTGACATCACAAATAAAGATTCTAGCAGAGCAAGGGCTCTGTTGGCTCAAGGTGGTGTAAACTCAATGACTGTTTCTGGGAGTGGAGTTTTTACTGATTCTGCATCAGAAGCAACATTAGAGGGTAAGTTTGATAGTTCTTCATTAACTAATTATCAGTTTTTAGTTCCAGATTTTGGTACATATACTGGTGCATTTCAGCTGACTTCATTAGAATATGCTGGAGAGTTTAATGGAGAAGTAACTTATTCATTTACTTTTGAATCTTCTGGTGCAATTACATTTGCAACTGTGTAGGTAATTATGACATGGAATGCATTCGTAATTGAACATAAAGGTAAATCAATGGAGGGATATGTTGATGATAAAGAACTTATGTTTGAAGTTCCTTATGACCTTGATATCAAACCAAATGATACTTTTACAGTTAATGATAAAAAAGTAACTGCTTTAGTCGTAACTGACTTAGGTGGTAGAAAAGAAACTTTACAAATAATAGGAGAACTTAAAGATGGTAAATCCCAAAAGGGGGGAACTACAAATAAGTCTGGGGAAGCAAAAGCTGACAGCAAGACTGACGATTGATTCTTTAATTAAAATTGAAAATTCAATAGGTGGTTCTATCGTGCAAATAGCACAAAAATTAAGTGAAGGTAAAGCGACAGTAACAGAAATTGTTAATGTCTTAACTCCAGCCATTAAAGGTGGTGGAAATAATGTTGATGCGAAACAAGTTCAAAAATGGATTTGGGAAGCTGGACTTATTGAAGGTATGAGATGTGCTGGAGAGATTGTAACAATGGCTTTAAATAGTGGGCAAGATGAGGGAAACGAAGGAGCAGAGGAGAACCCAGCGACATAGATTGGCAAAGGCTCATGGAGATAGGATTAGGGATTCTAGGACTATCGCCAGAAAGTTTTTGGAATATGTCAATGATTGAGTTGTTCTCTGCTATAGAAGGTTTTAAAGAGTTTAATACTGACCAATCTAAAAAACCATTGTCTAAAGCAGAATTAGAAGATTTAATGGAAAGGTTTCCAGATTAATGGCTAAAACAACAGTTGATACTCTTTTAGTAAAGATAGAAGCAGATTTAGGTTCTTTAAAAAAAGAACTTGGAAAAGTCAATAAACAAACAAAACATTTTTCTAACGACTTTAAAAAGAATTTTCAAAGTATGGGTAGAAGCACCCTTGCTTTATCTAGAAATCTTGCATTAGTAGGAGGAGCTGTTGGAGTTGCATTTGGTGCAGTAGCAGTAAAAAAAGTTGTTAATGTAGGAATGGAAATAGAAGGACTTCAAGTAAGATTAAAAAATCTTTTTGGAGGAGCTAAAGCTGGAAAAGAAGCATTTGACGAATTAGCTAAATTTGCATCAAAAGTTCCCTTTAGTTTACAAGAAATACAACAAGGTGCTGGGTCATTAGCAGTTGTTGCAAATGATGCAGAGCATTTAAGTAGATTATTGACTATTACTGGTAATGCCGCGGCTTTGACAGGGTTAGATTTTGCAACTGCATCTGGACAGATTCAAAGAGCATTTGCTGGAGGAGCCGCGGCTTCTGATTTATTTAGAGAAAGAGGATTAAATGCTTTATTAGGTTTTAAAGCTGGTGCAACGGTTACAGCAGAAGATACAGCAAAAATTTTTGAAGACAATCTTGGTGCAAATGGAAAATTTGGAAAAACAACAGATGAATTAGCAGAAACTCTTTCTGGAACATTGTCTATGATTGGTGATAAAGTGTTTAATTTTCAAAGACTTATAGCTGACGAGAAGTTTTTTGGAACTCTTAAAACTCAATTTGAAAACTTAAACGAACATCTTGAATCTAATCAAGAGGCTTTAGATAAACTTGCTAATGCAATAGGAATAGGATTAGCTAATGCAGTGGAAAAAAGTGTAGATATATTAGTAGATATGAGTGATAATTTAGAAGAAGTAAAACTAGCAATTCAAGCGATTGGAGCATTAGCGGTTGTTGCAATATTTGGAAAAATAACAACTGCAGTCGTAGCAGTTACTTTTGCATTAATTGAAGCTATTAAAAAGTTACATCAATTTAACGAATTTGTTGGTGAGAAATTAGGATTACGACCAGAAAGAGTAAAACAAAGAGAAGCAGAAATAAAACAAGAATTATTAAACAGAGCAGAAGGAGCAAATTTATCAACTGGAGGAAGTCCGGACTTTTCTAGGGCTGGTCAAATTGGAGAGATTAAGACTCCAGTATCACCAAAGATGCGACCAGATATAGCTGGACTTGAAGACGAGGAGTTAATTAAACAGATTAAATTACTTGATGATAAAGCAAGAGTATTAAAAATAACAAACGAAACAGAACGTGAATTTGAAGAACTTCTTATAAAAACTGGAATCCAAAGTGCAGAAAACACAGAAAGATTACGAGTTAGATTTGAAGCAATAAAAGAATTAGAAAAAGCAGAAGTAAATAGATTAAAGTTACTTGAAGAAGAGAAAGATGCTGAAGAAGAATTAGATAAAAAAAGAAAGAAAGCACTAGATATTATTGATTCTTATAAATCTGAACAAGTTTTATTAAATGAAAAAATATCTGAATTTAAAACATTGATGGGAACATTAACAACTGAAGAAATGCCAACAGCATTAGAAACATTACAAAAAATGGAAGATGACCTAAGAGGTTTAAATCCAACTGTAAAAATATTAGAAGAAAACTTTGATAGAGCATTTGATGGAATAGCACAATCTATTGCTGACTCTATGACAGAAGGTAAAAATGCTATGGAGAGTTTTAAAGATGTAGCTAGAAATATTCTTAATAGTTTAATAAGGGATTTTGTAAGATTTCAACTAGAAGCAATAAAAGTAAGACCTTATAATAATAGTGGTGGTGGTTCATTTTTAGGAAGTATATTTGGTGGTTTTGGTAGTTTATTTGGTGGATATTCAGCAAGTTCTTTTCAAGGAATTAGTGCTTCTGGAACAACCAATGTTCCAATGTCAGCTAGAACTGGTCCGGCATTTGGGGGACTAGCTGGTGGAGGTAGAATAGCTCCAGATATGCCTACTCTAGTAGGAGAACGAGGAGCAGAATTATTTGTACCAAATACAAGTGGTAAGATAGTTCCAAAATCTGGGATTTCTAATGCTTTAGGTGGAAGTTCTACTATCGTTAATCAAACAATAAATGTAAGTGCTGGAGTTGCACAAACTATTAGAGCAGAAATGATGAATATGCTACCATCATTTAAACAAGAAACTATTGCGGCAGTTGCAGAATCACGACTTCGTGGTGGTGAATTTGCAAGTGCATTTACAGGAGCATAATAATGTCAGCACCAACTTATCCTTTAACATTTCCTACAACTCAAGGGGTACAAAAATCTTCCTGGGGATTACAAAGAGCAGTAGGAATATCAACATCTCCATTTACTGGTAGTCAACAAGTCTATGAACATGACTTTGCTTTATGGAAAGCAACAATTACTTTGCCACCAATGAATAGAGCAACCAGTGCAGAGTATCAAACTTTCTTTATGCAGTTACATGGAAGAAAGGGAACTTTTCTAATGGGCGACCCAGATGGGAAAACTCAAAGAGGAAATGCAACACAAAGTTCTATAACTATTGCAAGTAATACTGCAATCGGTGCTTATGATATTCCTGTTAGTGGATTGACAAATTCACAAAGTAATGCCTTAGTTAAGGGAGATTATATTCAATTTGGCACAGGAAGTAGTGCGAAGTTGCACATGATAATGGATAATGCTAGTGCAAGTGGCAGTGGAACTGTTACTCTTAAAGTTGAACCAGCATTAAAAGTTGCTATAACAACTTCAACATCTTGTGTTATAACGAATACTGTAGGAGTATGGAGAATGGACACTAATGACTTAAACTGGGATTCTAACCATGCTTCTATTTATGGATTTAGTTTTAGTTGTATGGAGGCAATCTGATGAAAAGAGAAGAATTAGAAATCATAGTAAGGCAAGACCCAAAACTCATGATGATGTTAAGGGTAGCATCTGAAGAAGGTGCAAAAAGAGCATTAGCAAAAGTTGGATTAGAAGATTCAAGTGCTGGAAAAGATATTCATGATTTAAGGTCTTTAATAGAAAGTTACAGGACAGCTAAACGAACAGCAACAGAAACAATAGTTAAAGCATTTGTATTATTTACTCTTGGATTAATTTCAATGGGTGTATATAGCAAATGGTGGAGATAGATATGCAACTAACAAAAAATTTTAGTTTACGAGAGTTTACAAAAAGTCAAACAGCAGAGAGAATGGGAATAGATAACACACCACCAGAAGAAATAATTCCAAAGTTATCTTTTTTGGCAACTCAAATCTTAGAACCATTAAGGGAAAAAATTGATACCCCAATTTTAATTACTTCTGGATATAGATGCCCAGAATTATGTGAAGCCATAGGTTCAAAACCAACTTCTCAACATACAAAAGGAGAAGCAGTTGATATTGAAGCAATAGGAATGTCAACACTTAATCTTGCAGAAATGATTATAAATCATTTTGATTTTGACCAAGTTATTTTGGAATGTTATCGCAAAGGTGATATGAACTCTGGTTGGGTTCATTGTTCTTTAATAAGTGGAGAAAATAGACAAGAAGTTTTGACATATACAAAAGCTAAAGGATATGAGAAAGGATTAAAAGTATGATAGGAGCATTACTCGGACCGATAGGCGATATTGCATCTACTTGGTTAAAAGGTAGAAATGAAAAGATTAGAGCAGAAGCAGAAACAAAAATTGCTCAAGTTAAATCAAAAGCAGTCATAGCACAGAAACAAGCAACAGGCGAAATAGAATTACAACAAAGTCTTACAGAACAAATGGGTGATTCATGGAAAGACGAATTTTGGACAATTTTAATTGGAGGAATATTATTATGCTGTTTTTTACCTTTTACTCAAGACCATGTACAAAAAGGATTTGAATTTTTAGCAACATCAACTCCAGAATGGTTCACCCACATAATTCTGATTTCTGTAAGTGCTTCTTATGGAATTAGAGTAGGAAAAGGTGCAGTAGGCATTTTTTCAAAAAGAATTGAAAATGGGAAGAAAAACAGTGGAAGCAAATAGATGCGAAAAAAAAGGTCATATCTTTCTAAAATACAAGCAAAGAAACTAGGAGGGATAGTTCAAGTTTTGAAAAATAAAGAACCAGTTGATGAAATAACCAGTTCATTAAAAGATTCTGGTTTAATTGTAAAAAAAGAAGATTTATGCCTAGTAACTGAAAAAGGATTAGAAGAAGCTGATAGGCTTTCTATTCTTGCTGGTATAATGGTTGAAATTAAAAAAAAATAAAGGAGAAATTATGTTTAGTTTTTTTGCAAATCTATTTAAGCCTAAACCAAAAAAAGTCTTAAAGAGAACACATCTACAAATTATGACAAAGAAAGAATTAGAAAATCTTGGTCGCAAACATGGAATTGAATTAGACAGACGATTTCATAAACAAGATTTAGTAGATGAATTATTTAAGCATATTACTAAGAAAAAGTAATGTACCAATATCGTTGTCAAATCGTAAGAGTAGTTGATGGCGATACTGTTGATGTTGATATTGATTTAGGATTTAGTGTTTGGTTAAAGAAACAAAGAATCAGAATGTATGGCATTGACACACCAGAATCCAGAACAAGAGATTTAGAAGAAAAGAAATATGGATTAGGTGCGAAAGACTTTTTAATAAATATGCTTTCTAATGATAAGATAATTCTTAAAACCCACAAAGATGCAGAAGGTAAGTTTGGCAGAATACTTGGGGAACTCTGGAGAAGTACAAACTTTAATGATAAATCTATTAATGCCTATTTAGTAGATGAATACCATGCTGTTAAATACTATGGTCAATCTAAAGATTTAATAGAAATGGCACACTTAGAAAACAGAAAATCGGTAAATTTAAATAAAAAATTAGTTTAAAAAAAACTTTTTTTAAAAAAAACTTTCTAATAAAATCAGTAACTTACCAAAAAATACAAATTAATTGTTTACAATAGTAATCTTTTCTATATTATTAATATCATAGAGGGATTATCCTCTGATAAGGAAAAGAAAAAAATGAATAAAGTAATAAAAAGAATAGAAAATCACGAAGTTTGTGGACAAAAATTCTTTGATATAATTGTTAAAGAAAAAGATGTTACTTGGAATTTAAAAGCTAATAAGACTAAAGAATGGGAAATAATTGATGGAGTGGGAAGAAGCATAGAAAAATTTTCTAGAATTGATAAACAAATAGTTCAAACATCTACTGCTTTTAGATTTTCAAAAACGAAAGATGGCTTTAGGTGTAATTTGAAAACTGTAAAAGGTCAAATAGTATTTGGTAATTTAAAAGAAGTAAGTAATCAAAAAAGATTTGCAGAACAAAGAGGAAACGAAGATTGGAAAGTATCTCCTTTTTTGCCTAAAACTCTAACTAAACAATTTAGAGAAATATTAGAAGTAGCTGAAACAAAATTGAAACAAATATAAACAAACTTGGTTACTAAGATTTTTCTTCCCTTAGAAAAAAGAAAAGAGGACTCTCATTTGAGTCCTTTTTTTTTACTTTTAATTTGACCTAAATATTTTCCATAAGGATTAAATATCTTACCATCTTTTGTTATTGTCCATTGAAGTTTGCCTTTAGGATTATAAAACTTTCCATGGTTGATTTGACCTTGAAATCTACCATAAGAATCATATAGCTTTTGTTTATCATATTTATCTCTAGCATACACATTTAAAAACTCTTGTGATTTTGGTAATGATAAAACAAATAATATTAATAAAATTATTCTCATCTGAATGGGTGTCCACTAATCCATGCCACTAATGCCCATCTGATTCCACTTCTTACAGGCATAACTTTATGTGATAAAAAACTCGGAAAAGCTATACACTTTCCTAAAGGCATTTTTATTTTATATAAATGGTCAGAAAAAAATAATAATTCACCACCTTGATGACTATCGTTTAAAGTAATTGATATTGAGATTTTTCTTGTTGAGGCTTCATTTTGTCCTAAGTCAATATGCCAATTATATCCTTTGCTTGGACTTTTATATCGCAACAACTGTGGTCGTTCTAATAATCCAACCAAGTTATAATCTAAATAACTCATAGCAGTTTCAGTTGTAGATAAAATTATTTCATCTATCCATTCTTGTTTATCATCAATTATCCAGCAATCAACATCTCTTTTTTCATTTAATTCGTATTTTCCATCTTTCTGGATTCTTCCTTTAACTTGCATATTTTGAGGTCTAGTATGTTCATTAATGATTTTTTTACATACATTTTCTGGCAAATCTCCACAATCAATTACACCATGAGATGTGGTAACTTGTTTTGGATTAATTGCTAGTGCCATTTTTTCATAATCCCATAATGTGTCGGATAGTATTTTTTCCATAATCAAATCCTGCAATAGCAAAAACCATAAAAATAATTATGGTATAGACCATTATGACAATGCTTGAAGTAATGCACAAGGACTTGTAACAAGTTTTAATTATATTCATCTTTTTTCCTTAATATAGGTTTTGCCATAGGTTGTGGAATATGCTCTTTAATATCTTCTTTTAATCTTTTTTGAATTGGAGATAATTCCTTTAAATAACGATTTCTGGCTTTCCAACCTTGATTTGTTAAACACATAAAACCAGATTTATTTGTGATGTTATCTTTTTTGATTTTTTTTTCTATAACTTCATTAGCTACAATACAATTAGGAATTTTTCCAATATATATTTCTTTTGGTGTTCCATCTGGAGAATGAACTAATAAAAGTAAAATATAAAATTTTTCTAGCATTAATCTTTACAAGTATGTTTCCAATAAATGTAGGTTTTGCCATCTTCATCTTTTTTGGCAAATAGTTGTAAAGCATTTGGATTTGCTAGTTGTTTACCTACATACTCCCAAGAACATTCTGCATATTGTCTTTTATCAGTTTCAACTTCATAAAAAAAATCATCATTAAAATGTTTTATTGCTCCATAAGTTATACTTATCGCACTTAAAATTTCAACTATCATTACTGTACTCCTTTTTAATTAATTTACATAAAAAAGCTAAATGCTTTGGTATTTTCCTATATCCAGTTTCAAAATGACTTATATAAGATTTTGTGTTAAATCCAAGCAAATGAACAAATTTTAATTGGCTCATTCCTAAATTTTTTCTAATTTCATACATTTCTTTACCAGACATTTTATAGTTATCTTCATTGGGTTCAATATTCATATCATTCCTTTTTATAAATGTTTTCGTAAATGGCATTAATTACATCAACATATTCCTCTTGGCTGTATCGCTTGATATTCACTTCTGAAACCATTTCCTTAAATAGTTTTACTTTTTCTTTAGGGTTCATATCTTCTCCTATTGCTTTTAGAATATTATCAAAATAATCTCTCATTGATTTATAATCATACCTTATAATGTGATTTCTTATCACAAATGGTTTAGGTATTTTTATATAATCATCTGTCATTTTAAAATATTATATCCTCTCCCTTCCATGCATTTTCGCACAATTTCTTTTTTAGTGCTATAAGTATTTGAACCAGCAAATATACCACCAGTAATAATACCACCACCAGCACCTATTATTGCAGAGTTTTGAACACTTATATTACCAGTAGAAAATCCAGCATAAGCCAATGCACCAGAAGCTATCGCACCTAGCAATCCACTTTTTAATGCACCCCAACCTATATTACTTGTATAAGATTCTTGTTCTGAAATATTTTCACATTCCATTTTATCAGCATAGTAGTTTTCTGGATTGGTAGAACTCTTTGGGTCAATTATATATTGATTACTTGCACAACTAACTAATAAACCAGTTACACAGATTATTGATATTTTTTTTATCATTATTTTAGCTCCTCTAAAGGTGTTGGTTTAAACCATTTATCTCTTTCAATACCTAAACCAAAAGGAGGTGTTTTAATTTCTTTAAGTTCATTTAAAGAAGTATAGCCCAACTCTTTTTCGTGTAATATACAAAGACCATAAGCTATATTGTTTTCATCTAATTCTGATAAGTACCAAGTTCCAATACCACTTGGATTAAATAATTTTACATAAGCAATAGGTTTTCTTTTTTTATAATTAAGTCTTAATTGTACTTCTTGTTGTTGTGTTAATAGTTTCATTTTTTTCTCCATTTTTAAATATTTATTATGATTTATTAAAGTATTTTTTAGCAAGTATTAAAGCATGATTTATATTTTTGGTTAAAATACAACCACCCTCTGATAGTAAGCAACAACCACTTTCAACATCTATAATTCTAAACAAACCATTTTTCTTACCTCTATATGCAAATAATTCATTATCTGAAGATTTTTCTATAAGGTCATAATTTTGTTGAAGTTCTTTTTTTGTAAATTGTGTAATCACTTTTTTCTTTCTATAAAAATTAGTATTATATTTACTATAATAAACATTAATTTACAGAAGTAAACCTTTTATTTATTTTTATTTATTTTTTTCCAGAAATCTAAAACATTAGCTTTTGCTAAATCACTTTCATTAAACTTTGCTAAAAGATTATAAAAAAATTGTTTACCTTCGTTAGAGGTTTGATTTTCATAATCTGTCCTTAATGCTTGTATGAGTGAAAAACGATTATCACAGTAGTGAGTGGCGATTCCTTTTAAAAAGGTATTAATCTTTATTCTATCACCACACATTGAATGTAAGGCCTTAAATATGTCTTTTAAACTATCTTCTGTGGAGTTTTGAAAGCTATTTATAACATCATGGTTAGTAAAAGGGTGCAAACTTCCATCTTCAGCAATAATATTCCAACTAATTTTTTGAAGTTTAAGATTATCAAAAAAAAATTTAACTTGCTGCTTATATGATTTATTTTTCATTTTAATTATTTATTGTCCAAGTTTCATATTCTGATTTTAGACGATTAAATGCAATAAGTGCATTATTATCATTATGAAAATCAGTTCTTGATTGAATCCCTAAAATTGCTCTTAATCCTTTTGCAATCGTATCTTCTTTTTCTGGAATGACATCTAACATATTTTTTTGGTTTTTTAAAAATCTTCCAAAGTTTATTTCTTTGCATAACATACCAGCTTGTTGAATTGTTCTTACAACATCTTCGTTTCTGTGAATGACTTCTTCATTAAGTCCAGCTAATGCTACCCATTTTTCTGTATCTAGTTTTGGCATACCAAACATTCTTACAAACTCTTCTGCTTGTTCTATGGGAAACTCTACTGATACAGATATTACACCTCTTGTTTTAATAAGTTTATAATCAGAATATGTGCCTTTCATAATTCTATTTGTCTTGTTCATAATGTGGAATCCTCATCATATTTAAAGTGTTTCAAAGCATATTTTATCTGATTTTCTTTTGTCATTTCAAGAAACCATTTTAATACTCCCCACTCTCTTCTTCTTGCTAGGTCATGGTGCATTTTAAATATTAAATAATCATCTGTTTTGTTCATAATGTGGACTCCTTAACCAAAAATGTTGAGCATAAGATTTAATTTGTTCGTTTGTGCCAAAATACTTTAAAGAAAACTTTTCTTCACTACCCATTCTGTGCAATTCAGTATGGTGATATAAGCAAAGAGGAACTAAATTTTTATCATTTGCTTTTCTTCCCATACCCTTAATTCCATTCCAAGGTTTTAATAAATGATGTGCTTGAATTGGTGGTGTGCATTTTTCATTATCTACAATACACATTTGAGTATGAATCCAATTAAGGTGATTTCTATTTGTGTATCTCTTACTCATAAAAAGTATAATATTTTCTGTATTCTATTGGCACGAATATTTTATTGCCTTTATGGTCTAAAATAGCATGTCCAAATTTATTGCATATATAATGATTTTTATTAATAAATTCTATTGAGGTCTCAGTTTTAGAATGGTATGTCATCATCTAACTCCTTGTCTTCAGTTTTCTTTTCAAACTCACTTAATCCCTTTTCTGGTTGTTCTTTATCAAACTGAACTTTAACACTTAAATATTTGTTTCCATCTTTTTCTTGTTTCCAACCAGAAAACATAAATTTGAATGTATTATAATCAAAGTTTCCTAATACATCTGGTGAGGTTTCTTTTGATTTATTTGTGTTGATATTGATAAATCCCATGTGAGAATACAATTCATAAACATCTTTACCATCTTTGTTTTTTCTAACAGATATAATACAATGTTTAGAATCTCCATTAATGTCTATTTTTCCTTGCTTAAATATTTTTTGTGCTTGTGTGCTCCACATAGCACCTTTATTTAAAGTATCGTATTCAGTCATATTATTCTCCTTTAATTTTACCTTTATATTTATATCTGGCATATCTGACTTTATTTTTAAATTTATCAGTATTTTCTTCAATCTCTGTAAAGATATTATAATTTTCTTTTAAATTATAAATTATACCACTTAATCGCATAGAACCATAAAGTTCATAAGCATCTTTTGGTGTTATTGATTTATATTTTTTTAAGTGTGATAAGACTTTTTGTGTTTTACTCATCTAATATCTCCTTTGCTATGTTAATAAAATTTTGAACTTTGGGATTAGGATTAGTTTCTAAATGTTGAGCAACATTATAAATTGAGTTTTTATTGGCTCTTAAAGTTGGCATACCTTTTTTTCTATCATTTTCTTCAATATATGTTATCATGTTTTCTAATTCTTTAGACCAAGCAATTAAATCGTCAGTATCTAAAGTAACTTCAAATGATTTTGTTTCCACATTATACCTTAAATATTGAAACTTGTTATTTCCTAATTTATCAGAAGTTGATTCTGCTTCATTATTATGTGCATCTACTTCTTCATCATCTGATATTTCCATCATAAAAGTTTTTTGAAGAATATATTTATAAGCATACGATATTGCTTTTCCATATCCTTTATCTTGAGTATCTAACCCAAGTGCTGGAAATTTACCAATCACAACTTTATCTGTTGGGTTGTCTATATCATAAATTTCAACAGACATAATTACTTTATGAATTGACCCTTGATTTAAAGATTCTTCCACGATTGGGTTTATAAATAATCGTTGTTCTATGATTTGTTTACGGACTGCATTTGAAACTGTGTTATGATTTATTGTTTTATAAGGCATACCTTTATTTTGTACTTTATAAATTTTTTCAACATTTGCAGTAACAAGATGCAGTTTCTCAAAAATATTAATTTTTGTATCACTCATTTAATACTCCATATTTTTTTAGCTGTGTTAATATCGTTCTTATCCCATTCCCAGCTATCAAGATTTGGGTAAAACATTCCAGCAATCTCATGTATATCTTTAGAGATGCTAAGAAACTTTTCTATGCTTTGACATATTTGAATCACTTCTTTGATATTATCTTCAACATTTATAACCTTGTATGAGGTACAATTTTTCTTACTAGTGTAATCCACCCATATTGGTTTTTTGGTTGCATAAGAATAAATGGAAGCTTGTCTTTGAACTGCATGAGGAATTGCTGATGGTATAGCACGAACACTTTTCAGTTCTCTCAAAGTGGTTTCTAATTCAAGGTCAATGTAGCCAATAATAGGCAAAGATACTTCCTCAAACTCTACGGTAATTTTTGATTGTGTTCTAACAGGCAAATCATCTAAATTATAATAAGTAGGAAAACCAGACATTATATATTGTGGCAAATCACTTCTTTCTTTTTCTATTTTTTTTTCTTCAAACTTACCTTTTAATCCTAATAATTCTGATTCGTAAAAAGATGATGCTTCTTCTATATGTGTTTGAATGTTTTTATCTTTATAAAATGGAATAGAGCAAAGTTGATGGTCAACTGCTTGTCCTCTTATGGTAGAGGGATTGCCATTAAAGTCATCTAACTTCATGGTCTTTAAAATAAATTTAGCTTTATCCCTTACAAATAAATTTATTGTACTTGCAGATAAATGGTCATAATACTTTTCTATATTAGTCATTTTTACCTCGTTGGGTTTTTTATTATTATTAATTTATAATCTTTAAAAGACAAAGTAAACCATTTTTTATTTTTATTTTTATTTCTTTATGCTAAGGTATGGCATGACATTACATGAATGGTTAAAACAAGAAAATTTGACTGCCAAAGATTTTGCTGAAAATAATTCAATACCTTATGGCTCAGTTTTAAAATGGGTTTATTCTGATAGATTTCCTAGAATAAACTATTTAGATAAAATTTATAACATTACTAAAGGCAAGGTAACTGCCAATGACTTTCAGAAAATACAAGAATATTCCAACAGAAGTTGATGGAATAAAGTTTGATTCTAAAGCAGAATCAAATCGTTATAATGAATTAAAATTACTACAAAAAGAAGGCGAAATAAAAGATTTAGAGTGTCAACCAAAAATACCTCTAATGGTAAATGGAAAAAAAATTGGTATGTATATAGCTGATTTTAAATACTACGATAATAAATTTAAAAAAACTTTAATTGAAGATGTTAAGTCAGTTGCAACAAAAACACCAGTGTATAATTTAAAAAAGAAGATTTTGTTAACATATTCACCACCCATTGAAATTATAGAGATATTTTA